>OLRJ01001814.1_pt1 | contig 17317 bp, 13 predicted proteins | sample 1672741 | NCBI WGS metagenome assembly OLRJ01 (sample SAMEA3136719, study PRJEB25190) | human gut metagenome | biome: human gut; feature: human-associated habitat; material: faeces | place: Austria | collected 2013
CTGCATTCAGACACTGGCGCATTTGCATAATGCTCTGAAGTGGCCGGGTAAAAATGAAATTAAGGATTCCACGGATGTTCTTATTGTGGGAAAAGAAGAAACCTACACATTTATTGAGGAGCTCCTTCAGAGTGTAAAGGAAGCGTTTTCTACACGCCGGGTACATCTTGGCATGGATGAAGCTGTTCTTCTGGGACTTGGAAAATACCTAAAAGAAAACGGTTATGAGAAAGGTTCTGTTCTTATACGGGAGCATTGCAAACGTGTGCTTGCCATCTGCAAGAAGCTTGGCCTGGAGCCTATGATTTGGAGCGATATGTACATCACAGCCAATACAAACGGTGGATATTACGAAGTACCTGCTGATGCAGATTGCTCTTCCTGGGAAAAGCCGGAAAAGGGGCTTGGTCTGGTATACTGGGATTATTATCATGATGATGAGAAATCCTATGAAAAGATGATGAATATTCACAAGCAGTTATCCGATGATGTGATCTTTGCAGGAGGGTCCTGGATCTGGAATGGAATCGCACCAAATTATTCCAAGACATTTGCCTGCACAAAGGCTGCCCTTCAGACCTGCAAAAAATATCTGATGAAAGAGGTGCTTTGTACCGCATGGATGGATAATGGCGCAGAAACTCCGGTAGATGCGGTATGGCCAGGCGTGGCGCTGTTTGCACATCTTGGCTTCCATTTGGAATACAATGAAAAAGTATTAGAAGAAGAGTTTAAGGAGTGTGTGGGTGGAAATCTGAAAGATTTTATGGCTTTGGATGCTTTCGACTCATTGTTCTTAAATGGAAAGGCAAACCAGGAAGCACAGAATCCATCCAAATATCTACTATATCAGGATCCCCTGGCAGGGATTTTTGATCAGGAGGTGGTGAAGAGCGGCGTTGACACTGGTGCCTACTATAAGAAATTAAAGAAGATGATGGAAATCTGCCAGGAGAATTCCCCGGAATATGCTGCTCTATTTGCCTATTATGAAAAGCTGGCAGCAGTGCTGGCAGATAAGGCAGACCTTGGTGTCCGTATGAAAGCAGCTTATGATAAAAAACAGTTGCTGGCTTTAAAAGAAATCTGCGAAAAAGAAATTCCGGAGACCATTCAGAATTTAGAAGAAATGAAGGTCTTAAGAGAAGACCTGTGGATGTCAGAGGCAAAGCCCTTTGGCTACGAACTGATGGATGTGAAACTTGGAGCTGTGATTACCAGACTTAACAGCACCATCCGGAGAACAAAAAAGTATCTGGATGGAGGCATCCCATGCCTGGAGGAACTGGAAGAAACGCGACTTCCATACTTTGAGAAAAATGCGGACAAACGTGAAAACCGCTGGAGCCAGATCATTAGTGGAAGTGATCTGATTGATACCATCTAAAAAGCAGACAGCCCGATATTTTCGGGCTGTCTGTCATTGGATTAAGGAAAGATATGAGGCAGGAAATACAGTCATTTTTTGCAGCATATCTTTTTTTGTATCATTTTGTCTATATTTTAAAGAATCCTGTTCATGTACAGGGGTTCATCAGTTGGTTATACTAATAAAAAGCGGATGTGATAGTTTATGCAGAAGAAAATCCGGCCGAATACCGGAATTTTCTTCTGGCATTAGCGGCAAACTTTATAATAGTTTGCGTAGAAATTCATCACATATAAGATATAAGCTTTTAAATTTTTCATTTCGTTCACCTCTTTTCTTAACTTACAAGTGCATTATAGATCACCTGAAAGCGGATTACGTGCCAAATGAAAAGAAAAAACAGACAAAATTTGCAGAGGAGAGAAATTATGTTTCCGGTTTATGAAGAGAAAAAAGAAAACCTGCATTTACATTCCCGCATTGCCAGACATGAATCCCCTCATCTGCACAATTCAGTTGAATTCATCTATCTTACAGAAGGATGCTTGGAGCTTGGAATGGGCCAGGAACTCTTTCACATGGAGGAAGGTGATTTTGCAGTCCTTTTTCCGGAAGTGATCCATCACTGCCAGGTCTTTTCAGGAGAGAATAATAAGGCATGTTATCTGTGGGCGCAGCCCATACTTTGCGGACAATTTGCTTCTGTTATGCAGAAATACTGTCCGAAAAATCCTGTAATTAAAAAGCCGCAGGTCCACCGGGATATTGTAAATGCAATTCGGTGCCTGAAGCTCGATAAAAAGGAGCAAAATCCTAACCTTGTTGTGGAACAGGCTTATGTGCAGATCCTTTTGGCCAGAAGTATCCCGGCATTTAACTTACAGGAAAAGAGCAGTGTGGAGAGCAATGATATCATTTATCAGACGGTCTCCTATATTGCAAAACATTTTAAAGAAGAAATGTCCCTGGAAAAGATGGCAAGAGATATGGGAGTAAGTAAATTTACACTTTCGCGTGTCTTTTCCGGAACTTTTCATAGAAATTTTAACCAATATTTAAATGAACAGAGATTAAACTATGTCTGTGTTCATTTAGAGTGTACTGACAAAAGCATTACGGACATTTCCATGGATGCAGGATTTGAAAGTCAGCGGACTTTTAACCGGGTTTTCAGGGAACGCTACAAAATGACACCAAGAGAATACCGGAATCTGTACAGAGAAAAGTTTGTTCTGCAAAATGAAATCATATAGAAAAGAGAGGATAAAAATATGCTGAGTGAGAGTATTGCAAAACTGGTACAGTATGGAGTCGAGACGGGACTGATACCAGAATGTGAGAGAAATTACACAACAAATCTTCTGCTGGATGTATTTTACGAGGATGATTACACTGCACCGGAACAGGAATTTCAGAACATTGAACTTGAGAAGGTTCTGGATGAACTGTTAAAAGAGGCAATTGATCGGGGATTGATTGAAGACAGTGTTGTCTATAAAGACCTGTTTGATACCAGACTGATGAATTGCCTCATGCCACGACCTGCAGAAGTACAGACAACGTTCTGGAAAAAATATGGGGAGAATCCAAAAGCAGCGACGGATTATTTTTATAAACTGAGTCAGGACAGCAATTATATTCGTCGTTACAGGGTAAAGAAAGACCAGAAATGGACAGTAGACAGTGAATATGGAAAACTTGATATTACCATCAACCTTTCAAAACCGGAAAAGGATCCAAAAGCAATCGCAGCAGCCAGAAATGTAAAATCCGGAAGCTACCCGAAATGTCTTCTTTGTCCGGAAAATGAAGGCTATGCCGGAAGAGTCAACCACCCGGCAAGACAGAATCACAGGATCATTCCGATTACGATCAATGACAGCCCATGGGGATTCCAGTACTCACCCTATGTATATTATAACGAGCACTGCATCGTGTTTAATACCTGTCACACCCCCATGAAGATTGAACGGAACACATTTGTGAAGCTGTTTGATTTTGTAAAACTGTTTCCACATTATTTCCTGGGCTCCAATGCAGACCTTCCAATTGTAGGCGGTTCTATTTTAAGCCATGACCATTTCCAGGGAGGACATTATACCTTCGCAATGGCTAAGGCACCGATTGAAAAGCATGTGACCATTCCTGGATTTGAGGATGTGGAAGCGGGAATTGTAAAGTGGCCGTTATCAGTGCTCCGTATCCGTCATAAAAATCCAGAACGGTTGATTGACCTTGCAACACATGTGCTGCAGGCATGGAGAGGCTATACAGATGAAGCAGCCTTTGTATTTGCCAATACGGACGGAGAGCCACATAATACCATAACCCCAATTGCCCGTAAAGTGGAAGATGTATACGAGCTGGATCTGACACTTCGCAATAATATTACGACGAAAGAACATCCACTTGGTGTATATCATCCACATGCACAGTACCATCATATTAAAAAGGAAAATATCGGACTGATCGAGGTAATGGGGCTTGCAGTTCTTCCGGCCAGATTAAAAGAAGAGCTGGAGCTTTTAGAGGAATACATTTTATCTGGAAAAGATATTTCTTCAAATGAAAAAATAGCAAAGCATGAGGATTGGGTGAAAGAATTGCTGGAAAAATATCCGGATATTAATGCAGAGAACATTCAAGCAATTCTTCAAAAAGAAGTAGGACTGGTATTTGTACATGTGCTGGAAGATGCCGGAGTTTATAAATGCACACCAAAAGGAAGAGAAGATTTTATGCGTTTTGTGGACAGTTTATAGGACGTATTCTGATCGTGATTATAATGAATGCTGTAGTATGAAGTACAAAACTACAGAACAAGAAAATATTTTATAACAGCAGTTGCAGCCGGTATCTCATGATATATAAAATGAGAATATCGGCTGCTTTTCATTATTTATTTTTACCCCTAAAAAGGTAATCTGCTGAAAACCAAAACTGTAGTTTGGATCTCAACTGAAAAAAATTAAATTTTTCTGTTACCATCCACTATTTTTTACGATATATAATATGAATGGAAATATTTTTATTCAAAAAGGCGCCTTATCTGTTGCTGGTCAGATTATGGACAGTGACTTTTATCTTAAAGAAACCCGGAGGACAACCTGTAAATGAATGATGATGAAATTATAAACCTGTTTTTGAAAAGAGATGAGAATGGAATTATAGAATTGAGTACTAAGTATCATCCCTATTGCTACAAGATTGCCTGGAATTTATTGGCGAATAGAGAAGATGCCGAGGAATGTCTGAATGATACCTGGTTTTCAGTATGGTCACAGATTCCTCCTACGCATCCTCCTGTATTGGCACACTTTTGCGGTCGGATTACAAGAAATCTTAGTATTGACTGCTTAAGGAAAAAGTTTGCAGGCAAGCGCCCGGATGTTCATATGGCAGATGTTATGGATGAAATGGAGCAGCTAAATGTAACTTATACCGTGGAAGAACAGCTGGCGGAAAAAGAACTGATGGAAACCATAAATCGTTTTTTGGAAGAAATGTCTCCAAAGGACAGAAATATTTTTGTACGAAGATACTGGTTTTTAGATCCTGTTTCTGCAATATCCAAAAGGCATCATATGTCAGCGGGAAGCGTGAAAATGAATTTATACAGAAACCGGAAAAAGCTGTTGAAACTGTTGGAAAAAGAAGGAGGACGCATATGAAAAAGTTTGATTTTTCAAAAGAATTTGGTAATATTGATCCGAAATATATAGAGGAAGCAGAGCGGGAATGGAGTGAAAAAAAGGAAAACCGGAGACCGAAAGGGTGGAGCAAAGCAGCAGCTGCCTGTGTGATCGTCGCCTTGGGTTCTGTTATCTTTTCTAATCCACATATCCAGGCTGCAATAAAAAATATTACATTGTCCATAGGAGAAACCCTTGGTTTCCCAAAAAGCATTGAATCTTATACGGAAGTGTTGAATACCGCTAAGGAAGACAAAGGAATTACTGTAACATTAAAAGAAGTTGTTCTGGATAATGGGGTTCTGTTAACAAAGGTGCATGCAGAAAAAACATCTTCCGGGCAAAAGGGCACGGATGATGTCCAGGATGCCTGGACCTTTGCCAATACACAGCTTGATATTGATTATCAGAAAACTACAATAAATGGACAGAAAATTGAAGAATACGAAAGCGGACACTATCTGCCGTATTCGGATGAGGATTTGCTAAATACTGGACTGGATGAAAATGTCTATGATGCTGTTCTGGAATCCCGCTTTTCCCTTGATGAGGATTTGGGAGAAAATCCGGAAGTACATTTGGTACTTGGTGCCTATCAAAATGAAAATCTTGGCGAAGATTATTTTGCAGAGTTTGAGTTTGATTTTTCTATTCCCCATGCGGAGCTTATGAAACAGACAGTTCATAAAAAGCTGGAAGATGTTTCTGTTAAAACAGAAGAAGGAACCGTAAAATTAACAGACTTTTCCATGAATAAACTGCAAAGTATAATTGCGGCAGAAATTCCGGAAGAACTTGAGGAAAAGCTGTATAATGGTAATGAGATGATGCTTATGGGGACAGACAGTAAAGGAAATCAGGTACAGTATGAACTGCGCAGTAATTCAGCAGATGGTAAATCTCAATGGAGTTTTAAAACCAGTTTCTGGGGCATGTATCAGCTGGATTCTGACGGTCCGGTTCTTTTACTCCCGGATATTGACAGCGATTATCTGGAATTACAGCTTTATACCAGAGAACCTTATATGGCTGCTGCAGACACTGTCTGGGTTGATGACGATTTTGTAGAAATTGGTGAGACTACAGAAGAAGTAGAAGAAGTTCCAGAGGATACTTTGGAGGGAGAAAATCCGTCAGATGCAGAGGAGCAGGTTGAAACTCAAATTATCGGAGGGGCAGTAGCTCCCACAGAAGTAAGGCTTCAAGACGATACAGACCAGAAAGAAAATACCGACGCAGCAGATAAAACGGATGAAGATTATGGAACCGAAGAAAGCGCATATGATGGAACTACAGGTGAAATCACTGCAGAATCTGACTGGACACCTGTCGGTGAAAAAATAAGGATTCAGATTAAGTAGAAAAACGTGAATCTTCTTAAAAGCTTGCGTGTGGAATTAATCTTAATCTGTTCGGTTATGAAATTTCTGAAAAGTTCAAGGACCCGGAGCGATTTGATATTGTAATATTCAAATACCCAGATGATGAAAGCCGTCTTTTTATCAAAAGAGTGATCGGACTGCCGGGAGAGGTAGTGAAAATTAAGGATGGTAAAGTTTACATTGATGGTTCCCCCACTCCATTGGATGACTCTTTCATTCCGGAGAAAATGATCGGAAGTTATGGTCCATATACAGTTCCGGAAAACTGTTATTTCATGCTTGGTGATAACCGGAATGATTCGAAGGATTCACGTTCATGGAAAAACAAATTCGTGCGATTTGACCAGATTGTGGGGAAAGCTGTTGTAAGATACTATCCTTCTTTTAAGTGGTTAGGATAATAAGAAACGCGAATATCAGTGGCTTATTAAGTACTGGAGTATTCGCGTTTTTTATTTGATTTCACTAAAATCTTATATTTTCAAATATATGTAATCAGTTGGCAGCCGGTTTCCTAAAAAGATTAAAAATTCCTGTCTGTTCAATCAATCTTGTGATGGTAAAGAAGATAAAGGAATCAATTGGCCACATGATCAGGTTCTTTACAGTACGCATTGGGAGGATTGCAAGGAATCCTTTTCCGTAGAGCATGTCCAGCCATAAGGTATTTAACAGAACATTTACAATCAGAACGACAACCAGTTTTGCAATCAGCACGCGACGGAAAGTGAGCTTATGTTTGTAGTAAAAACATCCATAAATAAATGCCGCGAGCATTGCGTTAAAGGTGAACCCAAAGAAAAATGGACCATCAGGGCGGATAAAGAATTTCACAATATCCAGCACACCGGCAAACAGACATCCGGTAATGGGTCCAAACAGATAATCAGCAATCTGGTTTGGGATACCGGAAAATCCAATTTTTACATAGGGACCGATATTGATAGAAGCAACTGAATTTAAAATCAGTGCCAGGGCAGCAAGCATTGCACAGACTGCCAGTGTAGAAGTGGTTTTCAGCTCTTTGGCTGAGGTGAGAAACATGTTCTTTGTTTTCTCCATAAAAAAATTACCTCCTTTTCTTTTTTCGCTCACAATAGGAGATAATTTATGGATTCATATTTATCTTCTGTTGCAGCGAGAAGCAATCCACGAACCGCAAGATTTCTCTTTTCGTCCTCCGGCAACTCTCCATCCGGAAGGCACTTTACGCTCATGAATTTACTCTGCATTACTTTACATGGGGCAGTATATAGCAGATTATTGGAAAAAGCAAGAAAAAAATATATAAAAATATAAGTTTTTGCAATTAAGAAAACAGACAAGAAATCGTGGCATTTTCTCCATATTTTCTAAAACTTTGTCCATATGTTTTTACAAAAATCAGACTATAATAAAAGAAAAAACCGTTCAGGAGGAATCATTATGGCAGTTTTAGTTACAGGTGGTGCTGGTTATATTGGAAGCCACACGGTAGTGGAGCTTCAGAATGCAGGATATGATGTTGTGGTACTGGACAATTTAAGCAATGCAAGTGAAAAAGCACTGGACAGAGTATCAAAAATCACAGGAAAACCAGTGAAGTTTTATAAGGCAGATATTCTGGACAGAGATGCTTTAAATGATATTTTTGACAAGGAAACTATTGAGTCCTGCATCCATTTTGCAGGTTTGAAGGCAGTTGGAGAATCTGTGGTTAAGCCCTGGGAGTATTATGAAAATAACATAGCAGGCACTTTAACCCTGGTTGATGTAATGAGAAAACATAATGTGAAAAATATTATTTTCTCTTCCTCAGCAACTGTATATGGAGATCCGGCACAGATTCCGATTACAGAAGAATGCCCAAAGGGACAGTGTACGAATCCGTATGGCTGGACAAAATCCATGCTGGAACAGGTGCTTACCGATATCCAGAAAGCAGATCCAGAATGGAATGTTATGCTTCTTCGTTACTTTAATCCAATTGGCGCACATAAGAGTGGAACAATTGGAGAGAACCCAAATGGCATTCCCAATAACCTTATGCCATATATTACACAGGTAGCAGTTGGTAAGCTGAAGGAGCTTGGTGTATTTGGAAATGATTATGATACACCGGATGGAACTGGTGTAAGAGACTATATTCATGTTGTGGATCTGGCAAAGGGGCATGTAAAAGCGCTTAAGAAAATCGAGGAAAATCCTGGGCTTGCGATTTACAATCTGGGAACCGGAAAGGGCTATAGTGTTCTTGATATTGTAAAGAATTTTGAAGCTGCAACTGGTGTGAAAATTCCATATGTGATCAAACCTCGCCGAGCCGGAGATATTGCAACTTGTTATTGTGATGCATCTAAGGCAGAAAAAGAGCTTGGCTGGAAAGCAGAAAACGGTATCCGTGAGATGTGTGAAGATTCCTGGAGATGGCAGTCTAATAATCCGCAGGGATATGAAGAATAGGATGTATATTTAAAATAAGAGAGCTGTAAGATGCAGCCCTCTTATTTTTTTGAATAATTGACCTTATGTTATAAATGAACGCATTTTTTATCCTGAAATGTTCTATTTTTTAAAATTCTACAATTTTGTGCATGTTTTGTTAAATGTTGTTTATGTAATTTTGGGAAAGATAAAGATATAATCATATTCGGATTAAGGAAGTACGAAAATAAACCTGAAAAAACAGGAGAAAGAGAAGGAAAACATGGAAGAAAAAAGATATTTGAAATGGTACAACAAAGTCGGATACGGTTCCGGAGATGTGGCTGGAAATGTGGTATATGCATTCCTTTCCACCTTCGTAATGCTCTATCTGACCAATACTGTTGGATTGAACCCGGGTATTGTAGGAACATTGATTGCAGTATCAAAACTGTTTGATGGAGTGACCGATATTTTCTTCGGCTCTATGATTGATAAGACAAAAACAAAAATGGGAAAAGCAAAACCCTGGATGCTGTATGGTTATATCGGCTGTGCAGTTACTTTGATCGGTGTATTTGCAATTCCGGAAAGTCTTGGACAGACAGCGCAGTATGCATGGTTCTTTATTGCATATTCCCTGTTAAATGCAGTGTTCTATACAGCAAATAACATTGCATATTCAGCTCTTACAGCTCTGATTACCAAAAACAGCAAAGAACGTGTAGAAATGGGATCTTACCGTTTTATCTTTGCATTTTCTACCAGTCTTTTGATCCAGTCTGTTACTATCAAGTTTGTTGAGATTATGGGAGGGGGAGCTGCTGGATGGAGAATTGTAGCAATCATTTATGCCATCATTGGACTTATTATAAATACAGTTTCTGCATTATCTGTAAAAGAGCTTCCAGAAGAAGTCTTAAACGAAGATGCATCAAGCGCAGTAGATGAAAAATATAGCCTTATTGAAGCTGCAAAACTGTTATTTTCCAACAGATTTTATATTATGATCTGCGTAACCTACATTCTGCAGCAGATTTATTCCGCAATGCTCAGTATGGGTATTTATTACATGATGTATGTATTGAAAAACGAGGATCTGTTCCCGGTATTTTCCTGGGCAATCAATATCCCGTTAATCATTGCACTGGTTATTACACCATCTTTAGTAGCAAAATGGAAAGGGTTATATAAGCTGAATCTGGTTGGATATACCATTGGAACCATTGGACGTGCCCTTGTAGTAGTTGCTGCTTATATGGGAAGCGTACCGCTTATGATTGCCTTTACAGCCGTTGCTGCATTTGGTATGGGACCATGGCAGGGTGATATGAATGCGGTGATTGCTAACTGTTCAGAGTATACTTATCTGACAAAGCATAAACGTGTAGACGGAACCATGTATTCCTGTACTTCCCTTGGTGTGAAACTTGGAGGAGGACTTGGAACTGCGATTACAGGCTGGCTTCTGGAATTCAGCCACTTTAACAGTTCACTTGCTGTACAGCCGGATTCCTGCCTTAGCATGCTTCATACTATGTATCTGTGGATTCCAGTTGTGATTTGTGTAATCATTACTTTTATTATGTCACAGATGAATGTAGAAAAGGCAAATGAAGAATTAAAGAACAGTAAAATGCTGGAAACAAAATAAGCATTAAGATAACGAAATATAGCAATGGGATGTAACAATAAAAATGTCTAGAGGATGATTATGAACTATAGCGACTTAAAAGAAGACAAAAGATTAATTGAAGCAGTACCGACCGCAAGACAGATTGCATATGAAAGCATGGAATTTTTCTGTTTCATTCATTTTACAGTAAATACCTTTACCGGAAGAGAATGGGGCGATGGAACAGAGCCGGAATCTATTTTTAATCCGACAGAGCTGGATGCAAAACAGTGGGCGAAAACAGCCGCAGAGGGCGGTATGAAGGGTCTGATCCTTACCTGCAAACATCACGACGGATTCTGCCTGTGGCCATCAAAATACACCGAACACAGTATCAAAAACTCTCCATATAAAAATGGAAAGGGTGATATTGTAAGAGAAACAATGGAGGCTTGCAGAGAATATGGCCTGAAGTTTGGTGTTTATCTTTCTCCTTGGGACAGAAACAATGAATCCTATGGAAAAGGAAAAGAGTATGATGACTATTATGTGAATCAGCTTACAGAGCTTCTGACAGAGTATGGTGATATTTTTGTAGTATGGTTGGACGGTGCCTGTGGGGAAGGCGCAAACGGAAAGGTACAGAAATATGACTGGCAAAGATACTACCAGGTAGTTCGCAAGCTGCAGCCAAATGCTGTGATCTCTATTTCTGGTCCTGATATCCGTTGGTGTGGAAATGAAGCTGGTGAGGTACGCCCAAGTGAATGGAGCGTGGTAGCAGCAGATATGAAAGATCCGGCTCTGACCGCAGAGTTAAGCCAGCAGGAGGATAATGAAGAGTTCCGTGAAAGACCATTGGATGAAACACAGTCTGATCTGGGAAGCAGGGAACGTCTTGCGAAGGAAGAACGACTTGCCTGGTATCCGGCTGAGACAGATGTCTCCATCAGACCGGGCTGGTTCTATCACGAAGAAGAGGATGATAAGGTACGTTCTTTTGAGAATCTGAAGGATATTTACTTAAAATCAGTTGGTGGAAATACTACACTTCTGTTAAACATCCCTCCGATGAAAAACGGAAAGATCCATCCAACGGATATTCAGAACCTGAAGCAGTTAGGTGACTTTATCAAAGAAAGCTTTTCCAATAATTTAGTGGAAGAAGCTGGTATTACAACCATTCCACCACTTGACTGTCGGGAGATGTCCCCAGAAGTTCTTAGAACCGATGATTATGAGACTTATTTCCTGAATGAGGCTGGAACCAATAAACTGGTTATCAAGATCAAATGGATTGAAAGAAAAAAACTACATTATCTTGTTCTGAAAGAAGCAATTCCGCTTAGCCAGAGAGTTGAGGCATTTAATGTCTGCTATGAAGAAAACGGCAGCATAAAAAAATGCTATGAAGGAACAACTATCGGATATAAGAGAATCGTCGATTTGAAGGGAATCCATACAGATAGTCTGGCAATCGTAATTGAAGATTCCAGAGTTGCACCTGCGATGGCATTTGTGGGAGTATATTAAAATAGAAGAATAAGAAGTACATATGACTAGGGGAGAGCGTATGTAGAATATTAGTAATAAAAATAAATCAATTAAAAGCCCAGGCAGTTTTTGAACCTGGGCTTTCGTATACAGATCATTTCTTTTCTGGTTCAGTCATCTGATTCTCTTCATTTTGCCGCAGTTGTTTCCGAAACTGTGACGGCGAAGCGCCAAACTGTTTCCGGAAAAAGCGGCTGAAATATAATGGATTTTCATATCCAACCAGATTGGAAATTTCTGTAACATTGTAGTTTGTGGTTTCCAACAGAGATTTCGCATTTGAAAGACGCAGGTTCTGTATGTACTGGGCGGGTGTTGTATTCGTATATTGTTTGAAGTTCTGGATAAACCAGCTAACACTAATATTTTTCGAAGCTGCATATTTTTCAATATTAATCTGTTTATTGTAATGCATTCGGAAATAATCAACTGCCTGCGCCATGTCATCCATGATCATCGGATTCTTCTTGTGAGGTTTTACAAGAATCTGGCGGTGAAGAAGGATTAAAAGCTGCATAAAGTAATACACAAGAAGCTCTTCATAGTCTTCTTTCCGCAGCTGCAGTTCTTCAATCATGTTCATGTACAGATGCTTGTATTCCATGGAGACTCCGGAATAAATCACATGAACGCCATCTGCAATGCCGTATTTGCGGAGGATATTTTTGACGTTATTCCCAGTAAAATGAACCCAGTACACTTCCGGATGGTCGGCACCATAATAGTAGTAGCGCTGTTCTTCTTTTGGACGGTACAAAACCATGTTTCCAGCAGAAACAATTTCCTCTTTTCCATCAAAATAGAAATGTGCTTTTCCAGAAGCAACGTAAAGAAGCTGGTAATCAAGCCGACCTCGCGGCCGGTGCGTTGGCAGCTTCTTTATTGTGTACAGACGGTAAGTACCGCAGCTCCCTATAAAAATAGGATGTTTTTTATCTTTAAAATCCAAGCGTGTCTGGTGCCAGTAAGCGGAGTTTGTGTACAATATAAATTACCTCCTTGTAAATATGCACAATTTTTATCGGAACAGATTGTGCATATTTCAAAATTAATAAAAAAGTGTATATTTTTGTGTCTTTACTTGTTAAATTATATCATTTTGTGCATGTTTTGTCGAACAGAGTTTATGTAATTTTTTTAAAAAACAGGTATAATCATATCAGATGTTAAAACAGAAAAATATATAATATTGGAGGAGCAAATATGATCGTACCAAAACACTACGAAAATCTGAATGTGTTACATGAAAACACCATGCCCCATCGAGCATACTACATGCCTGCATCAAAGGATATGGGATCTCTTGTACATGACAGAGAGAAATCTGACCGTATGGAGCTTTTAAATGGAAACTGGAAATTCCAGTTCTATAAGAGCATTTATGATCTTCAGGAAAAATTTTACGAAGCAGGTTATGACACTAAGGGCTTCGACGAAATTCCAGTTCCGGGAATCTGGCAGAACTATGGCTATGACAGCCATCAGTATACCAATGTCCGTTACCCAATTCCGCTTGATCCGCCATATGTACCACAGGAGAATCCTTGCGGAGCGTACGTACACCAGTTTGAATATAAGAAAGATTCCAAAGCACCAAAAGCATACTTGAATTTTGAGGGTGTAGATTCCTGCTTCTATGTATGGATCAATGGTGTCTATGTAGGCTACAGCCAGGTGGCTCATGCAACCAGTGAATTTGACGTGACCGATCATCTGAAAGAAGGAACAAACACTTTAGCGGTACTTGTCCTGAAATGGTGTGATGGAACTTATTTAGAAGACCAGGACAAATTCCGTATGACAGGAATTTTCCGTGATGTATATCTGTTAAAGCGACCAGAAAGTGTACTGTATGATTATTTTACCACTACATCTATAGGGGAAAATGGTGCAGAAATTGAAATTCGTGCGAATTTTCTTGGGGAGAGCAATGCAGCAGAAAATACTAAAATTGTAATCCGGAATCATGAGGGAAATACGGTGGCTACAGGTACATTTAAGAAATGTGACGATGAAAATTTTGCTTACAAAGCGGTATTAGATATCACAAACCCTGTACTCTGGAATCCGGAACAGCCATATCTGTATCAGGTGCTTTTCCTTTCCGAGAATGAGGTGATCATAGACCGTATCGGTATCCGTGAAATCCACTGTGAGGGAAGCGTAATCTATATTAATGATGTAAAAGCAAAATTTAAAGGTGTAAACCGTCATGACTCCGATCCGATAACCGGTTCCGCAGTAAATATGGAGCAGATAAAAAAAGATCTGATCATGATGAAACAGCACAACTTTAATGCAGTCCGAAGTAGCCATTACCCGAATTCTCCTTATTTCTATCAGCTTTGTGATGAGTATGGCTTATTTGTGATCGCAGAAGCTGATAATGAGAGCCATGGAACCCAGACACAGTACTTGAAAAATTCAGAGTGGGAAAATGTAGTTGAGCAGTGGAATAAAAGAATTGCAAATAACCCGGATTTCATTCCTGCAACCATGGATCGTACCAGACTTTGTGTGGAAAGAGAAAAAAACCGCCCATGTATTGTAATGTGGTCTATGGGTAATGAATGTGGATATGGATGTACCTTTGAGGAATCCCTAAAATGGACCAAAGAATTTGACCCAACCCGTCTTACGACTTATGAGAGTGCATTCTATCAGAGTACAGACCGTGAGTATGACTATTCCAATATTGATGTAGTTGGAAGAATGTACCCAGCTTTTTCTGAGATTGATGAATACATGGAAAAGAATCCGGATAAGCCTCTTCTTCTGGTAGAATATTGCCACGCCATGGGAAATGGACCTGGAGACCTGGAGGATTACTTTGAACTGATCCAGAAGTACGACAGTCTTTGTGGAGGTTTCGTATGGGAGTGGTGTGATCATGCTATTTACAAAGGCCAGGCTGAAAATGGCAAGGGAATCTATTATTATGGAGGAGATCATGGCGAAGAAATTCACGATGGAAACTTCTGTATGGATGGACTGGTTTATCCTGACAGAACACCACATACTGGGTTAAAAGAATACAAAAATATATATAGACCGGCAAGGGTTCTTCACTATGATCAGGAAACTGGAGATATGGTTCTTCATAACTATATGAATTATGTTGATCTTAAAGATTATATTTATCTTATATATGAGGTGAGCGTTGACGGAGAAGTTGACTGTGTAGGACAAATTGAATTAGATGAAAGTATACCAGCTCATGAAGAAAAAACAATCAAACTTCCTGTTTCAATACCAGATAGTGGAAAATGTTACCTAAAAGTATCTTATTGTTTGAAAAATAATACTCAGATTTTACATTCGGATGAGTCTCTTGGATTTGATGAAATCCTTTTAAAGAACATAGATGGAAGAAATCAGAAAGCCATTGAACTTCTTGCTGAAATGAATACTGATAATATTTTTACTGTGGAAGAGTGTGACAGATACTTTACAATTCATGTAGGGCAGGAAAATACTTATCGCTTCAACCGACTGACAGGATTATTTGAAAGCATTACTGTAAAGGGAAAAGAACTTCTGACTCGTCCTATGGAATTAAATATCTGGAGAGCACCAACTGACAACGACCGGAAAATCAAATTAGAATGGATGAATGCTCATTATGACCAGAGCTATGCAAGAGCATATGAAACTTCCTGCATTACCCAAAATGGGAAACTACACATCTTAGGAACGTTAAGTGTTTCTGCACCTACCGTACAAAAAATTCTTGATGTGAAGTCAGAATGGATTATTACTTCGGATGGCGCAATTCAGGTAAAAATGGATGTAAAGAGGGATTTGGAATTTCCAATGCTTCCGAGATTTGGAATCCGTTTATTCCTTAACAGAGATTTTGACAACGTAGAATATTACGGAATAGGACCTGAGGAAAGTTACGTAGATAAGAGAAGAGCCGGCAGTCATGGAAAATATGATGCTAATGTACTTGAAATGCATGAAGATTACCTGCGTCCACAGGAAAATGGAAGTCATACCGACTGTGACTACCTTATCTTAAAAGGAAAGGAAAATACTTTTGCAGCAGCAGGAGAAAGGACATTTTCCTTTAACGTATCACCATATACTCAAGAGGAACTGACAGCCAAAAGACATAACTATGAATTACAGCCTTGTGGAAGTACGGTCGTGTGCCTGGATTATGTCCAAAACGGAATTGGTTCTAACAGTTGCGGGCCTGAGTTGTCAGAACGGTATCGTCTTGATGCAGAACAGTTCAATTTTGAAATTAAAATGATAATTAAATAATACAGAATAAAGAAGCTGCCAGCTTAAACGGAGCAGGCTATGGCAGCCATTTCCCAGAAGGAAATCCGAATGACTATTACTGTACTTGCTTCTCTGCCAATCTTCGCACTGTATCCATTCATGCAGAAGTATTGTAAGCGCTTAGATCTTGGGTAGCTTTACTGTCTGCGTTTTTAAACTCATAATGATAGTAAATAGATTTTTACTACACTCCGCTTGATAGGAGATAGAAATTTACTACATTTGGAGGTTTCATTATGAGTAAGAAACGTGCTCCAGGGCGTTCCCTGGACGAATGGATGGAACTGGTAACCCTGGGTAAGAGAGACCACTCCTTTGAGGAGATGAAAAACCGGGTGATTATTCGTCGCTTACAAATAATTTATCGTATTTTTCGCATTTATGGAAAAAGTTGTACAAATTTTGTAAGATTGCACAAGTAACACATTTTAGACAATACGATCATTTGATGAAACTATTAATAATTTAGTTCTTTTCCTGACAGGTTCTTGATAATATTATTTTTAAGAAGCTTTTTGGGTTCTTCTTTATAGTTATAAATACTCCTTTAAATAGTTCCATTTCCATGACCAAAAATCATGGAAAATGGAACTGTTTTTGTTTGCAAAGGCGAAAAAATTTTCTTATAAAAAAAGCACACTTTTCCCAAAATCCTACATATTAGGTATGTAAGTGGGATTTAAGAAAGAAGGTGTTTATTATCTCTCCTTGGAAAGTACGCTCAGATTATTATAATAATTTTCAACTATAAATGAGCAAGTTCGTGATTTTGCATAAAAGAAAGACACTTCGATTCCAGATGTTGTATAATGAAAGTGCTCAAACAAACATTTGCAACATTTACGAAAGAAGGTGCCTCTCGTAAATACTATACATCATTCTGCATTCATATACAACCAGCTTAAGAAATTAAACTTATGCAAATTCTATCCGAACCGAGTGATAAACCATCTTATCAGTATCCTGATCAGCATTTTTATTTCAGGATATCATGGAAAAACCACGGACTTTG
>OLRJ01001815.1_pt1 | contig 17313 bp, 30 predicted proteins | sample 1672741 | NCBI WGS metagenome assembly OLRJ01 (sample SAMEA3136719, study PRJEB25190) | human gut metagenome | biome: human gut; feature: human-associated habitat; material: faeces | place: Austria | collected 2013
AGTAGCCTCTCATCCTCATGCCAACTAATGTACTGATTTCATCAAAGTCATCTCCACCACATCCATCATCAGAGAATTCTTTTAATAGATTCAATTCAAATTTAGTCATCTTTCATTACCTTCTTTTTCCAATATTCTTTATCTTTTTTAGATTCTTTATCCGTTAAAACATCAATGCAAAGATATAAACCTTCTAGTTTGTTGCAAGCATTATCTAAACCTTTTTTTACATCTTCGTAAGCTTTTTCTAATTGCTCACAATATCCTTCTAGAGCTTCTACGTACTTATATGTTTCGTCGACACCGAGTGCAGCGCCTCGCTCTGTATATTCTTCTCTACTAGGTTTTTTCAATTTTCAACCCTCCCAATCGATAGCTTGTCCACATTTTGTACAATAGTTTTGCTTTCCTGCTAAAGCTGAACCACAAGTTGGACACTTTCCAAAAGTTACATCTATATTTAACATTGAAAGAGTAACGGTTTCTTTCTTGATTGGCTTCTTAGGCAATTTTGTTTCTAAAATGTTTCTAAGAGCTTTAAAATCAATGCTACCTAACACATGTGCAAATGTTTTATTAAAATCAACTAATTCTTGTAATGTATTTGCACAGTTATTTATATTTTCTAAATGCTTAGGACTATAGGCGTCCCTATCTTTTTTAGCCCATGATTTCAATAAATTTAATGCATCTTGGTATTTATTCATACTTTTTCTCCTACCTCTTTTTTTAACTCTACATTAACAACAACACTAAGTTCTTCACCATCATCTTTTATGAAAAGAATTTCAGAATTATATAAGGCACTTCCTATATGTTGGCCAAGCTTATAACCGCGACCCTCACAAATAAAAGTACTTTTGCAATCAAATATATTAACCCGCTTTTTAGTGTTATTTAATAGAGAGGTCAATCTTTCCTTTTTCATTCTTTTTACCCCGTTTTCTTATAAAATGTTACGTTTAACCTAGATATAATCATTTCGTTTAACCTAGAATTAAACGTAACTAACTAAATCTCTCAAACCCTATATGTAGCAATGGATTAGAGAGATTTTTACTTTTAAAAACTTCTTGAATTTTTTTAGTACTATTTTTTAGAAATTTACAAAGATTAATAATGTTGGTATTGGACAATAATCTTCTTCAAAATCAATATCATAATTTTCAATTTCTAAATCAAGAATTTCTTTAGAAACTGCCTCATAAAATCCAGGATTGAATTCTGCTATTTTTTCATATTCATTAGCGTTTTCATTACAGCTTTTCCATACTGTTACTTTTTCTAAAAGCCCGTTCTTTCTTCTAAAACTTAATAATTCTTTTACTGTCATTTCTTTATTCCTCCTTTTCTTCTAATCTATCTATTTCATCTGCATCAATGATTGTTATTGAATGCGGTCTTTTCTTAGCAGCGGGTGTCAGTTTCCACCTAAAACTGTCAGTTGTTATTCCTAAATAACTAGAACATTGTTGAACATCACCAACAAATAAAACCTCGTCCGTCTTTTCTTTATACAGTACATACTGCTTTTTATTTGATTCCTTTAACACAATTTCACCATCAAGTCTTGCTAATCTTTCAGACAAAGATTTATTTTTTTGGTATAATCTTTTATTTTGAAATCTTAACCTTTGATTTTCTTTGATGAGGGGCAAGTATATGTTCTCGCCCCAACTGAGTAAAGCATCTCTTAATTGATCACATAGGCTTATATCTTCTTGATTCATATCATCTAGTTTTTTGGCTTCTAAATCCATATTTTCACCCCTAAACTGTATAAGTTAACGCTGAATTATCTATCATTCTTCTAGTACACCATTCATTGATAAAAGACATCTGTTCACTTGTTGGTTCTGCATTGTCTTTTCTTCTTGCTTGCAGCAACACTTTATCAACGGGATCTATTTCTATTGTCACTAAGGATTTTTCTTTTTCACTTTGTTCCCTTAAAAAGAAAACTGCTGATTTATGATGTGCTATCTTAGGAATGTAATTTCTAACACAATGATTCATTTGATTAGATTCATCTTTTAATTCATCTATTGTCTTTGCACATCTTATTAAATATCTTTTATTTTCTAAATTATAAGGTCTTAACATTTCTTCAAATTCAGCAATATCATCTTCATATGCTTCATCATTTAAAATTTTAAGATTCTTGGACATCTTGTCATGTTCGGTTTTTAAATCTTTAGGAAACAGTCTATTTTTATCAAGACTTATCCCTAATCTTTGGATAAAATCAACATAATCAAGCCAAAAACTGAAATCTTGGCCTTGTTTTTTTAAATAATTCACTACTTTTCTATCACTGGCATATATATTTTGTCTTTTTCGATATCTAACAGTTAAAGCATCTTTTGCAAATTTATAATCATAGGTATCTAGATCAACCATCATTTGCATTTCAGCACTTCTAGGATTCACTTTAGACCATATCTTGTAATAACGTTTATTTTCTTTTAAAAACTTTCTTACGTTTTCCACATCTCTTATTTCCATGAATCGCATCAAGTCTTTAAAATACTCACGCATTCCCATTTTTAATATGATTTCTATTTCAGGAAACATTTCATAGACTTCAATATATTGTCTCAAATCCCATATTTTTGAAGCTTCTAAAAGACAAGCATACTTGTATTTGGTCTTGCTGATGTTCTTTTTCTTGCTGGAACCAATTATTTTACCCGTAAGTCTTACATCTTTTGCCCAAGAACTACTACGTTGCGTCACCCTCCACTTGTCTTTAGGATCAAAAATATAATAGATGTACCAAAAGTTTACTTTAACATTCTTTTTTACAAATATGTTTCTATCAATGTTGTATCTATATATTTCAAAGACCTCATAGCTAAATGTACGTGTTGCTTTGTCAAACCTTTTCTTGAAGTCAAACGTTCTCATGATCAGCTCATTTCTCTTATTTACGTGCGTAAGTGTCAATAGAGCTTCAAAACATCCCGGATTTGCTGTTTTTCTATGGACTTCTGACTTTATTTTGCAAACAGGACATTTTTTACGCTCACCTATTTTGATTTTCTTATCATGATACTCAGTTTCACAATTAGTACAGTAATAAGTGTTATTGTCCAATCTTATTTGAATATTCCAGTCACACCTTTTAGCTTCTTTATTGCCCTCTTTGATTAAATAATCAATCTTTTTATACTCAGGAATTGCTATCAGTTCATCTATAATTTGCTTTTTAGTAACTCTCATAAATCAAAAATGCTCATTTGTCCTTCGACGATAGTTGATTTTTTTACTTTTTTCTTGGCTTTTTTGATAGTTTTTGATTCTTTATGTGTATTTTTTAGGATTTTTTTCACTTTTTCTTCACTTTTTGGAATTTTTTCTTCCTGATTAGGTCTTTTTTGTTCCTGATTAACAAAAGAAATTCTCGACATCTCATTCTCGATCTTTTTCATATCAATATCATCTTCATCAAGATAATGCATAACTATTCCATATAGTTCTTCATCAGGACCAGCAACACAAGCCATACGATGATTATTCTTTCCTTTCAAATATTTAACATAAAGTTCGTGACCAACAAAAAGCATCATATCTTCAATGTTCTTATTTTCTTTTTTAAGCAATTCACTGGTATCGCTTCTCGATAAAAGATGATTTTTAATCATTGTAATCATTGGATCATTACTGCTTTGCATCTGCTCTAAGAAATTCATCAATACCACTCCTTATTTTTTTATCAAGAGAATCTCTATATTCTTTTTGGATTCTAACCATTTCATCTTCTGAAATTTCCTCGATAATTCTCATTTTATTTGTAGATGCTCTCGTATTGAGATTGTTATCCGTTGAAATTTGACCAAGAGCTTCTACAATACAATAACGATTGCCACAACGCCTTGGATAGTAATCAAACACGCCGAATGGTTCAGTACAAAAATGCATTCCATTTCTAACAGTTTTTGGATCACCATCAACTTCAAAAGTCTTTCCAACCTCAAACTGCATCCCCATTCCTCTTAGTTTGCTGTCGAACCCTTTGTAACCTATGACACTCATTTCTCATGCGCCTTCTTTTCACTTTCAATATCTTCCATGGAAACCGTAAAATAAGCCTTATAATAGTTAAAAGTAGCATTTTTATCATATTCAGTCTTGTGCAAGATGATATATTGCTTATTTTTACTTAAAAATACGTCGCAGGGACCAAATTTTTCGATTGATCTAGCGTATGAATCCTTTAAACAATATCTTGAATAGATGGCGATTTTGGACGTTGCTCCAAACTCTCCGGGATTGATACCGCAAATAGAACCACCACTTGTATTTGTACATTCAACAATTGCTCTATAAGTTGTTTCTTTTTCTTCGTTGAAGCCAATAGATGATAATCTGTAACTGTTTCCGGGCAATTTGCAAAGCTCATACTCTTTTTCTTGCTCTAATTCTTCAAAAACCGATACTCCGTTGATAAACCCTTGAATCTTGATACAAATATCATTAGTTTTACAGTGTAATCCAGCATCATTTAGAAATAATGTGCTGTTTCCATCTTTGCCAATCAACGTGAATACACCTTTTACATATTTATAAAGTGGATTTGCTGAAACTATATCCATTTTTTTCTTATCTTTAACCGCTTCTTGCTCCTTTTCCATCTTTCTTCACTCCTTTTCTTCTTGGATATAATGTTAAAACTGCTTTTTGATACAATTCAGAAGATTTAAATAATCTATAGCCGATAAGCTGATAATCCTCGGCATACATTTGATTGTATGTTTCCATCATATCGTCATAATTGATACATGTGAAAGATTCATATTTATACCTTTTGGCCATGATTTTTCACCCCCTGAAACCTATATTTTCATTACGTTTAACCCTATATTAAACGTAACTAACTAAATCTCTTGAAACCTATATATACCAATGGTTTTGAGAGATTTTTTACCTTAAAAACTTTGTTGATTTTTTTAAACCTCTTTTTTAACAAATTTAAAGTTTATTTTTATCATTAGACAACCTAATATTTTATTGCCATCCAATGTATAAGTTGGTGCAACTGATAACACTTCTTTGTTTAAAAGCTCTTCTTCTATATTGGTTGCATCTATAGCTTTTATTGTCTGTAATGGTTCTTCATCTTTGCTACGTATGAATAGCATTCCTGATGGTACTAATGTCATTACCAAATCTTTTAGTGTCATTTTTTTCTTCTCCTTTCTTTTAATATTTGATAGCTTCTACTTTTCTTTTTTTCTCTTGCTGAGAAGTATTCGTATAAATAGCTGTTGTTTGAATAGATCCATGACCCATTATCTTTGCAAGTTCAGATAGTGAAGCTTGGCCATTTTGATGCACCCACTGAATGCCGAACATATGTCTAAATGCATGGGGATGGGCTTTTTCTAATGAGATGCCTCTACATTGGCCACAAATTTTCTTGATTCTATTTTCAATAGTCTTTTTAGCCAACATCTTGTTTTTATCCTTAACTCCGGGAAACAAATAGCCTTGTTCAATCTTATTTTCCTTGGCATACTTCAAAAGTTCTCTTCTAAGGTCGTTTCTCAATGGAACTTGTCTTAATTTCCCTTTATTGTAGACTTCTATATAGCCTTTTTTCTCTTGGATGTTTTCAAGAGTAAAGAACTTCAACTCGCTCAATCTTATTCCTGTGTAGCCGAACACTTTCATGATCATGTAGGTGTCTTGCTGTCCGATTTTCTTGGCCATTTTCAACATTCTCTTGAATTCACTCGGCTCTAGCACATTTTCAAGACTTGTCTTTTCTTGTTCTCTAATTGCTTTAAGAGAATAATTGTCTGAGATATGCTTTTTCAGTTTCTTTTTAGAAAAATCATCAACTTCCATCAGTTCAATAAACTTCATAAACTTATTGATAATGACAATGTAATTGTTGATGGTTTTAGTTGCATACTTCTCTTGCATTTTTTTCTTGTATGCTATCATGTCTTTTTTTGTAACTTCTTCATTTTCGATAAAATCAATGAACTTAGTGAGAACCAATTTATACTTGTTATATGTCGATTCAGTCTTTTCATCCATTATTTCTTCATCAATGAACTGTTCCAAATAACTGTTCATCATAGACTTTGTTATCTTGATGTTAATCCTTTTGAATTCCTCCGCCATATCTCTCAAATATTCCTCCTTTCCCTTTCATCTTTGTTTTTGACTCTCATTTGTACGTAGATGTAGTACATGTGATTTGTCTTGTTGTATCTAACCTCATGGGATAGATACTGCTTTGATTTGTAGTTGGAGTTCATAAATTGAGAAATCAATGAAGTATCACTTATCATTTTGCTGATTTTCTTCTTAGAGAACACTGTGTAACTTTTTCTTTCCACCGGTTGTTTCAAGTTTTTTGAAGATTTCCAGCGCTTCTTTCCTTTAGGATCTTTAGAGATATAATTGGCAATTCCTGTCAATCCAAATTCATCCGGTTCAAGTTCTTCTACTTCTGTCCTTGTTCCGTTTTTCCAAAGGTTTTTCATAACCTTTCTATCAATCCCTTTTTCTATCAGTAAATGATGATGCATTCTTATTTTCTTTTTAGGATCATACTCAGTTACATATATCCATTTTGCATTAGGAAGACCTGCTTTCTTTCTTCGGTAGTTGATTCTCCTAATATAATTGCGAACTTCTTTCTCACCTTCTTCAACTGTCGGTGGCAAGTTCTCATTACTGTAAGTTAAATGGATTGCCCAATCATCCAAATCAAAATTTGCGTTGATCAATCTAATGAGCCTCTTTCTAGAATTTTTCTCATTCAAGTTCTTTTGAGCTTTTTTCGATGGTTTTCTAGGAGGTTTATAATTTTCAATATCCTTCTTATTGAATGTTGGGTATATTTCTACTTCAAATTGATTTCCTGATTTAATTGTTTTTGTAGTGTAATGATGATCTATCTTGTTTGTTCTTAGCAGCTCTTCTATGTATTTATCTTTTAGACTGTCTATTGGTGTGTCATAAAAATTCTCATAATCATATTCTATTTCTCTATGTCTTCTTTTCGTTGACATGTTAATATCTATTACAAGCTTGATTAGGACACCCTTCCTACAGCTTTTCTATCGATTACATCTACACATTTTCAAATACATATGCTATAATCAATGTGTCGAGAAAAGTATTGGAAAGGTGTCGTCAATTATTTAATTGATGGCTTCTTTTTTTATGAGAATTTTTCAATAATAAAATCATGCATTTTATCATGATCCTCATTATTCAACGTGTCATTGACAGCCAAAAGAAAATTGACATTTCTAGCTCCAGTATTATAAAGAGCGAATGCGCATTTAGATAGTTCCTCTAAATCTTTATAACCATATTGCTCTACTACATCATCAAATGAAGTACCATCCTCAAATCTGTGTTCTCCATAATTCCAACCGGCAACCATGATTAAATAGTCTTTGAAAACATTCCTATACGTGTATCTTTTTTGTAACGCGTTGATACGATCAACCACATCATCTACACACTTCATATTTCTTTCTCCTTTCAAGTGAAAAAAAATAGGCTATTATTGAAAACATACAAATCTTTCACAAACTCTTCGTCGGTATTAATTTTTTTGGAGGTAATTTAAAATTAAACTTAATGTCAAATAATAGCCTATAGAGCTTATTTATCAGCTCTTAGCAAATATAGAGAAGAACATGGCTAGCAGCAGTTAAAGGAAGTCTCTATATTTGCTAAGAGACAACAATCAGTTATCTCTTAATTCAATATTTTTAAAAGCTTGTCTAATATCGCATCTTTTCTTTCATCATTTTTTTTCTCCATTCTTTCAATTAAAGTTTCAGCAAATCCCTTTAGACAAGCAGCAGCTGGTCTTAACATCCTATCAAGTTCTTCGTTAGAGATTTCCAAATCTTCTAGAAGGTCTTTTGTCAATTGGCCGCCTTGAACTCTGCACTCAATTCCATCTTCGGATGTTGCTACTAATTCCATAGCAATCAAATGGATATCGGGTAATTCCCCCCCCTCGTCTTTTAATTTTTGGATTATTGCATCTAATAACTCATTCATATTTAATTTCTCCTTTTCAAATAAACTTCTGTAACTTGTTTTTCCATTTTTGGATTTTCCACAAAGACATCGATTTTATTTCCTTTAATAGCACCACCACAATCCTCAGCAATATACTCATTGCCATTGATTAAAATAGTCGAGCCATATGGAATTACAGTTGGATCTACTGCAATTGTCTTACCCTCAACTGCTGTAACTCCAGTAGATGTCAAGCTTCCGTATTGGTCCTCTCCCGGCCAGTAAAAAGTAATTACAAACTGGCCAAGAGCTTTTCATTTAGAAAGTTCTTCAACCTGTGCTTTCAATTGATTCCTTTCAACATCCACACATTCATACATCACTTTATATTTTGTATATTCTTGAAGTTGGCCTTGAACTTCATTAAGTTCATCTTTATACAACTTGATTTGTTTAGTTTGCTCTTGATAAGCTATTTGAGTTGCCTTGGCTTGAGCAAATCCTGCACCGCCTAAAACAAGTGATGCTACAAATAAGGCTGAAAGCACTATTTGTCCGTTTCTTGATAACTTCATATTGTAAAACCTCCTTAAATTAGCTATAATTTAGTTGTTATGTTGTGCTGATACTTTCGTATCAGCCTTTTTATTTTGAAATGACAATCATATATTCTTCACATTGCAAATGCCCGTTTCCAACTTGTCTTGTATATAGCTTTGCTTCTATTCCAGTTCCTGCAAAAAGAGAATTCATTTCATCAATCTTTCTTTCGGCATATTCCTTATCTCCGTACCAAGGAATGCTTGTTCTGCCAGCAATTACTCTGCCTTTTTTATCTATTGGCGTAAGATCCGCAACTTCTAAATTCAAAGCATTCGCAATCTTACAAGCAATCAATAACTTACATTGAGAATTATCACTATTGATAATTTCACTTATAGTTGAACGATGAACTCCACATTTTTTTGAAAAATCTTTGATTGTGTAATTTTGTTTGGCTATTTCCAATGCAACTTTCTTGCTGTCAAGCGTTACCATTTGAATCATATTTCCATTCCTCCTTTAAAAAGCTCTAACCAAAATTGCTAAACAATCAGCTACAAAACAACTTGTAGCAATAATTGTTACTAAACCTCTTGTTGTCATTTAGCATTCCTCCTTGGTCTTTTAGATAAATAATTAGCTAGTTCATACCAGCTCTTTTTGTACCAGTCTCTACTTTTTTTAAGACAAATACAGACAACTATTAGCAAAACATTTGCTAATACTGAAAAATATAATAAAGTCCATTCCATAACTTATCCTTTCTACTACTGACCACCCAGGAATCAATCTCTAACTAAAATGAAAAACCTGCCGTTTTGTTGTGATTTAAATGCAAATGATATAATTTTATAATTTAAGGAATCGATAAAAAATGAAGAGATTGATTCCTGGGCAGTCAGTAATTATCTAATTGTTTTTTTACATATTTCTTCTCTTTCTTTATAATTAAGTTATCGATACTGCAATATCGAAATCTAATTAGAAAGTGAGAATGAAAAAAATGAAATTAAATATGCCAAATATTGATAAACTCCGTGCTGATTCGACATCAAATTTTGGAAAAATAGATTATTCTAATATAAAACCTGTACCTATTGTTCCTAATCAGCAAAAACAAATAGAGTTAATGACTGATATGGTTAATAAGCAGTCTGAAATAATCAAACAACAAGCCGCATTAATTTCTTTAACCCAAGAAGAAGCACTTGCTGCAGCAAAACAAGCAAAATTAGCTATGATCCTAACTCTAATTGGTTTAGTTACGGGGTTTATTCAAATCATACCGACATTAGCCTTATGGATAGAAGAATTACTGTCACTGCTAAAGCGATAATCGCATTAGAATTATTTTTTATGGATTTTGTATTAATTGAAATTATTAATTCTAATTTTGTAATACGTTCATTGAGTTCTTGAATTCTTTCTTCAAGAGCTTTTTTTTCATTGTCCATCTTGTTTCTCCTTTCTCATAAATTTTATTTACGAATGAAATTAATTACTGAAATAACAAAAGAAATTGTTGATAGTATTACAGCAAATATTTTGATACTCATTACTGAATTGCTTTATAGTGATATAATTGCGATATCCGATGAAAAAGCTAAAGCTAAGAAAGAGTAATTAAATTTGCTCTTTTTCTTTTCGAGGATCTTTATCAAATAGAAAATGATAGTTCCCCTCTCTATCTTTTTCGTAGTAAAGCTCTACAAGTCTACATACATCTTCTTTAGTTCCTTTACCTCTTAAGACAGTTACAACTAACAATGTTCTTTCTTCAACATTGTCTACTCTTTCACATTTTCGATTTTCAACATTTTTTCCTACCATATTTTCAAATACAAAATAACGACATTTATTGCTAACATAATCATTAAAGTGGTGTGTTGTTTATGCATTTTTAAAGTATCTAGAAGTATTTCTTCTAATTGAACGATATGTTGTTTTAGTCTCACATTTTCAGCTTCAAGATGTGCAACTCTTTGTTCTATTTCATTCATTTTGTTTTTCCTTTCCTCCTGTCGGCCATCAAAGAGCCAACTTCTCTTTGATTTGTTTTTATGGAATAAATTAGCAACTTTCTTCTTTTAGATTAGAAATTGACTCTTTGATGACCAACAAAAAATATTTTTAATAATGAGAATTGGTGTATTGTGAATCAAGTTTAAGCTGTTTTTCATACTTGCTTAATTGATCAGAAAAATACTTGTCAATTTTGAACTTAATTTCCATCCAGTCATTGTACGATATCCCATTTAGAGCATTTAAAGCCTCTTGCTTCTTTGCTGAATCTCCCATTGACTACACCTCCTTTTCAAGAAATCTCACGTTTGGCAGCTTCCCTAACTTCCTTTGTTGTTAAACCCATGAAAGCCAGTAGTCTTCCAACCAAAATTACGTTGAAACAATTTTCTAAACCCTCAGCTTCAACTTGACTTCTAATTTCATGGTAAATTTGACTTGCTTTAACTGAACCACAAGGAACAAACTTAGCAATTTCACTACGTGTTAGATAACCTTTATTGATAAGAGCCAAACGTGTCTTGTTGATTTTAGAAGTATCAAGAATTCTTCTTGGCATAACTACTCCTCCTTTCTTTTGAGTTTTTCATTAGAAGAAAGCGCAGCTTTTGCTAGAACCATGCCTTGGCAAATGTCAGCAACTCTTCTTACTTCTTTATCATCTAATTGTTTAGTAATAGATAATAAAGCATCTAGAGATTTTCTCTTTGAATTCACTTTTCTCTCTTCCATTTTCATCACCCTTTCATTTTGTGTATTTGTTTTTTCGCACCTAGTGAACTTTACACTTGTATATTACTTTACTTATTGCGATATGTCAACATATTTTCAATATAGAACTTGAATTAGTGCGATTTTTATTATATTATTTTGCTGAAGGAGGTGATAATAATGAATTTCGAAAGTATGACAATAAATGAAAGAATATATTATTTAAGAAAGAAAGTTTTGAAGATTTCTCAACGTGAATTAGGAAAAATATTAGGTGTTGGTGATACTGCTGTATCAAAACTTGAAAAAACTGGAAGTACTGTAACTGAAAGAAACATTAAAGCAATTTGTAATGAATTTAATATAAGTTATAATTGGTTAGTTGATGGCGTTGGTGATATTTTTATTGAAGATGACAAATCAACCATTGAATTGTTAAAAAGAGATTATAATTTAAGAGATGTAGAAGTTAGGCTTATTGAAGAATTTTTAAAGCTTGATGAAAATGAACGTGATGTTCTTATAAATTATTTAGAAAGAGCTGTTGGAAAAGGTGAATAAACATGCAACAAATCGGAGATAGGATCCATTCATTAAGAAAAGGATTAGGAATAAGCCAAGGAGAGTTTGGAAGCAAAATAGGTATTAAAAAATCATCTGTTAGTTCCATGGAAAAAAATAAAAGTAATCCTTCAACTCAAACCATCAAATTGATTTGTGTTGAATTCAATGTGAATTACGATTGGCTGGTTAACGGTGTTGGCGATATTTTTATTAAAAATAATAATTCTATTCATGAAAGAATTAAATATTTAAGAAAAGACATTCTTCACTTAACACAAATTGATTTTGGAAAAAGAATCGGTATTGCTGGAACAACTGTAACTGGTTGGGAAAAACGTAATATGAATCCAAGTGAAACAGCTCTTAAAACGATATGTTACGAATTCAATGTTAACTATGATTGGTTAGTTGATGGAGACGGGGATATTTTTATTGAAAATAACGATTCTATTGAATTACTGAAAAAAGATTATGATTTAGAAGATAATGAAGTTAAAGCTATCAAAGCTTTTTTAAATTTAAATAAAGTTGAGCGTAAAGTTCTTGTATATTATTTAGAAAAAGCATTTGGAAAAGATGGGCAATAGTTGCCCATTGAATTATTTAGATTTTCTATAAAGCTTATGTACTGCTTTATAGATAACATCTAGTAATTCTAGATCATCAATTTGCATCAATATTCTTGTGATGCATTTGATATATTCTTCTTTAGACATGCATATCACCTCCAAAGAAGAAAATTATAACAAAATAAAAAGAACTCCCTTACTGGCAATAAGGAAGTTCTAAAAGTGTAAAAGCAAGAACCTATGATGTGCTTCTACGTTTTTAATTTTAACATATTAGCACATCTAAATTAAATAGAAAGGATGTGTTTTTTATGTCTGTACATAAAGATGAAAAGACCGGTAAATGGTATTACACTGGTAAGTATCGTGATTTAGCAGGAAAGCGACATGATTATAAGAAAAGAGGTTTTAAAACTAAAAAAGAAGCAAAGGCTGCAGAAGATGCGTTTTTATTAAAAATTAAAGGTGGCCAAGGAAGAATTAAGATGAATGCTTTAATTGAGCTTTATCATCAAGAAATGAAAAGCGCTATTAAATATTCTACATTGAGAATGTATGAAATGATTGAACGATTACATATAATTCCTTTTTTTGGAGATAGGTATATTGATACGATAAAAACTGTTGATATTACTAAGTGGAATAAAGAAAGAGCTTTGACTGGCAATAATGGTGGTCCTTATAGTCAAGAATATACCAATAATTTATATTTGCATATGTCGGGGCTTTTAACTTTCGCTGTTAATCATAAACTATTGGATGATAATCCTTGCAAGTATGCTAAGCCTTATAAAGATCCTAATGAAGTGAAGAAAGAAGAAAATGCTGTTGAAAACTTTTGGGAAGTAGATGAATTTAATAAATTTATTGCTACTGTTGAAAATATTGATCATAAAGAAACTTATGATACACTATTTTTAACTGGATTAAGAATTGGAGAACTTTGTGCGTTAAGATGGTGCGATTTGGACTTGGAACATAAGAAATTAAGTGTTAGAGGTTCATTTAGTACAGCATCAAGAAAAGTTACTTCTCCAAAAACGAAAACATCTATCAGGACAATAGATCTTCCTAATCGACTTGTTGAAGAATTAAAACAAAGATATGAAAGAAAGAAAAAATTAGATGGATTTAATGATCTTTATTATGTTTTTGGTGACATTGCTGTAACTTGGCCAGGAACATTCCGTTATCGTTTCAATAACGATTTAAAGAACGTGGATGTAAAACATATAACGATTCACGGGTTTAGACATAGTCATGCCAGTTATCTTCTTTCTAATCCTATGATTAGTGAGAGCTTAGTTGCTGAAAGATTAGGCCATTCTATTGATATGCTAAGAAGCACTTATGCTCATATTTATGAAAAAAGGCGTACTGCTTTAGTCGAATATATAGAAAAATTATAAAATGTCGTCCATTTGTCGTCCACATATTATAAAAAGCCTCGTATAATCGAGGCTTTTTGTTGATTAGTCTAAATCAGCACCGTTTGATTCGAATGCTTTTTTGATCCATTGATATGATTTTTTAGGAATACGTTTCATATCTCTTAAATCTTTATTTGTTCTATTTACATAAACAAATCCATAACGTTTATCCATGTTACACATACTTGCTAGAATATCAATTGGTCCCCAAGTAATATATCCTAAACAATCTACACCATCTTCAAAGATTGCATTTTCCATTTCTTTGATATGATCTCTATGATAATTAATACGATAATCATCTTCAATTGTACGACCTTCAGCTAACATTTGATCTACTTCTTCTTGACTCATATCTTCACGCCAACCAATACCATTTTCAAGAACGAATACTGGAAGACCTGTTCTATGATGTAAATCATTTAATGTCCATCTAAATCCAACTGGATCGATTTCCCAATCCCATTCATTTGCTTCACAATGAGGGTTTTTAATTTGTTTTTCATTTACACATTCATGAGCTGGTCTTTCATAATCAAATTCACCTGTTTTAACAGTGTTTGAACGATAATAAGAGAAAGCAATATAATCAACAGTATATTTTAATAATTCTTCGTCACCTTCTTCAAAAGTAGGCATCCATCCTCTGTTTTCAAGATAAGCATTCCAATAATCAGGATATTTACCTTGAGCAAATGTATCAACTAAGAAACCATTTAATAAATTATATCCTTTAGTAGCAAAGAAATTATTTTCTGGACTATTTTCATAAGCATAAATATTAGTAATAGCACCCATTCCACAGAATTTAGCATCTGGTTGCATTTGTCTTAAAGCACGAACAGCTTTACAGTGAGCCATCATAACATTGTGGTTTACTTGATATAAGTGTTTTGGATAACTAACACCTTCAGGAATAACTTCAGCATTAGATACACGTAACATCATACTGTGTAAGTTTTGTTCATTGAATGACATCCAATGTTTAACACGATCTCCAAATCTTTCAATACAAACTTTAGCATATCTTTCAAAACAATCTACAACATAACGAGATGCAAATCCATTATATTCTTTTACTAAATGATAAGGCATATCAAAATGAACTAATGTAATCATTGGTTCGATACCAGCAGCTAATAACTTATCAATTAAATCACTATAGAATTTAACTCCTTCTTCATTAACTGGTTCATCTAATGTTCCATTAGGAATAATACGAGACCAACAAATAGAGAAACGATAAAAGTTGAATCCCATACCTTTCATTAATGCAATATCTTCATCATAACGAGTATATTCATCAATAGCATCGTTCCAATCAGAAAATTCAGGATTCATAGGTCTTACATCATAAACACATAAACCTTTTCCTCCTTCATTTCTATGTCCTTCTGTTTGGAATGATGAAACTGATCCACCCCAATAAAAATCTTTTGGTAATTTTCTTTCCATAAAATGTTCTCCTTCTTTTATATCCACATAACATTTTAATCATCTCATCTCGAAAGTAAATATCTTCGATATTCCTTTTTATAATGTTTCATATTTAATCTAAATAAAAGCCATTTCATGAAACTTTGTTCCATGTTATACTATAAATGGTGATATAAAATGAGTATAATGACACAATTAGAATTTGAGTTAGATTTCTCTCATTCAGAAAAAGAAATCGCCCATTATATATTAAACGAGGGGGAAAAAGTTTTAAATCTTTCAATTAAAGAACTTGCTAAAAAAACCTATACTTCTCCAGCCACGATTGTAAGACTTTGCCATAAATTAGGATTAGAAGGCTATGGTGATTTTAAAATCAAATATTCTGCTGAATTACAATTCGATTTAGCTCATACAGATCGTATAGATGTTAATTTTCCCTTTAATGAAGAAGATAATGATTCCATGATTGCTTATAAACTAGCTAGTTTAAATCAAGAAGTCATCGCGGAAACCATCCAATTGATTGATTTTGAACAACTTCATCAAATAATTGAACTACTTGATCAAAACAAAGATATTGATATTTATGGAACAGGAAATTCATTACTTGCAGCTATGTCTTTCCAACATAAAATGATGCGAATACAAAGAAACGTTAATCTCAAAATGCTTGCTGGAGAACAAGTCTTTATGTCTTATAATTCCAATGAAAACAAAATAGCAATGATTATTTCTTATTCAGGTGAAACCAATGAACTTATTAAAATAGCAAAAATATTAAAAGAAAAGAAAACACCTATCATTGTTTTAACTTCAATTGGTGATAATCGACTTTCCCATTATGCTAACTATATTTTAAATATTGGATCACGTGAGAAGATTTTTACCAAGATTGCCCCTTTTGCATCACAAACATCAATTGAATATATTTTAAATGTGATCTTTTCTTGTTTATTCAAAAAAGATTATCAAACAAACATCCAAAATAAAATAAGCTATGATAAAGAAAATGACGTTCGTCATCCTCTTCATAGCCCAGTTAATGATATTATCGATTAAAGCACACTATCTTTAACTCTCTATAATTAACATAAAATTAAAATACAAAAATAGCCAATGGTCTTTCCATTGGCTATAATTTGTTTATTTGTTTTTTCTTTTCTTCATCAGAACTTTTATAATTTTCTGGAAGAGATTGTTTCATAGATTGAACACCTAATAACTCCATTACAATATGTATATCCATACAACTTCTTAAACATCTTTCCTTATACATATTCCTTAAATCCTTAAAAGTCGTCTTAAAACCTAAAATATGTCCTATACGATCTAAACCTCTTTGTAACTTAGTAAAATCACTCACTACATCTTGACAAGAAGTTAAATAGCAATCTTTATCAACATAATCTAAATATTCTTGTAAATAAAAAAACAATTCCTTTGGAATTGTAATATCTCTTAAAATAGTCCATTCAACTTCATAAATATCATAAACAGTTTTAGATCCCTCTTCATCATTTTTAATCCTTTGTGTTCTTTTACTTATACTTATATGAATCAATTGTTTATCTAAATCTATATCACTTACTTTTAAAGCACACATTTCTCCTATCATCATACCTGTATCCATAGCAAGTAAGATACTTAAACATATATCATTCTTTTCTTTCATACAGTATTGATGTAATTGATTAAATTGTTTATCTGTTAGATATTCATTTTCTTTTTTATCTTGTTCTATTTTAACTAATGAAAAATCAATATGGTTTAAACCATATTGATCTTCATAGGTGATATAGATTGCTTTTAAGACATTCTTAATACTTTGTACAATACTTGATGACAATCCTTTATTAATGAGTTTCATCAAGTATTGTTTGATTATTTCTATATTTAATTGTTCTAATTCAAACATACACATGTGGAAGAAAGTATAAGTGTTGCGGTGACGCTTGAACGTTGGAAAGAAGAAATACTCAACTCTTTTACATGGATAAATGACAGACGTATATCTAATGGACCATGTGAAGGTA
>OLRJ01001818.1_pt1 | contig 17291 bp, 14 predicted proteins | sample 1672741 | NCBI WGS metagenome assembly OLRJ01 (sample SAMEA3136719, study PRJEB25190) | human gut metagenome | biome: human gut; feature: human-associated habitat; material: faeces | place: Austria | collected 2013
CGCCGCAATTCTCGGGTTTTCCGTGAACTTTGTTCACAAAAAACACCTCGCGGAATGTTACCAATGAACAGTAACTATAAAATAACAACAATAACAAATAATACAAAAATGAGGGAGAAATTATTGATTTTAACAAAATAAGATCTTATAATTAAGATTATCAATTAACATATATATGTTATGGAGGGTGCGGATTATGAATGAAGAATTGTTTAATGAAGCAACGAAATCGAATGTTCTCACTAAGAAACTGATCGATCAGCTTCTGGAGAGCATGACCTACAGCAGCATTTCCTTTATCAACTGGACCATTGAGACTTTGTCTCTGATCAAGGCGCGTCTGCAGCGCGGAGACCGGATTACAGACGAAGTCAGCGGAGAGGTTTATACCTTATACTCTTTCCAGCAGTTTGTGGAGAAGAATTTTTCTACTTATATAGCAAGCCAGGTATTTAAAGAGACTTCTAAGCCGGAGAAAATTTACTTCTCTCTGAAACCGTGTGAAGAGGGATACAGTCTGGTTGCTGCTGATTCTGACAGTAATAAAACCTACTCCTGGATCTCAAGCCTGAGTAAACGTTTCTCATTGGTAGAAATGATCGCCACAGGAATTGTATATGTGAAAGATACACGTACGAATACTTATCAGCCATTTATTTCCGGAAATGGCAAATATTGTAAGTATGATAAAGAGAAGGGAATTCTTGTAGAAATTTAATTATATTAACTTCCAGAGCGTATTTGAAAAGGGCTTTCTGCAAAAACTCCCGCAAAATGGGGCGTGCAGATTACGGGAATGATTTATCAAATACGCTTTAGGGTATCAGACATAACAGACGGACACAGATCGCAAGGACTGCTTTAGCGAAATTTCAGCAAAGAAGTCCTTGCAATCTGTGTCCATTTTATTACATTCTAAGTTTTTTATGAAACTCCCGGATAGTATCATTGCTGTTAAAAATAAACATTCCTGCAAATACCAGCAGACTGATTCCTGTGCATACCACAGATGGGTATGGGAAACGGATCTGGTGAAAAAACATAAGGATCAGCGGTACCAGACCAGCAAAAGCAGCCTGAACAAGGTAAAACAGATACTCTTCTTTTTCCAGCTTTTGTACTTTTACGATCACAGGTATAGAGCCAAGCACTGCAAGAGCGCCAAATGGAAGGACAAAATCCAGAGACCAGCCATGCCATCCGGTATATTTGTCCCACAGAACCGCGATAACAGTTACCAGGATCAACTGTATGATCTCGTTCTTTAAGATATTCCTCCGTTTGGCATAAGCAACTGCTACGATCAGCCATCCGCAAAGACAGCCAGCTGCGGCGAACCAGAACCAGTCCAATTTTTCCTGTGTAAGGTAATTGATCATGCCGCAGAGAATTGCAGCTGCAATGCAGACAAAATTGAAAACCTGCACGATTCTCTGCTCCTCCTTTTTCTCTTTCAGGGAACAGCCGGGGAAATTATTGGTTTTTTCTGTATAAGGAATTTCTTCTTTTTTCAGCATGTTCAGAAAATTTCGCTGAATATTATCCTTGGGAAGCTTGGAAGTAAATCCAAGAACCATTTCGTTTTCGTAAGAACAGGAACAAAGCTGCATGGAGTTGGTACTTGCGAAAATTCCGAAACGGTCAATGTACTGGTTATACTCCTTTGGAAAACGAAGAATCCCAATATTGGAATAAACAGCCGTAATGCTTTTGGAGCCCAGGTTTGCTCCCAGCATAAGGAAATATTTTTTTATTTCCAGGGGAACTGCACGGATGACCGGATTTTTTTCCAGGCGGACATAGCTATTCATATGTCTGGCAATTTTCTCTTCTACCAGTTCCGCGGCAAACTGTTCTTTCACGTGAGCCAGAATTTCTGTAAAATCAGAAGTTTGGGAAAAATCATGTCCCACTTCTATCCAGCCAAAAAAATTTGCCATAGACTGTGAGGGAAAATAATTCCGCAGATTTACAGGAACCATAAGGGCAATGGGGCGATTTTGCCTGCTCTTGGGAATTTCCTCATGGATGGAACAAAGAAACATGGCTGTGATCAGAATGGTTATGGAGACACCATATTCTTTTGCTTTTGCATGAAGCTCTTTTACCGGAAGTACAATCTCTGTAATATGCATATCCTCATGAAGCAGCCGTTCTCCCGGAAGTCTGACAGCACGAGGTTTTTTCTCGGAATTTCCGGGAATATCCGAGGAATAATACTGGGAAAAGCTATCCTCCTCCTGATCACCGGGGGTGCTCATATCCGTGACTGGCAGAGAAGGCAGATCCTGTTCCGGGTGAGCCTTCTTCAGATAATTGCTTACCAGTTCCTGGAGAAAATGCATTGCTCCAGTACCATCTGTCAGTGCATGGAAAACTTCAAAATTGATTCTTTTTTCATAATAGCTGACCTGAAAAAGAAGATTCTTTTTGTCTGGAATATACAGCCTGCTGCATGGAGGCTTCTTCTCTTCCTTTACAATTGGACGAATATCCCTGTGTTCCAGGTAGAACCAGAATAATCCTTTTCGGAGAACCATCTGAAACAGAGGATATTTTTCCATGGTTTTTTCAAGAGCGGCCTGGAGAAGCTCCGGTTTTACATTTTCCTTTAGTTCACAGTAAAAACGAAATACTCTGGTATCATTTTTGCCAGTTACCAGAGGAAAAGCAAGGGCCGCGTTATCCAGTTTTCTCCAGTTCGAATATCCTTCTTTCAATTTTCACACTTCCCTTTTTAAGAATTCGTTCATATAAGAAAAACTTTCCTGCACATGGAAAAAGCGGATTCCAAGAGCAAAAAAGCCGTGAAGTGCATCTTTGATCCGGTGTACTTCCACATAATTACCAGCCTCTGCCAGTTTTTTTCCATAATCTTCGCCTTCATCACGAAGAGGATCAAACTCTGCTGTGAGAATCAGGGTTTCTGGCATATTAGAAAAATCTCTTGCCAGAAGAGGTGCAAAATAAGGGTTGACCCGATCCTCCGGACAGCTCTCATACAGATTCAGATAATCCTGCATTTTCACTGCAGTAAGCAGGTAGTCGGTGCCGTTCTTTTGCACAGAGGCATAGGGAGATGCGGTTGTATAGGTATTATATAAGGCTGGATAAATAAGAATCTGCCGGAATACCTGAAAGTCGCCCTTGTCTCTTGCCATAAGAGCAACTGCGGCTGCAAGATTTCCTCCGGCACTGTCACCCATGATAGTGATTTTCCGGGGATCAGTATTCAGAATCAGCTTATTGGTGTAAAGCGCTTTCGCCGCTGCATAACAGTCCATCAGAGCCGTTGGAAAACGATATTCAGGAGCAAGCCTGTATTCCACAGATACTACAATATGACCGGTAGACTGGGACATTCTGGCACATACACGGTTATAGGTATCCACACCTTCTGTCACCCATCCTCCGCCATGAAAAAATAGAAGAACTGGAAAAGTATGGCCTTTTTCCACCCCGTTTGTCATGGCTTCTTCAGTAGGAAAATAAATCCGCAGAGGGATTTCGTAGTCCCCGTTGAAAATCTGGATATCCATTTTTTTCAGAAAAATATTCATGGCATCCAGCTTCTTAATGTCCACCAGTCTGCGGGAGGATTCCACTTCGATATTGCCGTAGGAAAGGGTGTGGAGAATTGCTCGCATGGTTTTGGAAATCATGGCCTGTATTCCTTTCTGGTTTTAAAATCAAGCTTCATCAGACTGTTCTGTTATGGAAAAATCAGTCTTCTGCATTAGCTGGCAGGCATCAGATAGAACGGAAGCCTTTTCCAATGATTTCGCTGCTGTTTACGATGGTAATAAATGCATGAGGATCAATCTGTCTTAAATGAATACGAAGACGGTTGGTCTCGCTTCGGGTAAGCACAGTCATCATTACCTTCTGCTCCTTCTTGGTATAGATGCCAAAGGCCTTCTGCTCTGTGGCAGAACGATGCAGGTCATTGATGATGAACTCTTCTACCTGCTCCGGATATTTACTAATGATCGTACATACCTTTCTCAGGTTCAGACTCTCAATTGCACTGTCTACTACAGTGCATTTCAGGATCATTCCAAGAATACAGTAAAGTCCGGTCTGGGCACCGTAAAGGTAAGCAGCGATCAGCACAATTCCCAGGTCACTGACCAAAAGGGCACGTCCGATCTCAAGGCTGGTATATTTGTGCAAAATCATTGCCACAATATCAGTACCACCAGTGGAGGCACCGACATTAAATACCATAGCAGCTCCCACTGCAGGAAGGATCACTGCAAAACAAAGCTCCAGGAACACGTCATGTGTAAGTGGCGAACTAAGGGGATAAATAGCTTCACAGGCACTTACATAGAAAGACAGGGCAAAAGAGGAATAGACAGTCCAGCCCATGGAGCGGATTCCAAGGAAGAAAAATCCAAGTACAACAAGTGCTGCATTGACGATCCACATAAATGCACCTACATTCCACTTCGGAAATAAGGTAGAAAGGATAATAGACAGACCAGATGTACCACCAAATGCGAAATGGTTGGGTGTTTTAAAAATGGCAATTCCAACCGCTGTAAAAATCAATCCCAGATTCAGAATGATAAAGAACATCAGGTTGTCTTTTGTAAAAATATTTTTTTTCATAAAACGAGTCCTCTCCTTCTTTCGGTGAGCTCAGTATAACGTAAAAAATGAGTCCTGTAAAGAAACGGAATCAAAGAATCCCGCAAGGCAGAATTATACAAACTCTGTTTTCCCGCTCTTCTTCGCTGCATCTATAAGCTCTCCTAACCGCTTATTGCAGCTTCCAACTGGAACAGCCGTGCAGATTATCCTCTCACAGCTTTCCATGGCTTTTTGCGCCTTCTGGAAGGCTTCTTCACTGATTTCCATGAAGGGTTCTTCCGTGATCACCTTTGAAGCCAATAGTCTTGCCAGGCGGTAATCCACGTCATTGGTGTAAAGAATACCTGCAATAAAAGGTGTATGCTCTTTCTGCAGCTGACGGAATATGGGAATACCAGTGCCGTTTCCACAGATTACGAAAGTTTTCGCTTCTCCGTCTGGTTTCGGAAGCTCAATACTTCCAAACAGGGGATCAAAAAATCCATTGTTGATCTCATACAGCTCCTTGATCATGTTCTCTTCAAAAATATCTTCCGGCTTTCCAAAATGAGAAATAGTATCTCCCTTTACGCAGATGATCTTATCTGCAATTTTCTGTGCCAGATCGATTTCGTGAAGAGACATGATAACTGTGATCTGCTTCTTTTTTGCCATATCCCGAAGAATGGATAAAAGATCCAGCTTATGTTTGATATCAAGGAAAGAGGTTGGCTCATCCAGAATAATAATATCCGGTTCCTGGCAGATCGCACGGGCAAGAAGCACTCTCTGACGCTGGCCATCGCTGATGTTGTTAAAGTCACGACTGCCAAGCGATTCCGCATGCACCGCTCTCATGGCTTCCTCTACCTTTTCCTCATCCTCTCTGGAAAGAATACCGAGTCTGCCTGTATAAGGGTAGCGTCCGGTTGCCACAATATCATGACAGGTCATAAGCTCCGGACGCATTCGTTCCGTAAGAACTACTGCCATGCGTGTGGAAAGCTCTTTATAGGAAAAAGAATTCAGATTGCGATCATCAAAGTAAACTTTTCCACCAATGATCTGCAGCTGTCTTGTGATACTTTTCAGAATCGTAGATTTACCAGAACCATTTGGACCAATGAGGGTTACAATCTCCCCTTTTTTAATTCCAATACAGATATCATGAATTAAGGCCTTTTTGTCATAACCGACAGAAAGGTTATCCATATGAAAATAGTAATTATCCATTTCAGTTTCCTCTCTTCTTCCGCAACATCATGAAAATAACAACAGGTGCTCCAAAGATGGAGGTAACGGTACTGATATTCAGCTCCAGAGGGGCAAAAGCCATTCTGGCAATCAGGTCACACATCATACAGAAAACTGCACCGCCCAGGAATGTTCCCGGAATGATTATAAGTGGTCTGGATGTGCCGAAGCTTCTTTTCATCAGAAATGGGACTGCAATTCCAACGAAAGAAATCGGTCCTGCAAAAGCAGTTACAGTTGCTGATAAAATACTGGAAAGCAAAATCAATGCAACACGGAAGAATTTGATATTTACGCCCATGCTTTGTGCATAAGCTTCTCCCAGCTGATAAGCACCGATGGGCTTTGACAGCAGGAAAGTCAGGATCAGGGTAATTCCTACCACCACACAGGAAATGTAAACGTTACTCCAGCTCATACCGGAGAAGCTTCCCTGTGACCATCCGTGAAGATTTACAATATCGGAATCATCTGCAAAAGTTACCACAAAATCAGTTACTGCAGAACAGATATAGCCGATCATGATTCCAGCAACCAGAAGGGTGGCCATGTGCTTGATCCTTTTTGAAATCAGAAGAATAAAACCAATGGAAATCAGGGAACCAATAAAAGCTGCAATGATCAGAGTGTAAGAAGTTACGTTTACAGCTCTGCCAAGATAATAAATCATGGTAAGAGCTACTACCATTTTCGCACCGGAAGAAATTCCCAGAACAAAAGGTCCTGCAATGGGATTTTCAAAAAAGGTCTGAAGAAGAAAACCAGATAGGGATAAGGCACCTCCAAGAATGGCAGCCATCAGGATCCTGGGAAGACGGATTTTCCAGATGATGCTGTATTCTTTTGTATCTGTGGCTTTTTTCAGCAGGATATCTATGATCTCAGACAGAGAAATATGAACATTTCCTGTGTTGATATTCAAAACTGTGATCAGGCCAAAGGCCAGGATCAGCAGAATGAAAACCATAGCGTAACGAGATCGTCTCTTAAAATTTTCCATGTGGAAGCTGGTTCCAGCGGATTGATTGCTCATTTTATTTTTCTCCATTTTTGTTTCATTTACAACAGAACCTGCTGTCAGCTCAGCTTATGAAGAAAAGTCATATCCTCTTCACTTCCGCCGGTAAGCATCAGGTTCAGATCTGTGATCAGTTCACCAATTGTATCTGTATGCTGGTACATGGAATCATCAGTTACCCAGACATTTCCCTCTTTTACGGCTTTAAAATCAGCCATCAGACTTTCTTTTGCAAGAAGATCGTCTATGCTTTTTACAGAAGCATCAATACTGGAGTTGTAGATCAGATAATCTGCATCTGCCGCGGTATTATAGAATTCCTCCATGGTAATGGCAACGGAAGTTTTTCCACTGTCATCCTGAAGATCTGCGAATACATTTCTTCCACCGGCAATCTCGATCATACTGGAAATATAATCTTTAGGATTACGTACTACAGGAGAACCGCTGGTATTGATGTAGAAAAACGCAACTGTTTTTTCCGTATTTGTAAAGTCCTTTAGCTTCTCAATAACCTGTGCCTGCTGGTCAAAAAAGGTCTTTGCCTCCTCTTCTTTGTTCATCATTGCGCCATAAAGCTTGATCCACTCTGTACGTCCAAGGGGCTGGCTCTCATAGCTGGAGCGGTCGGTGAAAACTGGAATTCCAAGAGTTTCGATCATCTCCTGTACCTTCGGTGCATGAAGGATCATGGTAGACTCTATTGCAAGATCACAGTCGTCACCTACCAGAAGCTCGTAATCCGGTTCATCGTATTTTCCCGCAAAAGTCATTGCGCCGTTATTGATAGCATCAGCAGCTGACTGGATATACCAGCCGGAAGCATCAAGACCTGACAGCTTGATGGAGTCTACACTTCCGATTGCATCGAACAATGCCATTGGGGAAGTGGCTGCCATGTAGATGGTGTCAAGTGGCTGCTGAAGGATCTGGATTTCAGGATCCAGATCATCGGGTGCCTTTTTGCCCTCTGGGACGATCAGATATCTGGCACTATCATGGATGTCCAGAAGTTTGTAACCGTCATTATAATAATACACATCAAAGCATTCTGCAAAAGACAGATCCATGGCGGATTCATAGGTCAGACCTGCAATTTCAGGTGCAGCATTTTCTTCTGATGTGTCAGAAGAAGTCTCCCCGGAAGCATCTGCTTCCAGGTTCTCCTCTTCTGCCCATACCGGAGTAATGGCAGTAAATGTCATAACTGCTGCCGCAAAAATACTTAAAATTTTATATTTCAGCTTTTTGTCATACATTTTTATTTTCTCCTGCTGATTATTCTTGTTACTGTGCATATGGTGAAGAATAATAATTTATTCTTCCTCATCAGTTACAAAAATTGCTTCGTAAGCTTTTTCCCACTCAGCTTTTGCATTGTCATCCTTTTCATCTGCAGAACGGTCCACGATAAACGGGATTTTCAGAGTGGAATATTTCTCTGCGGAATCTTTCAGAAGGTTTTCTTTTGCTTCTGTGTCTGCTTCCTCTGTCGGGAGAATATCAGAAGAAAGGATAGAAATACCGCACTGACTCTTTACAAGAGCTTTGTAATCTGTATCTTCATCTTTTCCTGCAAAAGTTACGGAACCATCTTCCAGAGCAGCTGTAAGGCTGTCTACCGTACAGTCCTCTTTTTCCATTCCAAGAGCAGTAACTTTGTCTGTAAGATCAAGCTTATCCAAAATGTTAAGAGCATCTGTGGAAGCCACATAAGCAGATTCTACCGGCTGGTTGATCACGATTACATCTTTATCAAGTCCTGCAGGGATAACAGCACCCTCAGGTACGATCAGGTATTTTACAACATTGCCCATGTAGAGCTTTTCTGTACCTGTAAGTTCCTGGGAATCAGCAGCTTCTGTTTTTGCATTTTCTTTTCCGGAATCAACAGTTTCCGGTTTTCTTGCAGTATCTGTTGTCATATCTACTTCAAGAAGGGTAATGCCCTTTGCGTAGTGATAAAGCTTAAAGTATTTTGCATGCTCAAGAGTAGTTTCGTCTTTATACTCAAGACCTGTGATCTCTGGTGCAGAATCATCCAGCTTCTTGTTTCCTGTGGAAAGCATGCTGTTGTCATCTGCCGGGTTATCCTTGTCTGTTTTCTTCGGATCGTTTGCACCCTTTAAAGCGATATAAATGGTGTAAGTGATTTCATGAGCCTGGGACATTCTGGTTGTCATACCAATGATCGTATTATTCTGGTTCAGTGCTACCGGAATTGTGAAAGTAGAAGTTCCGCCGCCGCATGCACCGTAATATTTATTTCCATTGGCTTTTACATAACCGTAATATTCACTGCTGAATACAATAGTCGCATATGCCTGACCATTTGTTACCGTAACTTTGTTACAGGAAATGCTGACCTTTCCAGAACCACCAGACCAGGAGAAGCTGTCAGGAGTATAGGTTCCATCTGCTAATGTAGTAGAACTGTTTACAGATGCTGTTCCGCCGCTTAAGTCAGATTCGTATTTGGATTCCTCTTCCGGTTTCTTGTCTGGCTTTGGAGTTGCTGTTGGTGTAGGGGTTGCTGTCGGTTTTTTATTTGGTTTTGCAGTGGGTGCAGGAGTTGCTGTGATTGTTGTGTCAGGAGCAGTGTCTGGCTGCGGATCATCCTGTACGTCACCTATTTTATTCAAAGTGCTGGACTGGAAAGTCAGGATCCTGTCATACCAGATCTGGTTTTTGTGGGAAAAAGCAGCAACTGCAATTCCATTGTCCAGGGCTTCAACAGGAATCTCATATGTATATTTGCCATTTGCGTCTGCCACATATGGAACCCAGGTGGAGGAATCAGCTGCGGCAGCTTCTTCTTTTGTTCCCAGACATAGATAGTCGTAACCAGTTCCGCTTAAAGTAAGAACAGCTGTCATTTTTCCGTTTTTGGAAGTGAGGACACAGTCAATTACACGGAACATAGAGGAACTGGAGTTTACTGTAATATTATAAATTCCGCTTGCACAACTGCCTGGAGCTGGGGTTGCTGTTGGCTCTGGGGTGTTGGCTGCTTCCGGAGTTGTGCTTGGCATTGGAGTTTCAGTTGGTGCAGGAGTCTCAACCGGTGCTTCGGTAGGCTCTGGGGAAACAGTTGGTTCCGGTGTTGGAGCAGCCTCTCCATATCCCGGAACCGCCGGTACGGTGATCGTCAATATACCCTTTGCGTACCAGTTCTGGCTCTTCTTGGAATGAGGAACGACTGCTATTGTCTGAGCTTCCTTGCTTGCAGTAACTTCAAAGGTGTAGGTATAGCCTCCTGCACTGTTCTCTACTCCTTTGATGGCATTTGCTTCTTTATCAGAGTCATTGGCACTGCCAAGATAGATCATGTCATAATTCTGTTTTGCGGTAGAAAGTGTGACAATATATTTATCCTCCGAAACCTTTACAGTGGAACCGGTGATTACGAACATTGCAAATTCATCACCGTTTTCTTTTTCAAGCTTGATTCCGGCGTCTGTAATTTCATTCTGAGATGGTGCCTGGGTTGGAGCTGCAGTTGGCAGTGGAGTGGCAGTTGGCTCTGGAGTAGCTGTTGGTTCCGGGGCTTTCATTCCTGGAACGTTCAGTTTCAAAGCCATATTTGTGTACCATTTCTGATTTTTTACAGAAAATGGTACGATGCTGAAAGTCTGGACCTGTTCACTGGCAGGAACCTCAAAAATGAAAGTATAACCATCTTCATTTTCTGTACCAACGATTGCTGCTGCATTTTTTGCTTCGTCAGGATCTTCTTTAGAACCAAGATAAAGCTTCTCATAGTTCTTTCCGTCAGTATTGAGGGTTATCTTAATTTTATCACCATTTAATTCAGCAGAAGAGCTTTTGATTTTAAGCATTTTATATGCACTGTTATCTTCCTTGTCAATGGTCATGTTGGAACCATCTGGGTTCAGATCCTCTGGCTTTGTTTCTGGTTTATCTGTCTCTTCGGTTTTGCCCTCTTGGCTCTGGAGTAGCAGTTGGCTCTGGTGCAGCTGTAGGCTGTGGAGTTTCTGCTTCCTCATTTTTGCTTTCTTCAGCAGGTGATGCAGTAACCTCAGGAGTGGTCTCAGAGGCAGGTGCTTCTGTAACTGCAGGTGTCTCTTCCACAGCGGAGGCATCCCCGGCTGCAGGAGTTGCTGTAGTTTCGGTGTTTTCTTCTTCAGTTGTTACGTTTTCCTGCACAGGAGTCTCTGTAGCAACTGCAGTCTTCTCCGCTTCTGTCTCTGGAGTTGGTGTAACAGAAACCTGTACGTTTGTATCCTCATTCTCTGCCTGTGTAATTACAGCAGGAGTGACCGTCATGGCGACGGAAAGGAACAGTGCAAGAAAGCGTTTTGAATTTCTTTTCATTTCTTTTTCCTCGATTCTTCCTATTATTTTATAATCTGAATAAATCCCAATTGCTTCTGGAGCCTGTTTGTACAATGGGCAATTCTGACAGGATTATTTCAAAAAAATGCCTGCTTCCTCTGAGAAAACAGGCACTAAAAATTCAATATATTGTATTATCAAATATATTAATGAGAATGAAGTACTTTCTTCGGAAGCTTTCATTAAACGAATTCAGCAGGTTTCCTGACTTACAGATCAACACAGAATCCATCCTTCTCAGCAATATACCAATGGTTTCACTGGATTCTACTCCCTGTTTACAGTGACCGGATCGTTCAGGACTTTCACCTGATTCCCTCTTAGAGCGTGTTGAAAAAACATTCCCGTAATCTGCACGCTGTAGCAGACAGATATGTCTGGCACTGAAAACGGATTTATTCAATTCACCTCATTATAGCAGACCGTTATGTCGAAATCAATAGATTTATAGGGTTATTGCTTGTATTTACTGTACCCGACTTCATCTGTGCGGAGAAGTGTTCCATTCTCATCGTAGACACTGCGGTAGGTTTTACAGGTGTTTGGATCGGAATGCTCTGTAGTAATCTCTACCGTATTATTGTCAGTTTTGGTTCCGTAAATAGATACCGTTACGGCTTCCTCTTTTTCATCGTAAGAGGCTTCAATTTTAATTGGATAAGCAGTATTATTCTGAAAACGGAAATCCTGACCTCCCCACACCACTGCTGCGTCCAGACCATCCTCAACATAATCAATTCGGGCAGCGTGATTATGACGCTCAACAATGGTCAGATCAGACTGCAGGCATGCCATAAACAACGTAGTGGAAATCTGGCAGATTCCGCCTCCGATATCCTGGGCATGTTCGCCTCCTACAATTACAGTTGCTTCCCTGTACCCTCGTTCCTCAGTACGTGGACCTAAAGTATCGTTGTAGGAAAAAATTTGTCCTGGCTGAAGCTTCACTCCATCACAGGCTTCCACGGCAAGCTTCAAATTGGCAACACGGTTTTCGGTACCGCCGCCATATGTAGTATAAGTACCAAGAAGATTCAGATAAGGAAGGGCTTCTATCTCTTCTGTAGAAACTTCGGGCAGGGTTATTTCAAGGGGGATGGTAATCTTTGCCCCTTCTTTTGCTTTTTCCAGCTTCTTTGCAGCTGACTTCACATCAAATGAAATTCCGGTAACTGCCGGAATAATTTCATTATTTTCCCCCAGAGAAGCATCTGTGGCATCTGTATGTATCTTTTCATAATAGGCTTCCAGATCCAGTTCCTCTGGCGGTGTCTTCATAGTAGGACATTCGATAACAGCTTCATAATCTTCTATGGAAATTGCTTTTAGAATCGCTTCTTTCAGTGCATCCATATCCGGACCGATTCCGGTTTTTCCCTTAGTGATAACCAGCTCTGTATCTGTAAGTTCACAGGAAGTCTGTATAGTGGTGGATCCCTTTGAAATTCCAGCATCCTCCAGAAGCTTGTCCAGTTCGTCTTTGTTTCGGGCTTCTGGCATAAGGGTGACTTCTTCCTTTGTCTTGCTGTTCATCAGTTCGATGCGGTCAGTTCCATGAGTAAACCAGGCACTATGTCCAAGAGCATAGGCACTTTCTACAATTGACTTTACATCAAGGCCGAGAACAGGATAGATAGACAACTTGAAGTTCTTTCCGTTCAGGGTAATAGTCATCTGTGTGTTCTCATATTTTTCCTGAAAATCTTTTGAAATTGCGTCAATGGCTTCCTCTTTGGTCATTCCCTGAATGGCTATGCCGTTTATTTTAAGCTTCTTCCAGATTACATTATCTGTAAGAAAATGACACCACAGCCCATACGCACCTGCCAGAATCAGAACCAGGATCAGAACTTTGATCACACCGTTTTTCACTTGTTTTTTCATGTAATAATTTTACCTTTTGCAGTCTTTTTTAGAGCGTGTTTGAAAAAGGCTTTCTGCAAAATATATCGCAAAGTGGGGCGTGCAGATTGCAGGAATGATTTTTCAAACAGGCTTTAGAGCAATGGGGTAAAAAAGCATGTCCGGTTTCCGGTATGGCATGCAGCCCCTACCTGCTCTACTTTTGCCAGAATTGTATCATTATCACAGTCAATAGTCAATGATTTCACATACTGAACATGACCGGAGGTTAGTCCTTTGGTCCAGAGCTCGTTGCGGCTGCGGCTCCAGTAAGTCATTTTTCCCAGCTTCAGAGTGGTAAGGTATGCTTCCTCATTCATGTACGCAAACATAAGAACTTCGTCTGTTTTGTAATCCTGCACAATAACCGGAACCATACCGTCACTGTTTAATTTGAAATCTGACCAGGACATTTTGGACTTTAATTGGTTCTGTTCCATATTTTTAATACTCCTTTATGAAAAATTCTTCTGCAATTATGCCACCTGCTTTCATGCTCAATTCGAAAAAAATGAAAACAAGTGGCATATATCATATCGTCTTAATTGTAATTCTGTTTATTCTGCCTTTAGAGACTTCCCTTCGTAGAAAGCACATCTGTAATACGAGGATCATAAGCTACCGCCATATCCAGCGCCTTTGCAAAGCTTTTGAACATGGCTTCTGCCATATGGTGATTATTTCCCGGTGTTAGAACCTTAATGTGAAGATTCATGGCTGCCGTATAAGAAATGGCGTAAAAGAATTCCTTCACCATTTCTGTGGACATATCTCCAATTTTTTCACTGGTAAACGCACCTTCGAAGGAAAGATACGGGCGTCCCCCGAGATCAATGGCGCAAAGCACAAGACACTCATCCATTGGAAGGATGCAGCTTCCGTAACGCCTGATTCCTTTCTTGTCTCCAACCGCTTCTTTAATAGCTGTGCCAAGAACAATTCCCGTATCTTCAATGGTATGATGATCGTCAACCTGAAGATCACCCTTCACCTTTATATCCAGATCAAAAAGTCCGTGGCGGGTAAAGCCATCTAACATGTGATCGAAAAATCCCACACCTGTATCCAGACTGCTTTTTCCGGTTCCGTCCAGATTCAGCTTTATGGCAATTTTAGTTTCCTTTGTATTTCGTTCAACAGTAGCTTCTCTTGTCATGGCTGCTCCTTTTTATCTTCCTCTTCAAAGCGGACTGCAATGGAGTTGGCGTGTGCAGTTAGCTGCTCTGAGGATGCAAACTGGATGATGTCCTTGTGGATTTCCTGTAATGCAGACTTGGAATAATATACAATACTGGATTTCTTAATAAAATCGTCAACGGAAAGTGCGGAGAAGAACTTAGCTGTTCCGTTGGTAGGAAGAACGTGATTCGGTCCCGCAAAGTAATCACCAAGAGGTTCAGAACTGTACTCTCCAATGAAAATAGCGCCTGCATTTCGTACCTTCATCATTACCTCAAAAGCGTTTTTAGTGACAATTTCCATATGTTCCGAAGCAATCTCATTCGCTGCTTCAATTGCTTCATCCATATCTTCTGCAATAAGGATATATCCAAAATTCTCCAGAGATTTTTCGATGATCTCTTTTCTGGAAAGAACCTTCAGATAACCTTCAATCTCTTTCTCTACATTCTGTGCCAGTTCTGTACTGGTAGTAATGAGGATTGCAGAAGCCATCTCATCGTGTTCTGCCTGAGAAAGAAGATCTGCTGCTACATAGTGTGCATTTGCAGTTTCATCTGCAAGGACAAGGATCTCACTTGGACCAGCAATGGAATCAATGCTCACATGTCCATAAACAGCCTTTTTGGCAAGGGCTACAAAAATGTTGCCAGGTCCTACGATCTTGTCTACCTTTGGGATGCTTGCAGTACCATAAGCAAGTGCTCCGATTGCCTGTGCACCACCAACTTTGTAGATCTCATCAGCGCCTGCTTCTTTGGCAGCAACCAGAGTGGATGGATTTACTTTACCGTCTTTTCCAGGAGGTGTAGTCATAACGATGTGAGGTACTCCTGCCACTTTTGCCGGCACAATATTCATTAATACAGAAGAAGGATAAACTGCTTTTCCGCCTGGAACATAAACACCTACACGATTTAATGGTGTTACTTTCTGACCAAGCATGGTGCCATTTTCGGTACTGGTAAACCAGCTGTTCTGACGCTGTTTCTCATGGTAGCTGCGGATGTTTACAAGTGCCTTGCGGATAACTTCCAATAAGGATGCATCAACTGCTTTATAGGCTTCTTCAATTTCAGCTTCGGTTACACGTATGGTTTCCGGAGTTACTTCTACTTTATCAAATTCTTTTGTGTAAGAAAAAAGAGCTTCATCCCCTTTTTCCTTTACATTTGCAAGAATATCTGCTACTGCTGCTTCGAACTTGCCGTAATTATTAGGGCTCCGTTTTAAAAGATTTTCCAGGATATCTTTGGTAGATTCTTTTGTTAATCTTACTGTACGCATTGTGATCGATCCTTCCAATTTTATTTTATTCCAGAAAAAACAGTAATTTCAGATTACCTTTCGTAAATCTTCAATCAGCTTACTGATTCTTTCATTTTCCATTTTCATGCTTACCTGATTCACAACCATTCTTGCTGAAAGAGGGCAAACTTCTTCTAACACCTTCAGTCCATTTTCGCGAAGTGTGCTTCCGGTCTCAACGATATCCACGATCACTTCAGAAAGACCTACAATAGGGGCAAGCTCAATAGAACCATTCAGCTTAATGATTTCCACAGTCTGATGCTTCTTATTATAGAAATAATCTTTGGCAATGTTTGGATATTTGGTTGCCACACGGATCAGCTGGTTTGAATTCAGAAGGGGTTTTGCACTTTCAGGTCCGCAAACGCACATGCGGCAGGCTCCAAATCCAAGATCCATTACCTCGTAAAGCTTACGGCCTTCTTCCAGGATCGTATCCTTTCCGACAATTCCGATGTCAGCTGCGCCATATTCTACATATGTAGGTACATCTGGTCCTTTGGCAAGGAAAAAACGAAGCTTTAATTCTTCATTTACAAAAATTAGTTTACGGGAATCCTTATCTTTCATCTCTTCGCAGGTGATCCCGATTTTTTCAAGCATGGCAAGGGTTTTGTCTGCAAGTCTTCCCTTGGTAAGGGCAAAAGTCAGATATCTCATAATTCCACCTCACAAACCTTAGTTACTTTCTCTGGGCGAAGGGCTACATTTCTGCCCTGGGCGCGAAGCTCTTTGGCCTTCTGGATTGCCTGGATACGGTTTTCTTTGCGGTAAGTGATAACCGTAACGCCCTTCTCTTCCTCCATTTCGATTTTTTGTCTGGAAAGAGCCATCAGAAGGTTATCTACTACAATGGCAAACCCGATGGATGCAGCAGGCTTGCCGAAATGTTTCATCAGCTGGTTGTAACGGCCGCCCTTGATCAGCGCTTCTCCTGTACCATAGGTATAAGCCTGAAAAATGATTCCGGTATAGTAATGATATTTACTTAACATTGCAAAATCAAAAGTAACGTATTTCTCATAGCCGTAAACCTTCAGAAGCTCATAGATTTCTTCCAGACGAGCAACAGCCTTTAATGCCTGTGGATTGTCCGTAAGGGATTTTGCTTTTTCCAGAACTTCTGTCGATCCGAACATCTGAGGAAGCTGGGAAAGAACTCTTGCAAGGGATTTATCCATGTTCTTATTCTTTACAAGCTCTTCCACACCGAAGTAATTTTTCTGGGAAATCAGCTCCCGAAGCTCTTCTTCCTCTTCCTGGCTCATGCCTGTCTGGGCAAAAATCGCTTTATAATAATCAACCTGTCCAACGCTTACCTGAAATTCGGTAAGTCCTGTTGCAAGCAGACACTCTACCGTCATAGCCAGGATCTCTGCATCTGCTTCCGGTGAATCATCACCCATACGCTCAACGCCCATCTGGGTTGTCTCTTTCAATCTTCCGCGAAAGCTGGAATTATTGATAAAAGTGTTGCCTGTATAACACAGACTTACTACTTCTTTTTCAGGGTTAAAATAGGTAGCACAGGCTCTGGAAACGGACGGTGTAAAGTCCGGTCGAAGAACAAGGGTATTACCTTCTCTGTCAAAAAATTTATAAAGCTCCCTGGAGGGAATGGTTCCCACTTCTTTACTAAACACTTCGAAATATTCAAATGTGGGAGTCTCTATATCTTCAAAGCCATACTGGTGGA
>OLRJ01001822.1_pt1 | contig 17272 bp, 18 predicted proteins | sample 1672741 | NCBI WGS metagenome assembly OLRJ01 (sample SAMEA3136719, study PRJEB25190) | human gut metagenome | biome: human gut; feature: human-associated habitat; material: faeces | place: Austria | collected 2013
TGTCACGCATTTCTGGCGGACAGCTGGAATAAAGCATTTTCATCTGATTGACACCTTCATCTTCCAGAGAAATATCTGGATTTATAAGCGTATCTAAAGAGATGTGCAGGACCTTTGCCAATGCTCTCAAAATCAAATAAGAAGGATTCATTTTCCCCTTTTCGATATTGGCGATTTGCTTTACAGAAACATGGCTCAAATCAGATAGCTCCTGTTGTGTTAGTTCTTTATTCTTTCGGGCTTCCCGCATTTTTTGCCCCAAAGCAGTTAAATCATCAATCGGCATAATCATTCACCTCAATAATATTGTATCGTTCCGGTTTGTGCAAAGGAATAACCTTATTATGCTTGATGAACGGCAAGATTATGCTGATTTTTGCAGAGCAATAGATAGGGATAAACTTGTATTCTTCGAGTAAACGAAATATAATATTTTGGAGGTGCTAAATGGACTACATAACATTAAAAGAGGCAAGCCCAAAATGGAATGTTACGCCTCGCCAGATAAATTATTTATGTGCATCTGGGCGCATCCCCGGTGCTGTAAAAATGGCGACGATTTGGCTTATTCCTAAAAATGCAGAGAAGCCAGTAGACAGGCGGAGAAAAGAAAACAAATCTCAGTGAGGTTTCTGTGACATTTGGGTGCTACACTGAAAATGAAGGAGTGTGATACCATGCGAATTTTAGTAGTCGAGGATGATCGACTTTTGAATAATACTTTATGCTATAACTTGAATACTGCGGGTTATGCGGTTGATTCTGCACTGACAAAATCAGCGGCCGGTAGTTTCTTGACGAAGCAGGACTATGACCTGATTGTGCTGGATGTAAATTTGCCGGACGGGAACGGTTTTGACTTCTGCCGGGAGGTAAAAGAGCGCCGCCCCGATACCGCTATTATCTTTCTGACCGCAAATGATATGGAAAGCGATATGCTCAAAGGGTATGAACTGGGCGCAGAGGATTATGTGACAAAACCTTTCCCTATGAGCGTCTTTCAAAAGAAACTGGCGGTGGTGCTGGGTCGGCTGACAAAACAATATGGTGGTGATACTTATGAGGATGGCACACTGACCATCAATTTTTCAGAGATGAGTGCTGCCCTGTCAGGAAAGCTACTTACATTCACCCCACTGGAATATCGACTTTTGAAAATCCTGATGAAAAATCCACAGATCGTTTTGACGCGGCAAGTCTTGTTGGAAAAACTGTGGGACGCAGACGGAAATTTTGTGGATGAACACGCTCTGACTGCGGCTATCAGCCGGGTACGAAACAAAATCGAAACACCCGACCGTCAGTACATCAAAACGGTATATGGTATGGGCTATATGTGGATCGGAGGGGCGCTGAAATGAATGTGCGAAAACTTTCCGTCAACAAAGCCTGTATCTTTTTAGCTGTTCTCCTGCTGGCGGCAATGGTGACGATTTCAGTGGCTTTATATGCGTTGACCCAAGATATAACCGCTGTTTGGTATGTACTATTGTTCGGCATTTTTGTGCTGTTTTGCTCTATTTGTTTTATGGTGCTGATTCGCCGTAAATTGGCGATGTTCTCCGATGCTTTTTGCAGTTTAATGGATGATATGTTGTCCGGGAATATGCAGCCGAAACAGACTGTGGAAGAAGAAAGTCTTTTCTATAAAATTGAATATCGGTTGAACCGTTTGTATGAAGTCATGCAGAAAAACAAGAACAGCATTGCACAAGAGCGGGCTGACTTGCAAGAACTGATTTCCGATATTTCCCATCAGGTCAAGAACCCGATTGCGAACTTGAAAATGATTAACAGCACCCTGCTTGAAAATGAAGTCCCTGTGCAAAAGCAAAAAGAGTTTCTTACAGCACAGGCCACCCAACTTGATAAACTGGATTTTCTCATGCAGGCTATGATTAAAACCTCGCGTCTGGAAACAGGTGTCATTTCTCTGGAAAAGAAAAGACAGCCGCTTTATGATACGCTTGCCGCCGCATTGGGAGGTATCCTTCTGAACGCCGAGAAAAAACAGATCAATGTTCAAGTGGACTGCCCGGAGAGCTTGATCGTTTCTCATGACAGAAAATGGACAGGTGAAGCGATGTTCAACATTTTGGATAATGCGGTGAAATATACGCCGGAGGGCGGTCAAATCCGGGTTTCGGTTGAAAGTTGGGAAATGTATGTGAAAATTGACATTGCTGATACAGGCATTGGCATCTCAGAACAGCATCAGGGGGCAATTTTCAAGCGGTTCTATCGGGAGGACATCGTACATGATGTAGATGGAATTGGTATTGGTCTGTATCTGGCTCGTGAGATCGTAACCTTGCAAGGCGGTTATATTCGGGTAACATCCGAGGTTGGGAAGGGGTCAACCTTTTCTGTTTTCCTGCTTCGAGAACAGAGTAAGTGCGCCGAAGAATAAATGTCACAGGCTTATGACATTTAGAACCGAACTGTCCAGAAATAATTTATAGCTCGTGACATTCCTGTGAGGTTTGGTCGTTATAATGGGCTTAACGAAAGAAAGGATGGTGTTCTTTATGAGCATTTTGCAAACGACTGAACTAAAAAAATATTATGGTTCAAAGCCCAATATTACGAAAGCACTGGATGGCGTGACCCTCTCCATTGAGGATGGGGAGTTCGTGGCTATTGTTGGTACTTCTGGCAGTGGAAAATCCACACTTCTGAATATGATGGGAGGATTGGATACGCCAACTTCCGGCAGTATCAAAGTAAAAGGAAAAGAATTGTCGAAATTCAAGGATGAACAGCTTACCATCTTCCGCAGACGCAACATCGGTTTTATCTTTCAGAATTACAATCTTGTTCCTGTGCTGAACGTCTATGAAAATATTGTTTTGCCGGTGGAGCTGGATGGTGATACCGTTGATAAGCATTTCATGAATGAAGTCGTGAAAATGCTGGCTCTCGATGAAAAGCTGAACAGTATGCCTAACAATCTGTCCGGTGGTCAGCAGCAGCGTGTAGCGATTGCCCGCGCCCTTGTTTCTAAACCGGCTATCATCCTGGCCGACGAACCTACTGGAAACCTTGACAGCAGAACCAGTAGCGATGTATTGGGTCTTTTGAAAATGACCAGCCAGAAATTTCATCAGACCATTGTGATGATTACTCATAACAATGAGATCGCCCAGCTTGCCGACCGCATTATTCGTATTGAGGACGGCCGGATTTCCGAGTAAAGGGGGCGAAAACATGACAGATATTTTATTTGGGAATAACAACAGACCTGTCTTGAAACTTCTGGCAAAGCGCTCGTTGAAAGCTCAAAAAAATACGATTGCGGTATTGGCAATCATGCTTGCTACGTTGCTTTTTACCAGTTTGTTTACGATTGCCATTAGCTTGCAGACTGCTATGCAGGAAAGTAATATGAGGACAACCGGCACTTCTGCCCATGCTGGTATCAAGCGTTTATCATGGGAAGAATATGAGAAGCTATCATCGGATACAGGAATAAAAGACATCGGATATTCAATTATCATAGGAAATGCCGTGGGCGATGATTTCAATAAGACGCCGACGGAACTGCGATATGGTGATGAAACTTATTCGGAACTGACCTTTATTACTCCTGATACCGGACATCTGCCGGAACAAAAAAATGAGATCGCCACCAGCCGTATTGTTCTGGATGCGATGGGACTGCCGGATAAAGTCGGCACACAAATGAAGGTGACCTTTACAACCGATACGGATACATTTACCGATACCTTTACGCTTTGCGGCATTTGGGATGGGGATGCTGTGGCGTACCGTCAAACAATGCTATTATCCAAAGCATATACGGAACAGGTAGCTCCGGTCATCCACGGGGAAACGGACGGAACAACCCCACCTGTGGGAACCGGTTATATTGATGCTGTTATGATGATGCCTACGGCATGGAATATTGAAAAGCAGGCATTAGATGTGACTTCCGAATACGGTTTAGATGAACGGGTAAGTATTAACGACGCTTACGGAATGGCAACGGTCAATCTTTCTTCCATGCTGCCCCTTGTGGCCGGTATTGCGGTTATCTTTATCGCAGGTTATCTTCTAATCTACAATGTGTTTTATATTTCTATCGCGCAGGATATTCGGTTTTATGGAATGTTGAAAACACTGGGAACCACCGCAAGACAAATAAGGAAAATCGTTTATAGAAAAGCAATTAAGCTATCTATTATGGGTATTCCTATTGGACTATTGTTGGGATGGCCGATTGGTCGGTTGTTGCTGCCTGCGATTGTAAATATGCTAACTGATGATATAAGGATCGTTACTACGGTAAATCCATTGATCTTTTTGGTAGCGATTTTCTTTTCCGCAATTACAGTTTTCATTAGCTGTCAAAAACCTGCGATATTGGCGGCTAAAGTTTCTCCGATGGAGGCACTGCACTATATTGAACAGATTGGTGGAAAGAAAAAGCAGCGGCGCAGTAAGCATATCAGCACAATGATGATGGCAAAGAACAATCTAACTCGAAACAAGAAAAAAGTAATGATCGTTACTTTGTCTTTTGCCTTTAGTATTGTTCTCTTGAATAGCGTTTATACCTATGTGACCTCCTTTGACTTTGATAAGTTTGTGGCTGATTTCAGCCTTACAGATTTTACAGTTTCCGATACAACAGTAATCAACAATTATGCGCCATATAACACAGCGAATGTAAGCCAAGATTTTATTAGCCAGACAGAAAGTTTGAATGGTCTTGAAGATATAGGAAATATCTACTTATGGACTTCCAAACAGCCGCTTTCTGAAAACGACCTCGCCCGATTACAGGAACTCTCTGCTTCTTCCAGTGATATTGCAAATGAACTGGAAAATTATAGGGTTCGACAGGAACATGGTGTGAATGTATATGGCTTGGATGATTTTTCGGCAGAATATGTACAGGTGTTAGACGGTGAACTAAACACGGAACAGTGGAAAGCCGGAACCAGCGTGTATGTAACTCCATTGCGAATGATGGGTGATGGGTCTCTTTGCTTGTATAAACCGGGCGATCAAATTAGCGTGACACAGCTTGATGGTACAAATAAAGTGTATGATGTGCTGGCTGTGGTAAGTATTCCAAGCGCATTACAAACTCCTTTGCAGGTAGACATGGGATTGGACTATATTTTCCCAACCAATGAACTTTTGGGAAATATGGTATCCGCTGACCAGCCGGCCATGAAAACAATCTTCAATGTGGATGAAGAACACCAGCTTGCCACAGAAAACTGGCTGAAAAATTACACTACGAATACGGACACTGCTTTGGATTATCTTTCAAAAGTGACCCTACGGCAGACCTTTGACGGGATGATCAATATGTACCGTCTTGTGGGCGGTGCTCTTTGTGCGATATTGGCTCTGATCGGTATACTGAACTTTATTAACTCCATAACAACGTCTATCTTGTCTCGGTACAGAGAAATTGCAATGCTGCAATCGGTAGGTATGACAGGACGGCAGGTTAAGCAAATGTTGATATATGAAGGGATTGGTTATTCTATCTTGGGCCTTTTAGGTTCTCTGATACTTTCCGTTATAGCAAGTCTAACGGTGGTTCGGATGATGGGTGCAGAATTAACCTATTTTACATGGCATTTTACTCTGCTTCCGGTATTTCTCTGTATTATCCCTCTGATCCTCATTACAGCCATTGTTCCTTTGGTTTGCTATAACAAAATGGCACAAAAAACGGTGGTAGAGCGGCTACGCATTGCTGAATAAAATACGCAGACACGAAACGGTCATCCGAAAGGGTGGCCGTTTTCAAATGTCACAAAAATGTGAATTTTTAGCCGACAAAATGGGGCTGACGGTGACATTTCTGTGAGGTTTCTATTTTATGATGCTATAAGACAAAGAAACTCGCACACAGCGAGTATCATCAAAAGGGGGTAATATTTTGGATTATATTCTCAAAGCCGAGAATTTGACGAAGATTTACGGCCACCATAAAGCATTAGACAATTTTTCCATACACATTCCGCAGGGGGTTATCTATGGATTAGTAGGAAAAATGGTGCTGGCAAAACAACCTTGCTTCGGATAATTTGCGGACTGCAAGAAGCTACTTTCGGGGATTATTCCCTATATGGAATTAGCAGCCGAAAACACGAAATCCTGAACGCAAGAAAAGAAATGGGGGCCGTGATTGAAACACCGGCTATCTATCTGGATATGTCGGCCACCGGAAACTTAAAGGAACAGTATCGTGTGTTGGGACTACGATCATTCGATACCATTCCTCAACTTCTGAAGATGGTGGGCTTGGAGGGTACCGGCAGGAAAAAGGCAAAGAATTTTAGCTTAGGTATGAGGCAGCGATTAGGAATTGCGATTGCTCTTGTGGGAAATCCAAGGTTTTTGGTGTTAGACGAGCCAATCAACGGACTCGACCCGCAGGGCATCATTGAAATGCGGCAGCTTCTTTTGAACCTCAATCAGCAGTATGGTATTACCATTTTGGTATCCAGCCACATTCTCGATGAGCTGTCCCGTCTTGCTACGCATTACGGCTTTATCGACAACGGAAAGATGATTAAAGAAATCAGTGCGGATGATTTGGAAAACTCGTTCCGCAAGTCTATCCGAATTGAAGTAACAGATGGCAAAGCGTTGGCCGCCGTTTTGAAGCAGACAGGCCAACCTTACAAAATGCCTGCTCCCAATGTGGCAGAGATTTATCACAGATTAAATATTTCCCAGCTTACATCTGCCCTGGAGAAGTACCATTGTGATCTGCTGTCCATTCAGGAACAGGAAGAAAATCTGGAAAGCTACTATGTTGATTTAATCGGAGGTGTTAGCCATGAGTAGACTGTTGGTATCAACATTTATTCGTATGCTGAAAAAAGGTATATTTTGGTTTTTTGTGCTTTGTATGTTTGCATACGGAGTGTATACTGCATTAAATATAGCTTCGGAGGCTCGTATAGGATTTGTGCTAGATAGATGCCTTTTTGAGTGCTTACCACTGATGGGGCTTATATCTGCAATCTTTACGAGCCTGTTTATTGGTTCCGAGTACAGCGATGGTACAATTCGCAATAAGATAATAGTCGGCCATTCTCGAATACGGATTTACTTAGCAAATCTTATTGTGTGTGCGATTGCCAGTGTATTGATTTCGCTGTCCTATACCGTTGGAGTTTTTGTAATAGGAAACATGAATGGCGGTGAACTGATAACAGAAACAGCTACAATTTTTCTGTGCATGATAAGCAGTCTTATGATTTCTATAACCTTCGCCAGCATTATGACGCTACTTGCTATCCTGAATACAAATAAGGCAGGCAATGTAGTTGTGAGTATGATACTGGCTTTGGTTCTACTGGTATCCGGTTCTTTTATCCATCAGAAACTTGGAGAACCAAAACTATACGATAACTATGTGACTGTCAATGAAATGGGTATCCCTACACAAGTTGAACAGCTTCCGAACCCTCAATACATTGAAGGTACACCACGGATTGTTCTTGAAGTTCTTAGCGATCTGCTGCCCTCTGGACAGGCCATCCAACTTGCAGATGCGTTTGACACAGAGGGAATGACGGATGAAAGCATAGCAAAGGCCCCTTACAGATGGATGGGATATTCTCTGTTGGTGACATTTCTAACTTCTGTTTTGGGAATTGCCCTGTTTCAGAAAAAAGAAATTCGATGAAGAAAAGGCAATAAATTTTCAAATCTCACAGGTTAGTGAGATTTCAACCCATTATTTTGTCGAAACAGAGAATGTCAGTGACATTTCTGTGAGAATTGCTTGTTAAGATAAGCGAAAAAGAAACAACCTGCCGGACGACGGCAAAAGAAAAAAAGCCGTCGTAGAGCAGACAATTTGACACGCCCATTTGAAACGGCGGCTTTGATTTTCAGAGCCGCCGTTTCTTTGCGTTTGCACAAACCAATGACGACTTGCAGGGACACGGTAGCCGATTGGAGGTTGATTTACCGTGTCCTTCTTTTTATTTCGCAGTATCCATGATCTGCACCAGTTAAAAAAAGCGTAGCTCCCCCATCGGAGCAGTCCGGCTTTGAATGTGAAATTAAACAGTACATAACCGATAATATATTTTCGTGCGCTTGTGCGGCTTCGTGTCGCGCAGGCGCATTTTGCTTTTCAGACTTCGAGACAAAGTGTCCCGAGGTGCGGTGCCGTTCTCCGCCATTACTCCATTTCGTTTCCGACCAACCCCGAACAAACTGAAATGGAGGATTTTACGATGACTACTATCAATCTGAAAGATCTTTATTATTGGTACACGCAGGATCAGCTTATCGAAGTTTCTGACGAGGTTGCCGAGGTATTCAAGGCCGATGCCCGTTATGAAATGGCCTACCAGCGGCGGCTCTCCCGGCACAAGGCGCAGTATTCTCTGGACTGCGATGACGGGATTGAGTATTCCGCTTGCCTGCATGAGCCGACCCCGCAGGAGCTCCTTGAACGGATGGAAACCTTTCTTCGTCTGTGGAACGCTCTCAATTCTCTGCCGGAGATCCAAGGCCGTAGAATTGACGCACATATCATTCTTGGCAAGTCGATTAAGGAAATTGCCGAGGCCGAGGGCGTACATGAGGAGTCTATTCGCCAGTCGATCAAGCGTGGCCTTGAACGCATGAAAAAAACTTTTTGATTTTTTCTTCTTAACCCACTTGGAATTGATGAAAAAATGTCTCGGTTTATGAGAGGAGGTTTTCTTCCTAACGCAAGGGAATAACGGCAACCCTGAGTAAGTACGTGGAGCCAGACGGTGGGTGCGCGGTGACATCTCCCAAAAGAGATTGAGCGAACAACACCAACACTGTAAATGTGCCCGGCCATCCCAAGGCCATGATCCGGCGCTGAACAGGTTGGCTGCCTGTTCCTCCGGACTTGTCGCTTTACTTGCGTTGAGAGCGCCGCACAGAAAATAACGATTGTCTTTGGACAGGCCAAGTAAATATGTGCAGCGCTCTCTAATATTCAAAAACTATAATGAACCTCGAGACAAAGTGTCCCAAGGTGGAGTAAGGCAACAGGCCAGCATCCCGGTGGTGCTGGCCTGTTGCGTTTCCCCACCAAACAGCGGGAGGCGTTCTATCAATCTGCGAAGGAGGTTTACCGTGAAATTAACTACACAGAAACTTGAACAAATGAGAAGCGTTGACATTGGCGCGGTGGCTGCCGAGTCCCTGCCTGATGTGAGCGGTATGACCTTTGACAATGCGCTTTCCCGAAAGGAGCGCATCTCTCGATTTTTGCAGACTGTCAAAAATCCATACTGCTTTTGCATCGGTGGTGTTGGCGTGAAAATTGAATTTGCTGAAAGCGGGCCATCTCTCCAAGACAAGCTGACGGATTTCCTGCTGCGGCAAAGAAGCGGGCTGTAACTTCGGTTACAGCTCGTTTTGCTTCTTCGAGACAAAGTGTCCCGAAGTGGAGGCATCCTTGTTGTCCTCCCCGGACAGAGTTATAATATAAGTGTAATGTGATAGGGAAGGAGGAACAATGGCACGAGCAAAAAACAGAGGGTATCAGCAGAGTTTCTCTCCCTCTTACACAATCCGCCGCTGGCGGCTGGGCATCTATATCCGGCTTTCAAAGGAAGATTTGAAAAAAGGAAAAGACGATAGCAACAGCGTAAAGAACCAGCGTGACCTACTGAACGATTTTTACCGACGCAACATTGACGAGTTTGAAAGCATCACGGAATATGTGGATGATGGTCATACTGGAACGGACGCCAACCGTGAAGATTTTCAACGGCTCTTGGCGGATGTCATGAGTGGTAAAATCAACTGCGTTATAGTAAAAGACCTGTCCCGCTTCGCACGAAATTATAGCGATGCCGGAAGTTTGATCGATAACCTGTTTGTTCAAATGGGTGTTCGCTTTATCAGCCTTGCTGAGAATGTGGACAGCTACAAGAACCCCGACAGCGTTTCAAATATCATCGTTCCCATTACAAACGTGATGAACGATAATTACTGCTATCAGACTTCCAAAAAGATCCGGCAGGTATTTGATTACAAACGGCGCAACGGCCAGTATATCGGAGCATTTGCTCCTTACGGCTATGTAAAGCACCCAAAGGACAAGCACAGGCTGATTGTTGATCCCGATGCTGCTGAAAATGTCAAACTCATTTTCACAATGCTTATTCAAGGGTCATCAAAACGTGCTATCGCGCTGTACCTGAACGAACACGGCGTACCGAGCCCCTCGGCTTACAAGGTACAAAAGGGCTTGCCTGTTTCGACAAGAGGGTATGACGATCCTATGTGGGGAGTCCGCATGATCCACTCCATTCTTACCAATCCGACCTACACCGGGGATTTAGCCCAAGGCCGAAGCCGGGTGAAAAGCTACAAGGTACACCAGATTGAAGCTGTTCCACGCGAGGAATGGGTGGAAGTGGCTGGAACGCATGAGGCCATTATCGACTATGAAACTTTCGACAAGGTACAGGCTCTCTTACAGCGTGATACCCGTACTTCCCCGAAAGGCCGTGAGGTACATTTATTCAGCGGCTTTCTGAAATGTGCCGATTGCGGGCGGGCCATTACCCGATGCGTTGGCAAGAACAACAATGTATATTATTCTTGCTCAACCTACAAGAACCGTTCCCGGACAGCCTGCACCATGCACTCAATCAAGCATGAACGGCTGGAGGCTGCTGTTTTGTTCGCTGTACAGCATCAGGTACATTTGGCTGTTTCCTACTCGGAAATCGTCACGCAGATCAATTCCGCTCCAATCAAAAAAAGCCAGTCTTACCGACTGGACGATCTGATAGCTGCAAAAGAGCGGGAACTGACAAAGATAACACGCTACAAGCAATCTCTTTATCAGGACTGGAAAGACGGTGAAATCACCCAGCAGGAATACCGGGATATGAAGGCTGACTATGAACGGCAGACTTCTGATATTTCCGCGGTGCTTACCCGGCTGAACGCTGAACGCGCAGAACTGGCAAACGGTGTGGACAATGAGCATCCCGCACTGGTAGCCTTTATGAAGTATCAAAACATTGAAGCCCTCAATCGGGAAATCTTGGTTGAGCTTGTGGACTATATCAAGGTCTATGAAAACGGCAATATCAGCGTGAAATTCAAATTTGCTGACGAGCTCCACAAGATTGCAGAGTACATTGAAATTAACACTACGGAAGATACCGCAGTAGCGGGCTAACCCCCGCTACAAACCCCTTTGACAGTGTGTTTTCCTAATAGGCGCTAATCATATGGTATTGCCGGCAAACTGCTCACCCTCGCTGCGGTCCTGTTCCAGCTGGCAGTGCTGGCTTTGATCGCTTACGCCGTCAGCTGGGTGGTCGTTCGTCTGTTCCGCCTGGAACGGACGAAGCGGACGCTGGGCAAGGCCTTTGTGCCGTGTCTGGCGGCGGTGTTTTTGGGCCTGGCGGTCTGGGTGCAGAATCCCATCGTCTCCTGCCCGGCGGAATTACAGCCGCGCTTCACCCTGGAGATGCGGCAGGAGGCGGTGGCGTTGCAAAAGGGCTTTGTGTATTTCCCGTTTTTTACGGCGAAGATCACCGTGAAAGATATCCAGGAGGACGGTGTGGTGATGATCGAATCGCTCTATCTCTTTGTGTTGGCTCGCGATGAGGTGGCGTTCGGTGGGCCGGATGGACCGGAGGTCGTGGAGAAGCTCAACCTCATTTGGTGAATACGATTTACCGATACGGAGAGATTGCGGTAGGTGGCCCTCATCCGACCCGGCTTGAGCCGGGCCACCTTCCCCCTCGGGGAAGGCTCTGCCTACGCGGTATAAATTTTATAACTTCGCACTTTCTTGTGATGGATGGTGCTATCCAAAGCCTTCCCCTGGGGGGAAGGTGGACGCGAAGCGGACGAATGAGGGCTACCTTCCGCAAGCAGTCCGTTGTGTACTAACGTACCCGCGCCCAACGCGGAACCACCAATCAAATCCATCTGGCGCAGCCAGACACCACCCCCGGCAGGAGTCTGCCGGGGCTTCTTATTTCCTCGCCCCTTGACATCCCCGCCCCCTGGCCTTACAATAATAGAAAATTCTGTCGCGCGGTCGCCCCTGGGTGAGCGCAGAAGGGGAGTGACCTATGGACTATCAGGTAAAAATGGTCTACGAACAGGCAGATGTGGCAGCGCTGGTGCGGACGCTGGACTATCGCCGCCGCCCGGACCGAAACACCCGCCGGGCGATGAAGATCGCCGGGCCGATCTTCGGCGTGCTGCTCATCGCAGTGGCGGCCAGCGTGATCGCGGGAACGGTGTCGATCGGGGCCTTTGTTCCGGCGACGTTTGTCTCCATCCTGATCTCGGCAGCGACGCTGCTGGGCGGCGTGGCACTGATCCGCCGGGGCGACACCCGCGGCATGGAGCGCCGGTCCTGGAAGAAATACCCCAACAAGGGCATGACCGTCACTTACACGTTTTATGACGACCACTTTGAAGAAGAGGACGAGGCGTCCGGCCTGAGCAAGTTCCAGTACATCAGCATCAGGACCGCCAACGAGGACGAGGGCCATTTTTTCCTCTTCGCCACCAACAACGCCGGCCACATGCTGCGGAAGGACAGCTTCGTGGTGGGCGACCCGGAGACCTTTGCCGCGTTCATCCAAAAAAAGTCCGCCGTCCGCATGGACCCGGTGGAAGCCTGACGAAGGAGAGAACACCATGAGTATTTTTAACAACAAGAGCATCTTAGCCTGGCTGCAATATTTTTCCGAAAACACCGACATCGACCTGGCCACCGTCCGCATCCTGGACATCACCGGCTCCGACCGGAACCTGATGCCCGCCGTGCACGCCAACCCCTCCGTGCTGGTCTTCACCGACGGCAACCACCCCGAAGTGTTTTACAACATGTGGGACGAGGGCATGGGAGACTGCGAGGTTTGGTATAATGAAGGCTCCGAGCCGACCGGCCCCATGAAGCACAACCTGCTGTCTGAAATGATCGACCGGGGCGTGAACGTCTCCGCCGCCATGCTCATCAACAACCCCCACGCCCACAGCGCCTATCGCATCGGCCTGGACAACAGCAGCTTTTCCCCCGGCACCATCCGCTATGTGGACCCGGAGATCCGTGCCGTCATCCTGAAAAAGCTGAACCTGGACGAGAACGAGACCATCTGCTGCGTCTCCGGCGAGAGCATCGCCGTGGAGGCCGCCATCGCCGTGAAGCGGGGCAATGTCGTTGCTGTGGAGTATAAGCCCGGCGACTTCCAGACCATGGAGGAGAACCTGGTCCGCTTCGGCCTGCGCAACGTCCTCATCGTGGACGACATGGAGAGCTACTCCCACCGCTGGCCCGTGCCGGACGTGGCCTTCCTGGTCGCCTCCCCCAAGCTGGAGACGGAGCTGAAGACCCTGGTCCATGTCAACCCCAAGATCCGCGTGGTCATCTATACCCTGGAGTTCAGCTTTATGAGCCGCATCCCCGGCATGCTCTGGGACAACGGGATCAAGCCCACGGAAGTGATGAAGCTGGAGGTCTCCAAGCTCGGCCGCAAGGACGAGATCGAGGTCCAGCCCGCCCCCTGGATCTTCTCCGGTCAGGCCGGCCTGGACGAAGCGTAAGCTTTCCTGCAAAAACGCTACAAAATGACGAAAAATCCCCCTGTTTTTTTGGAAAACAGGGGGATTTTGGCCTTGACAAGCGCTTTTTCTGCGCCTATAATAGCCTCAATCAAACAGCCAACCACAAAAGCAATGATGGAGACAGTAAGCTCCGCGGAACCCCTCAGCGATTCGGGGACAGTGTAAGCCCGAAGGTAGTAGCGCGGAAGTCTGAAGATCCCTCCTGAGCTGCAGGCCCAACGAGATGATTCCAGTAGGCCCTGCCGGATTCCCCCGTTAGCAGGAGCGCGTATGTTGGTACGCAGGTAACAGGTGGTACAGCGAAGGAATTGTTATGGCCTTCGTCCTTTTACTGAGGACGGAGGCTTTTTTGTTGTCTTCCGCCCAACGAGTTCCCACAGGGAGGTTTATAGATACGATGAAAGAAAACGGATTGATCGAGTTCCGCTGGCACGGCCGCGGCGGTCAGGGGGCCAAGACCGCCTGCCTGCTTCTGGCTGACGCTGCGTTCTGCTCCGGCAAATACGTCCAGGGCTTTCCTGAGTACGGCCCGGAGCGCATGGGCGCCCCCATCACCGCCTACAACCGCATCAGCGACGTGCGGTGCAGCGTCCACTGCAACATTGAAAACCCGGACTATGTCGTCGTCGTGGACGAGACGCTGCTGGACAGCGTGGACGTGACCCACGGCCTGTCCCCGGAGGGGGCCGTGATCGTGAACACCGCCCACAGCCCCGCCCAGATCCGCGAAAAGCTCCGGGGCTGGCAGGGGAGAGTGTGCACCATCGATGCCCGCCGCATCTCCGAGGAGACGCTGGGCAAAAACTTCCCCAACACCCCCATGCTGGCCGCCGCCGTCAAAGTCAGCGGCGTGCTGGAGGAGGCAAAGTTCAAGAAAGACATGGAGGATAGCTTCCATCACAAATTCGCCACGAAGCCCCAGGTCGTCGCCGGCAACATGGCCGCCTTGGTCCAGGCGTGGGAGGAGGTACAGGCAGGATGATCCGACGCGCAAAAGACATTGATGAACACACCCCCTGGCAGGAGATGACCCCCGCCGGAGAGGTCTATGAAGCCGCCACCGCCCGCTACGTCAACACCGGCGCCTGGCGCACCGACACCCCCGTGCTGGACGCGGAGAAATGTCGCAGCTGCCTGCTCTGCGTGCCCTTCTGCCCCGACAGCTCCCTGCCGGTGCAGGACGGCAAGCTGGTGGGCATCGACTACCACCACTGCAAGGGCTGCGGCATCTGCGCCACAGTCTGTCCCTTCGGGGCGATCACGGTAAAGGAGGGCGGACAGCCATGAATTACAACGAACGTCTTTCCGGCAACGAGGCCATCGCCTTTGCCATGAAGCAGATCGACCCCGACGTGATGGCGGCCTTCCCCATCACCCCCTCCACCGAGATCCCCCAGTATTTCGCCCAATACGTCGCCAACGGGGAAGTGAACACCGAGTTCGTCCCCGTGGAATCCGAGCACAGCTCGATGTCCGCCTGCATCGGCGCGGAGGCCGCCGGGGCGCGGGCCATTACGGCCACGTCCTCTGCGGGCCTGGCCCTGATGTATGAGATGATGTATGTGGCGGCCTCCTGCCGCCTGCCCATCACCCTGGCCTGCGTCAACCGCGCCCTGTCCGGCCCCATCAACATCAACAACGACCACTCCGACTCCATGGGCATCCGGGATGCGGGCTGGATCCAGATCTACGCGGAGAACAACCAGGAGGCCTATGACAATTTCCTCCAGGCCATGCCCATCGGTGAGTCCCCGGAGGTCCGCCTGCCCGTGATGATCTGTCAGGACGGCTTCATCACCAGCCACGCCCTGGAAAACATCGTCCTGCTGGACACCGATTCCGTCAAGCAGTTCGTGGGTGAGTACCATCCGGAACACTACCTGCTCAAGGAAGCCAACCCCCTGGCCGTCGGCCCCTATGACCTGGGCTGCCACTACATGGAGCACAAGGTCCAGCAGGCCGAGGCCATGAAGCACGCCAAGGCCCGCATCCTGGAGGTGGCCAAGCAGTTCGAGGCCCTGACCGGCCGGAAGTATGGCCTGTTTGAGGAATATCAGATGGAGGACGCAGAAGTGGCCGTCCTGCTCATCGGCTCCTCTGCCGGCACCGCCAAGGCCGCGGTGGACCAGCTGCGGAAGGCCGGCGTGAAGGCCGGTCTCATTAAAATTCGTGTCTTCCGCCCCTTCCCGGCGGAGGAGCTGGCCCAGGCTTTGGCCCACGTGAAGGCCCTGGCCATCCTAGACAAGGCCGAGAGCTTTTCCGCCAACGGCGGACCGCTCTTCTCCGAGGTCCGCGGGGCACTGTATGACCTGGAACACCGCCCCCGCACCGTGGGCTATGTCTACGGCCTGGGCGGCCGTGACATCACGCCGGAACACTTCAAAGACATCTACGCCCGCCTGACGGACATCGCCAACGGCGGGGAGCTTGGCCCGGTCTACACCCACCTGGGCCAGAGGGGGTAAGCAGTCATGGAAGAAAGAACCTATCATTTCAAAAAAACGCTGGAGAAAAAAGAGCGTTTCGTGGGCGGCCACCGTCTCTGCGCCGGGTGCGGCGCAGGCATCGCCGTCCGGGGCGTGCTGCGGGCCTTGAAGGAAGAGGACCGTGCCGTGATCGGCAACGCCACCGGCTGCTTGGAAGTCAGCTCCTTCCTCTACCCCTATACGGCTTATGAGGACAGCTACATCCACACCGCCTTTGAGTGCGCCGGCTCTACCATGTCCGGCGTGGAGGCGGCCTACAACGCCCTCAAGCGCAAGGGAACGGTCCAGGGCGAGGTCAAGTTCATCACCTTCGGCGGCGACGGCGGCACCTATGACATCGGCTTCCAGTCCCTCTCCGGGGCCATGGAGCGCGGCCATGACCTGACCTACGTCTGCTACGACAACGAGGCCTATATGAACACCGGCATCCAGCGCTCCTCCTCCACCCCCCGCTTTGCCAAGGCGACGACGTCCCCTGTGGGCACCGTGATCCCCGGCAAGACCCAGAACAAGAAAAACCTGACCGATATCATCGCCGCCCACAACGTCCCTTACGTGGCGCAGACGACCTTCATCGGCAACTTCCGGGACCTGTACACCAAGGCAAAGAAAGCCATCTACACCCCCGGCCCCAGCTTCCTGAACGTGATGTCCCCCTGCCCCAGAGGGTGGGAGTACCCCACGGAGAAGCTGCCTGAGATCTGCAAGCTGGCCGTGGAGACCTGCGTCTGGCCCCTCTTTGAGGTCATCGACGGCGTGTGGCACCTGAGCTACGAGCCCAAGCAGAAGCGCCCGGTGGAAGAATACCTCCGGATGCAGGGCCGCTTCCGCCACATGTTCAAGCCCGGCAACGAGTGGATGATCGAGGCCGTGCAGCAGAATGTGGATGAGAACTGGGAGAAGCTGCTCAACCGTTGCAACCAGTGAGTTCTGACAATAAGATAGGGAATCTCCGCCCCGGTTTGCTTCGGCAAGCCGGGGCTTTTTGCATCTCCCATTGCAATCCGGGTTTGCCTATGCTATGATGAAGAAAATATTCCGGGAGGAACTGGTATGGATCTATGCAACCCCAAAGAGATCAAGGCCCTGCTGGGCCGCCATGGGTTTCGGTTTTCCAAGCAGATGGGCCAGAATTTTCTGATCCAGCCCTGGGTGCCCCGGCAGACGGCAGAGGCCTCCGGGGCCGGCCCCGGCATCGGCGTGCT
>OLRJ01001835.1_pt1 | contig 17206 bp, 13 predicted proteins | sample 1672741 | NCBI WGS metagenome assembly OLRJ01 (sample SAMEA3136719, study PRJEB25190) | human gut metagenome | biome: human gut; feature: human-associated habitat; material: faeces | place: Austria | collected 2013
TGAAAATGAATTTGTTCAGATTGAACGCTATTCTTCCAGCGAATAGCGTTCAATCTGAACAAATTCATTTTCATCCAAATGCTGTTTCGATGGAATTAACTTTTCCGTATAGTAAATCGCAATTTTTTCACTTGTATAGGCAGCAGCTGAGTGATAATCCACCAAATGATGAATTTCATCCGAACGATATCCGATTTCCTCTTCTAACTCTCTCGCCGCACAGACAAGAAAATCTTCCTCCAAAGAATCTCTTCCTCCTGCCGGGATTTCTAACAGCAAATCGTCAATTGCACCGCGGTACTGTCGTACTAAAATAATCTTTCCATCCTCATCTACCGGAATAATGGCGGAAGCCCCTTTGTGCTCCAACACATCCCAGTAAGCTGTATTGCCATTTGGCACTTTGAGTTCGTAAGTATAAAAATCCAGAATATGTCCATGACGTTCCAGTTTTTTACCCATAATTTGAAACTTTTCCATTATGATTCACCACCTGCCAACATTCCTTAATTTTTAAAACTATGAATTGGTGCCGGAATTCGGCCGGTTCTGGTTACAAAATCATCGCATCCAAACGGATTTACCGGCATAATCGGTGCATATCCTAAAAGTCCGCCAAATTCTGCCTGGTCACCAACATCTTTACCCTGTACCGGAATCAGACGAACAGCTGTCGTCTTCTGATTTACCATACCAATCGCCATCTCATCCGCAATGATACCGGCAATCGTTGTTTCCTTCGTATCTCCCGGAATTGCAATCATATCCAGACCAACGGAGCAGACACACGTCATTGCTTCGAGTTTTTCAAGTGTCAATGCACCCTCGGTTACAGCATCAATCATTCCCTGATCCTCGCTGACCGGAATAAACGCACCGCTTAAGCCGCCAACATAAGAGGATGCCATGACACCACCTTTTTTTACCTGGTCGTTCAAAAGTGCAAGTGCCGCTGTCGTTCCCGGAGCACCTGCATACTCTAAGCCAATTTCTTCTAAGATCTCTGCAACGGAATCTCCGATTGCCGGTGTCGGTGCTAAGGACAAATCAATAATTCCAAACGGAATTCCTAATTTTCTTGAAGCCTCCTGTGCTACAAGCTGACCGACTCTGGTAACCTTGAATGCCGTCTTTTTGATCGTCTCACAAAGCACTTCAAAATTCTCGCCACGCACTTTTTCTAATGCTGTCTTAACAACTCCCGGACCTGATACGCCGACATTGATGATCGCATCTGCCTCGGTCACTCCATGGAATGCTCCTGCCATAAACGGGTTATCATCCGGTGCATTGCAAAGCACTACTAATTTTGCACATCCTAAGGAATCATTCTCCTTCGTATATTCTGCTGCCTGTAAAATGACATCTCCCATCAGTCTGACTGCATCCATGTTGATTCCGGTCTTTGTGGAACCGACATTGACGGAACTGCAGATATATTCTGTTTCGGCAAGTGCCTGCGGAATGGAGCGGATCAGCAGTTCATCACTTTTTGTCATTCCTTTAGAAACCAATGCAGAATAACCGCCGATGAAGTTTACTCCTACCTCGCGGGCTGCATCATCGAGTGTTTTTGCGATCGTCACATAGTCTTCCGGTGTCTTACACGCAGAAGCACCGATCAAAGAAATCGGTGTGATCGAGATTCTTTTATTTACGATCGGAATACAGTATTTGTTTTCAATCTCTTTTCCTACTTTCACAAGGTCTTTTGCAACCGTTGTGATCTTGCGGTAGATATTTTCATTGACCTTTGCTAAATCCGTATCAATACAATCGAGCAGACTGATACCTAACGTAATGGTACGCACGTCTAAATTCTCATGCTCGATCATCTTATTTGTTTCATTTACTTCCCATATATTGATCATGGTATCTCTCCTTAGATTCTGTGCATTTTTTCAAAAATTTCTTCTCTCTGGCATTTGATATCAACGCCAATCTCTTCTCCGATCTGTGTCAACTCTTTTGAGATGTCGGCAAATGGTTTTTCTGTTCCACTCAGATCTACGATCATCATCATGTTAAAAAATCCCTGCACGATGGTCTGTGAGATATCCATAACGTTTACACGGTTGTTTGCAAGATAGGTGCAGACTTTTGCAATAATACCTACGGTGTCTTTTCCTACTACTGTGATAATTGTCTTATTTGCTGATGTTTCCATTTTTGATTTCCTCTCTGTTTTTTTCTAAACACATAGCATTGGCATCGGTTCATTGCGTTTTGCCACATATATCGGGAAATCATTTCCCTTATATGGATTTTCTCCTAATGTGACTTCCTGACGCACAGTTTCATATGCCAGCTCTGCATAATTATTTTCTTTGCTTAAATGCCCTAAAATTACGGCTTTCATATCATCATGGAGCAGTTCGCCTAAAAGCTGCCCGGATACCTCGTTAGAAAGATGTCCCCGCTCGCCTAATATCCTTCGTTTTAACGGATAAGGATAGCTCCCGGCTTCTAACATACGGACATCGTGATTTGCCTCTAACAGCAAAATATCGAGTCCCTGTAATTTTTCAATCAAATAATCATCGTAGATACCTAAATCCGTGATAATGGCGATCTTATGATTTTCATTTTTTAAAATATAGGCAACCGGATCTGCCGCATCGTGCGAAATGCGTATCGGATGCACAACGATCTCTCCGATCGTAATATCCATATCCGGCTCTAAGACACGGTACAAAGACGGGTCTATCTTCCCGACGGAAGGCGTATTGGCAATCGCCTCTAACGTTCCCTTCGTCCCATAGATCGGAAGTCCATATCTTCTTGCAATGACTCCCAAACCACTGATATGGTCGGAATGTTCATGCGTGATCAGGATTCCTTCCATCTCTTCTGTTTTTAAGCCCACGGAGTTCAGCCCCGCTTCAATTCTCTTTCCACTAATTCCGGCATCGATCATCAAATGACAATTCTGCGTTCCCGCACAGATACAGTTGCCACTGCTGCCGCTTGCTATACTACATATTTCCATCAGTTATTCTCTTCCCAATAAATATCTACGACATCGCCATCTTTTAGTGGTGCCGTATACTCTGTGTTCTGTCCGTTCAGATGTGTGACGATATTCCGTCCTCTCGAATCATTCAGATTAAACTCTATATAGTCAAATACATCTACATAAATGTATTCTGCTTTTCCGCTCATAAAGATCGGCTCTTTATTTACGATGACCTGAATGCCTGCCGGTTCTTCTTTCTCTTCCTTTACCGGCTCTTCCGGTGTGGCTGCCGGTTCACTTTCTGTCTGTGTTCCCTCGGATGCTGCTTCTATTTCTTTTCCGCTTTCAGAAACTGCCGGTTCTTCCGGTGCAGCCTCGTCCTGTGCAAGATCCTCAATATGTGTTCTGGTCTCTACCACCGTCCACTCTACGGAAAAATTCTCATAGACTAACGTTGCCATATCTGCATCCCGGTTATTTACTAAAATCTCCTGATCTAAATCCAGTTCCACATCCATGAACTCCACAAGCTGTCCTATCGTATAATAATTGCGCAGCTCGATCCTGTCACCCTCCTGTATCCGGTAAGATGGCGGCTCTAAGACACCGTTGACCTCTACAAACCGTGGGCAGATTACAGTCTTTTTATTGACCTCAAATACGATCGTAGACTCTGTATATTCTTCTAACTGTTCTACCGTACCTGCTGCATCTTCTCCGATCGTAGACGGTTCAATGACGATCTCACAGTTTGCTTCTAACGGCGTGTTGATATTGACAACCTTTCCATTCATCCGTACAACGGCAGATTCTCCGCTCTGTCCTCTTAGAATCCTTGGTCTTCCATTGACCATGAAATTCACTTCTTTTCCTCTTCTTGGGAAAAGCTGGTCATTTGGGAATCCTGCCTGCATTGCCGCATCCACAATGGTCAGCTTACTGTTGTCATACAGCTTCATTCGTTCTCCGTTAAAATGGATCATAATAAAGTTATTTTTCTGGTCATAATAATTCAGGCAGATACCGATTGGAGTTACTAACAATGGATCTTTCTGGATATCCGTCTGCTCAAAATGTACTTCCTGCAATACCTCTTCTCCACGAAGTGCCACACGCTCATGCGGAAGTCCTAATTTGTCCGCTAACATCTCCGTAAAACCGTGAATCTTTCCGCCACCGCCGACTACGAAAGTCGCACTGACCGATTTATCACCGTTTAATGCCTTGATCTTCTCTGCGACAGAGGTTGTGATCCGGTCTACTAATTCCTCTGTGAGATCCCATACCTCCTTTGCCGGGATCGTATGAGAAATACTCATGATATCCTTAAATTCTATCTCTTTTTCAGAACCGGAGCCTAACTTAATATGTTCTGCGGTCTTGAAATCCACCAGATAATGCTGTACTAACATTTCCGTAATCTCATCACCTGCAAACGGAATCATTCCATAGGCAATGATACTGCCGTCTCTGGTAATGGAAATATCGGACGTTCCCGCACCCACATCGACTAACGCAATGTTCAGCATACGGAATGCCTCAGGAATCGCTACATTAATTGCCGCAATAGGCTCTAATGTCATATTGGCAACTTCCAATCCTGCTAAATTGCATGCAGAATAAAGTCCGTCCACAACGTCTTCCGGTAAAAATGTTACAATAATATCCTCTGAAATCCGGTCTGCTTTATGCCCCTCTAAATTAGAAAAAATATCATCATTCAAGTAATATTTTACAACGGAATAACCGACACAGTAGAATTTGAACTTTGTGTCATTCTCTTCTTTTAAAATACCGGATGCCTTTTCAATTCCCAACAGATCCAGCGTATGTATATCTTCCCTTGTAACGACCGTCTCTTCGTCGTATTCATACTCTACCGTTGTGGTCACTGTTTTTAACACACGACCTGCGGCAGCAATACAGACTTCCGTAAGCGGTGCTCCGATCTGTTCTTCTAACTGCTGCTTTACTGCTTCAATGGTCTTCGCAACTCTTCCAATGTCGTGGATCTGACCGTCTAGCATTGCACGGGTCTCATGCTCTTTTATGTACTGTGCAACTACGATAAATTCCGTACCCTCTTTGTATCCGACGGTTCCAACAACATTTCTCGTTCCGATATCCAATCCAAATACCAATGGTTCCATCTTATTTCTCCTCATTAAAAATCTTTACAAGTTGTAAATTTGTATCTTCTACGCTTCCATTGTTATCAATGACTTTCACACAATGTCGGCGGTATTCCTCCTCAGTGAGCTGGCTTGCAAATATCCCATCTATTTTTTCATCGGAATATCCGCGGTTTTCGCGAAGCCGCTCCCTACGATTTTCTTCACTGGTATAAATATACCATAACTCATCACAGATTTCATCATAATGCTCTTCAATTAAAAGAGCTGCCTCTAAGATCAGAAAATCCAGTGTCCCTTTTGTCTTTTCCGCTTCATAGACTTCTAAGATATATTCCCGGACTGCAGGATGTACGATCCCGTTCATCTGCTCTCTTTTTGTTTCATCCGAAAAAATGACCTGTGCCATCTTCAGACGGTCAAAGCTGCCATCCGGTAAAAAAATATTCTCTGCTCCAAATGCTTCCTTTATTGTATCATAACATTTTGTTCCCGGCATCATTAAATCATGGGCAATCTCATCTGCAAGCATTACTTTTGCATTGTAATGTTCTGCGATATATTCTAATATTGCGGATTTCCCGGCTCCGACACCGCCTGTAATTCCAATAAATTTCATCCTATTTTGCCTCGTACCAGTTCTTTCCTGTGTGGGTGTCGATCTCAAGTTCTACTGACAGATCTGCTGCACCCTTCATTTCTTCATCTAAAATCTTCTTTACTTCATCTACTTCATCCGGTGCTGTTTCAATCAATAACTCGTCATGCACCTGTAACAACAGTCTGGATTTTAACCCTTCATCGATTAATCTTCGATGGACACGGTTCATTGCAATTTTGATAATATCTGCCGCCGTTCCCTGAATCGGTGCATTCATTGCAATTCGTTCCCCAAAAGAGCGTTGCATAAAGTTGGATGATGAAATCTCCGGCAATGGCCTTCTTCTGCCAAACATGGTTACGGAATATCCGTCTTTCTTTGCCTTTTCCACACAACCATCCAAAAATTCCTTAATTTTTGGATAGCTTTCAAAATATCGTTCAATATATTCCTGTGCTTCTTTTTTGCTGATACTCAAATCCTGACTTAAGCCAAAGGAGCTGATTCCATAGACAATTCCAAAATTGACTGCCTTTGCATTTCTTCTCTGTAAATCCGTTACTTTCTCAAACGGTGTATGGAATACCTGTGATGCAGTCATGCGGTGAATATCCTGCGCTTCCCGGTAAGCCTGTATCAGCATCTCATCTCCTGACATATGTGCTAAGATACGAAGCTCAATCTGGGAATAATCAGCATCCACAAATACATATCCGTCTTTTGGCAAAAATACTTTCCGAATCATTCGACCTAATTCCATTCGGATTGGAATGTTCTGTAAGTTCGGATCTGTACTGCTCAATCTTCCGGTAGCTGTGACCGTCTGCTGGAAATTCGTATGAATCCTTCCGTCCTCTTCTATAAAATTCGCAAGTCCGTCCGCATAGGTGGACTTTAATTTTGCAAGCTGGCGATATTCTAATATCTTTGATACCAACGGATATTCCACTGCTAATTTTTCTAAGACATCTGCTGCTGTGGAGTAACCGGTCTTTGTCTTTTTGCCATATGGCATCTCTAATTTTTCAAATAAAATATGACCTAACTGTTTTGGGGAATTGATATTAAAGGTCTCTCCCGCTCCCTCATAGATTTCTTTTTCTAAGACTTCTATCTGGGCGGCAAGCTCCCCGCCATATCGTTTCAACTCTTCTGCATCCACATGAACACCCTCTTTTTCCATATCGGAAAGTGTATATACCAGTGGCAGTTCTATCGTATCGTAGAGCGTCTGCATTCCTGTATTGTTCAGTTCTTCTAACAGTCTGTCTCTGGTCTTCCAAGGAATATATGCCATATAACAGATATATTTTAAGAATGCTTCCGGCTTTGCCTGCTTTGCCTTGACCGGACTTTCTTTTCCTAAAAGGTCTGTTTTCGATGGGATCATCAGACCGGCATAATCTTTTGCCAAATCCTCATAAGGATAGTCGTTTTTCAATGGATTTAACAGATAGGCTGCTACGGAAGCATCAAAATAGCGGTCATTTTCCGGTAACGGCAGTGTCTTTAAGGTCTCTTTTAAGTCCATTACGGATACTTTTGTCTGTCCACCGGATAATTCCCGTATTTCCTCTAATAGTTCTTCGGCACTTACTTCTGTTCCCGCAGACAGATAATAGATATCTTCTTCGGAAAAGGCAATGGACATTCCTTCAATGACCTGCTGTTCTTTTGGCTGTTCAAAAAGGCTTAACTGCTCTGTGATGATGCCTTCTCCCGGTAATAAACAGCATCCGATATGTCCTGCTTTTTTTGCCTTTTTAAAAATATCTGAAATCTGCTTCTTGTCCGTTACAAAGGTAAAATGCTCTTCTGCAAGATTCTTTGGTGCATCAATATCAAACCTTGACAACATATTTTTAAATTCTAAACGTTTACACATCAAATAGGCTTCCTCGGTAAACAGATTGCCTAACTTTGCGTCTTCTAAGGAATACTCAATTGGTGCATGGATCTCAATCGTTGCTAATTCTTTGCTCATCTGTGCCATGTCATAATGCTCTGACAGATTCTGTTTTGCCCGGTTCGGTTTGATCTCCTCTAAATGGTCATGGGCATTCTCAATACTGCCATAGGATACGATCAGGGCGGTTGCCGTCTTTTCACCGATTCCAGGAACTCCCGGTATATTATCCGCAGAATCTCCCATCAGGGCTTTGACATCTATAAACTGCAACGGTGTGACCTGATATTTTTCCACTACATCTTTTGCTAAATAATCCTCGATCTCCGTTCCGGTACGCTTGGTCTTTGGAATACGGATCTTGATATGGTCACTTGCTAACTGGAGCAAATCACGGTCTCCCGATACTATGGAAACCTCTAAACCCTGTGCCTCACTCTGCTTTGCGATCGTACCAAGCAGATCATCGGCTTCATAGCCTTCTTTTTCTACAATGGTAACGCCCATGGCAGTCAGCATTTCTTTCATTAAAGGTACCTGCTGTCTGAGTTCCTCTGCCATCGGTTTTCTCGTTCCTTTATAGGCATCATACATCTTATGACGGAAAGTCGGTGCATGTACATCAAAAGCAACCGTCAGATAATCCGGCTGTTCTTCGTCTAATATCTTAAATAAAATATTTAAAAATCCATAGACCGCATTTGTATGAAGTCCCTCGGAATTGGTCAGATCCGGTATTCCAAAAAATGCCCGGTTCAATATGCTGTGTCCATCTACTAATACTAACTTTCCGTCCATGATGCTCTCTTTCTAAGGGCAGAGATCTCTGCCCTTTTTCATTTTTTTATATTGGTCTTGTATAGGTCTTTAACCATTCTCTTTCTTCGTCGGTCAGATATGGGGATACTTTTTCATAGACCATCTGATGATATTCGTTCAGTTCCCTGCGCTCTTTTGCACTCATCTCCTCCGGGAGAATCGCATCTAAGTCGATCGGAACATAGGTAATGTTCTCAAAACGCATGAACTGTCCATATTCATTCTTCTCATCTTTTACACAGATTAATTCATTTTCGGTGCGGATACCGTATTTTCCTTCGATATAGACGCCCGGTTCATCTGTGGTGATCATGCCTTCTTCTAACTTGCCGCTGTCGTTTCTCTCCGGAACGATCTTCCACCGGAAACCGTTTGGTCCTTCATGTACATTTAAAATGTGTCCGACACCGTGTCCAGTTCCGCAACGGTAATCAATGCCTAAATCCCAGAGTGGTCCGCGTGCTAAGATATCAAGATTGATCCCACAGCATCCATACAGGAATTTAGCATTTGCAAGGTTCATATTAGAACGGCAGACTGCCGTAAAATGCTGCTTTTCTTCGTCGGTCAGTGCTCCGAGCGCAAAAGTTCTTGTAATATCCGTCGTTCCCTCTAAATAGTGTCCGCCGGAATCTACTAATAAGAATCCCTCCGGCTTTAACACTGCATTACTTTCCTTTGTAGCAGAATAGTGCATCATCGCTCCGTGTGGTCCATAGGCACTGATCGTATCAAAGCTCAGATCTAAGTAGTGCTCCTGCTCTTTTCTGCGTTCCTCTAAATAGTCCGATGCAGAGATCTCACTGATCTCCACCTTACCGATGTTTGTCTTTAACCAGTACATGAATTTTGTGACGGCTACGGCATCTTTTAAATGAGCTTCTCTGGTATTTTTCAATTCTGTCTCATTTTTAACCGCTTTTAGCATCAGACTCGGATTTTCGCCCTCTAATACTTCTGCATGCTCTCTGATACACTCTGCGATCCGGTAATTCGTCTCTTCCGCACTGATCAGCACTTTGACCTTCTGAAGATTCTGTGCATAAGTATAGATGTCTTCATATGGGCGGATCGTCACATGGTTCTTCTCTAAATAGTCCTGTACCTCTTTGTCTAAGATCTGTGGATTGACAAAAAGAAGTATCTGCTCTTTTTCAATGCTGACAAAGGATAAAAATACCGGCACATGGTCAATATCTCCGCCACGCAGATTTAACAGCCATGCAATATCATAAAGGCTTGATAAAATATGGATGTCGGCTCCTTCTTTTTGCATCTGTGTGCGGACATCGGCAATCTTATCTGCCATGCTTCTTCCTGCATAGGCATCCTCTAAGATCCAGACTTTGTTTGCCGGAAGTTGCGGTCTGTCCTTCCAGATATTTCCGACTAAGTCCTCTTTGACATAGAGAGCCGCTTTTTTCTCCTCTGCCATTTTTGCATATTTTTCTCCACTCTTTGCATCCATGACCCTTCCGTCAAATCCGATGCAGGAGCCTTCTGTCAAATGGTCTTTGACATACTCTTCTACTTTTGGCACCCCTTCCTCGCCCATCTTAAAAAGCTTGACGGTACTGCCTTCTAACTGTTTTTCTGCCTGGATAAAATAACGTCCGTCTGTCCACAGTCCAGCCTCTTCTTTTGTGATGACTGCTGTTCCGGCAGATCCGGTAAATCCGGTCATATATTTTCTGGCTTTGAAATATTCACCGACATACTCGGACTGATGAAAGTCGCTGGTCGGCACAATATAAATATCTATTCCACGCTCCTGCATCTGTGCACGGAGTTCTTTTAATCTTTCCTGTATCATTCTTCATCATCCACCATTTCAAAAAATTTTGTGTCCAGTTCCGGATAGGAACGTTTTAAAGAAATCGGTATTCCCGCTGCATTTAAGAAGCAGTGCTCACTCTTTGCCAATGCCCGCAGTTCCCCGCTCTTTTTATCTGTCATGCGGTACTGTATGGTCATTTTTGCCCCGTCATAATCGGAAATTTTTGTTTCTATGACCACGGTATCATGGAAATGTACCATACTGGTGTACTTACATTCCATCGCTACGACCGGACTGATGACCTCGGCTTCCTCTAACTGCTGAAAGCTGTAACCGAGCTGCTCTAACAGATCCATCCTTGCCTCTTCCATCCAACGGATGTGATTGGAATGATGAACAATCCCCATCTTGTCGGTCTCATAATAGTGTGCCTTATGTTCATAAGGTTTGATTTTTCTTGGTTTCTGTTGTTCGTAGGGTGCAATTCTTGTATCCTGCATATACGTTGCCTCCTTTATAAATTAATATTACATAATACCCGTATTTTCCACATGCCCAGCAAAGAATTCATTCAGCTTGATGAGCGGTGTACGGAATACAGTACCGAAGATATAGAAGATCGGGAAGTATACAAATAGTTTTAACAGGCTGATCGCATAATTATGTCCGTACAGTCCCGCAACTGCATCTCGCATCGCATTCATGCCATGTGTAAACGGTAAGAATGGATTGATCATATTGAAAAATCCCGGTGTAACCTCTATCGGGAAAGTTCCACCTGCTCCTGCTACCTGAAGTACCAGCATAATAACTGCGATTGCCTTTCCTACGTCGTCAAAAGTAATTGTCAGAGTATATATAATATTAGAAAAAACTATGCCTGCCACAACTCCTACAAAAATAAATCTTCCCGGATACAGACACTGTATCTTTAACAGATACAGGTCTCCTAAACAGATAATAACACTCTGGATAATACCAAAATTCATAAATATCAGATATCTTCCTATATAAAGTTCAAACGGCCGATATTGACTGATATCTAAATATTTGTTCGTGGATGCACGACATTTGAAGATCGATACCAGAATCAGTCCGCCTACCCACATTGCTAAAATAGAATAGAATGGTGCCAGTGCAGAACCATAGTTTGCTACCGGGAAAATCTTATGTGTCTCTAACTCTACCGGTGCTGAGAGGAACTCACCAATGGTCTCCGGACTGTTCTTATAATCATTTAAATCTACCCCGAACTTCTCTAGTACAAAGTTCTGGATCGCCTGGGAGATATTCATATTCTTTTGCTTTTCAATCTCCTCTAAGATCTCTTTCATACCCTCTAATTCGGTAATGCCTTTTCCAATGGCATCCTTAGAGTCCTGCAGTACCTTTGTCATAGATGTCAGTGAAGTTCCAAGGGAACTCATCGCCTTGCTGACACTGTCCATGGTCGCCTGTGCCGATGGAACTGCCCCGCCAAAGGATTCCGCTGCTTTTCGCACTGCATCTACATTGCCGACTGCTTCATCTGCTGCTGCGGACACCTGCTCATTCATCGTTGTCTCGATCTGTGTTCCTATATCTGCGATTTGCTCTTTGCAGGTAGTTACCGTCTCCTTAAGCTGACTGATCGCTTTTAGTGCATCATCCCGGGAAGTCGATGTCTGCAGGTTCTCAATGATCTTATCTAAGGTCTCTATGCCTCCATTTAAAGAACTGTTTGCATGTTCTAATCTTGCCACACAGTCACTTCCAACCGGTGTCTGATAGAAAATGGTATTGTTCTTTAAGATATCGATCAGTTCATTATTTGTATTCACCAGCTCCTGCAACTGTGTCTTAGTTGCATTTAACGTCGGGATTGCCTCAGCCGGGTTATTTCCCTGTACCAGTCTTTCGATCGAATCTAATGACTGATAGATGCTGTTTAAGCTGGTAGTGATCGCACCTATCGTATTTCCGATACTATCCGGTGTATCAGATGCTAAATTTTTTAACGCATCCATCTGTATTGTATTAGAGGACTGATCCTGTACCTCTTTTACGGAATCTTTCAGGATTCCAAAAGAAGTATTTATGGTCTTAGACAACTCTTCTAAAGCATCCATGGTAGCCTGAAATGCCTCTACGGTGTCAGTCAGGTTATCCATGCCCTCTTCTAAATCCTGTAAAGACTCAATGGCTGTATCTACCTGCTCTTTTTCTTTGTCTAAAGAAATGTCCTGTACTAATTTCTGGTTCAGTGCCTTATCCTTTTCGGACATGCCTAAGACCACATCTCCGATGACTGTCACACTTTCTGAAATAAATGTTTTATTGACCATCTGCTGGATAACTCCGACACCCTTATCGGTAATCTTTGGTGCAATGGCATTCTTCTTCTCATTGACATAATACTCGATCTTTGGACGCTCAATATCCGGTGTCAGCACACTGGTCATATTTTTACTGAAATCCTCCGGAATGACCACGGCTGCATAGTATTTTCCACTGCGGACTCCGGCTAATGCCTTTTCCTTATTAACAAACTTCCAGCCAATCTGTTCGTTTTCCGCCAGACTTTCAACGATGCTCTTACCGACATTGAGTTCCATGCCCTGTACCACAGTTCCCTCATCTACATTAGAAACCGCTACGGATATATTGTCCGTACTTCCATACGGGTCCCAGCTTGCCTGTATATTAAACCAGGCATACAGCGACGGAAGCACCATAACACCAACTGCAATAATAGCTGCAACCGGATTGGTAAAGACTCTTTGAAAATCATGCGCCATAATACCCACGATCCGCTTTGTGCTGCCTGTGATTGCCTGTAACACTTTTCCCATAATTGTCCTCATTTCTATATTTTTACGATTTATACTAATTTAGCTTTTCTAAAATTTTCTCACGTTTTTCAGAAAAAAGCAATTCCTTATTGTAACGGAAATACCGTTCTGACTCACATTCCTGTAAAAATGCCACACTCCGGGCATTTGAGTTCAGTTCTGTAATAAAGATCACCATTTCCTGTCCGGTCAGTCCGGTACCTTCTAAAAAGTCAAAGGCATATTCTAAATACTGTTCCGCAGTCTGACCCATTTGCAGATATTTCTGATTTTCTTCTTCAAACCACTCTTTTATTTTTGCAAATGCAGTTTCAAAATCCATGCTGCCTTCTAATCTCAATCTTTGCAGATACGTCTCTAATAAAGTTCCTGCCCTTCGATAGTTCTGCTCCTGTCTGCGGCTTAAAAGCTCTGCCTCTTTTTTCTGTTTTTCCTCAAAAAGCAGGCCTGCCGTCACTTCTTCTAACAATTCTGATGCATCCTTTGATACTTCTGCCTGTCCCGACTCTTTATAGCGGATCAGCGTTCCCTGCAGCAGCTCCATTTCCTCTTCTTTTTCGACTGCAAACCGGATACGCTCGTTGACTTTAGAAATCAGAAGTCCTAACACTGCTAATCGTTCATCAAAGGAAGCGTGACTTACCTTTTTCATTAAAATTTCATCCGGATTGCCTTTAAAGATCTCTTCGATCTGATAATCGGTGCGGTATTTATAAAACAGTTCTAAGTAGTTTGCAAAATCTTTTGCGATCTTCGGATGCTGGATGTACTGTGCCACCACTTCCCGGTCGATGGTCTTGTCAATCTTTTCATAAATCCCAATCATCGTGGACAAATCTTCCCAGCCTCTTGGTGTTGCAAAACAGCGTCCGTCTATCGTAGTCTCCATCTGATAAAAATTCTGTTTTTTCGTATTCAGATAGGAAATAACTGCCGGATGCAGTCCATTGGCATATGCATACTCTTTCCAGACCTGAAAATCTGCTTCCACTTCGATCTTACGGATCCTGTCCATCGTAACCACATCGAACTCACGCACGGATTTATTATACTCCGGTGGGTTTCCTGCCGCAACGATCAGCCAGCCGTCCGGTATCTTATGGTTTCCAAAGGTCTTACACTGTAAAAACTGCAGCATCGCCGGAGCCAAGGTCTCGGAAACACAGTTGATCTCATCGATAAAAAGGATTCCCTCCTTTAAGCCGGTTTTTTCAATTTTTTCATAAATGGATGCCACGATCTCGCTCATGGTATATTCCGTGACTGCCTGCTCTTTTCCATCAAAGGTATGTTTTGAAATAAACGGAAGTCCGATGGCACTCTGTCTGGTATGGTGTGTGATCGTATAAGCCACCAGCCCTATCTGACATTCCTTTGCGATCTGCTCCATGATCTGTGTCTTTCCGATTCCCGGAGAACCTAAGAGCAGGATCGGTCTTTGCCGGATCGCCGGTATTTCATATTCGCCCCACTCATTTTTCAAAAAATACGCTTCTATCGTATCTTTGATCTCCTGTTTTGCTCGTTTGATATTCATTCTATTTTACTCCTACTGTTGTTCTTCTAAATCTTCTTCGCCTAAGATCAGTTTGATCGCCCACGGTGGGACATCCACATCCAGATAGTCCTCTTTTAAAAATACAAATGCGGTATCATAGGGCGGTTTTTTCAATGGATAACGTCCATATCCGTCTGTAAAATAAAGCAGTCCTTTTAACTTTGTAAACTTTTTTTCTGCCAAAAGACGGTTGACATAACTAAATACCGGACGGAAGTCCGTTCCACCCAGACCACGGATCGTAAAATGATCCATATACTCCTGCAGTTCTTTGGCATTCGTTACTACTACATCTGATTGTACACGTTCATCACACTGGATGATATGTACGCGGAATTTCCGGTAAAATGATTCGGACTGACTGAGGACGGAATAGGTCTCTTCTAAAAACTTCTGCACCAGTTCTCTTTTACAGGACATGGAAGTATCGATCGCTATGACAAAATCTTCGATCCGGTTGACCTCTTTTGTCTCCTGCGGCTCGATCAGCGGCATATTGCCATACATTTCCATCCCGTAATGATAAAATATGTAGTCAAAACTGTCGATATCCACCTGCATCTCTTCTTTTAAGACACAGAATTTTTTCAAAAAACTGCGGTAATCGTACCGCTCCCTGTTCTCTACGGCAAGCTGTTCACACAATCCTTTGGAATCTTCTGCCGCCTCTTTCGAAAATGTAGATAATTCGGTCTCCATCTTTTCCCGAATATCCTGCCAGCGGTTTTCATTCGGCATTCCGTTTCGCTTTTTTTCGCTGTCGCTTTTCCAGTATCGATGGTCATCCACACGAAATTCCAATACCAGCCGCGCGATCATGCGGGGGTCCATATCGTTTTCTGCTAACAATTTATAAATCCCCTCTGCGGTAAGAACACGGATTTTTTCCTGTAATCCATTATAAACCGCCCTGCGGTAAGGTCTTGAGGGCATTCGCAAACACCTCACCGGCAGGCTGTCAATGACGGACTCCACTGCAATATCACATGCTAAATCCCAAAGCATTTTCTCTTCCCGTTTTTCCTTAAAGACATGGGCAAACAGGCAGTGGAACACACTGTGCAGATACGCACGGTTCACCATGACATTTCCTATTTTATACTGTTCGATCAGATGTGGGATTTCATAATAAAAGACTGCTCCATCCACTGCATAATCCGACACCTCAAACGTCGGCTGCAGGGAAAGACTGTTCAATGCCACATCTAAAAATCTCATATTCAGATATAATTCATTTTTCGCATCCTGTAATATCTCTGTACAGACTGCTGTTTTTTCTAATAATTCCTCTTCAAACATACTCTACGATCTATTCTGCCTTACAGGGAAAATCCCTTTTTCTTTCCTATAGAAAATCTGCGTTTTGATATATCCATAAGCATACTGACTGCTGCCGCATCACCGGACACTGCTTTCATCAATACTTCAAGTTCACTCTTTTCATGCACAAATTCTTCTGCCAGCCAACGGAGCAGTTCCGTCTCTCCTTCTCTTTGAAATAACTCCGCTGCCCTTTCCATATGCTCTCTTAAAAAATTCTCATAGGACTGCGCTGCCTCTTCTTTTAATCCAAGCGGACTTTTCAGACGGTAGGCAGATGCATATACCGCTTCTTCCGGCTCCATGTTATGCCTGCCGATCTCAAACAGCCGGTCATATTCCTCCCAGTCGATCTGTGTATTACGAAATGCATTCCGGTACTGTATCCCTACACCATGCGTATGCGTCTCTATGATCCGTGCCGGAGTATTCTCGACTGCCTCCTCAAAAAATGCCGGATACAATACCTGAAACCCATCTTTTCCCAACCACTCTACCGTTACGGTCTGGTTCAGATCGACTAAAACTTCTCTTAAACAGGATTTTTCCTGTCCCATATCCCGTACATGCAGCTTTGACAGACGTTTACATCCGGTAAATGCCCCCGCTCCCATATAACGGATATTTGCTCCAAATGTAAATTCCCTGAAATATCTGCAGTTATAAAACACATATCTCCCGATACGCTCTACCGTTCCGGGCAGCACCAGCTCTTCTAACAGTTCTCCACAGATACATGGCAGTTCTCCTGGATTTTTTGGCTCTTTTTCCATATCAGCTGCAAAAGCATATGGTGCGATCTCCGTAACCGGAAGCCCTTCGATCTGTTCCGGCACTACCACTCTGCTCTCTTTCGCATAACACCGGAGAATACATATCCCCTGTTCTTTTTTTTCATATACAAAGTATGCCTGTTGCTGCATAACATTCCCTTCTGTCATTCTGCACAAAAACCTATGATTTATTTTAGCACAAATGCACTTCATTTTCTATATAGAAATTCTTTATACTTTCTTCGCAATTTCGTCACGATTCTTTCACAGATTCCCTTTATACTAAAATCATCAATTACAGAGGACGGCAGTTATGTATAGGAACCTATGTATGATTGCTGTGCTTCGCCTAACAACAAGCAAAATTTATTATAGATTTATCTCTTTCCCCCTGAGGATGCTCCAATATGGAACATCCTCCTGTTTTTTTTATGATAATATCTTGTTGCTCTGCTATGCAAAAATTCACAGCTTAGCAGCTGGCAACTTGCACAAAACCGGGACTGCTTTTGTGACTTTGGGAGAAAATTAGT
>OLRJ01001844.1_pt1 | contig 17105 bp, 16 predicted proteins | sample 1672741 | NCBI WGS metagenome assembly OLRJ01 (sample SAMEA3136719, study PRJEB25190) | human gut metagenome | biome: human gut; feature: human-associated habitat; material: faeces | place: Austria | collected 2013
ATTTGGAGCCTCGTGTCTCTTGCACTGCGTGCAATTCACTCATCGCACCCTACAATTTTTTACAAATACACGCCTACTCTTATTTCCCCCGCCGTGCGGCCAAGGCGAATTTGGACCGGTACACCCCGGCGGCGGCGCGAGTCAACACGGCGTCCGGTGCAATGGACGAAAACGCCCACCAACAGGAAGTGCCGCCCAGCGGCGAATGCTCCGTCTGCCAGCCCTGCTGCAAATGGTAGCGGGCCAGGTGCACATTCCGGGGCAGGCAAAGCCCGTCCGCATACAAAATACCCAAGGCATAATCCGCTGCGGGCAGCGCTGGGCACCACCGCTCCAACCGACCGAAAATATCAACCCCCGGTGCCGGTGCCAAGCCATACGCCCACACCGGCGCCATATAGGCACAACTGATCGGGTCTGCGGCAACTGCCTGCCACACTCCACGATGGGTGACCAACCGAGCCAGCCCGGCAAAATCACTCTCGGCCACGCCGTCCCTGACCCTTTGGCGCAGGGCGGACAGGCTGCTGCTTTTTTCCATGTCACTTTGCATTGTTTCACCAACTTATTCGCTGCATCGTAGCACTAATGGGTACTATAATAGAAGATTAGCAAATTTTTATGCTTAAGTCAATAGTACCAATCAGTGGTGCGGAGGTGGCGTTGTGTATTTTAGAAGGCTGCGGGATCTGCGAGAGGACAGAGACCTGAAGCAAACGGATGTGGCCGCCTTGCTGGGCATTCGCCAAACCGTCTATTCCCGCTACGAGCGGGGCTACCAAAATCTGCCGCTGGAGCACCTGCTGGCACTGGCGGACTACTATGGTGTGTCTACGGATTATATTCTTGGCCGCACAAACGATCCGACTATCCAAAAATAAATATAAACACGGCAAAACGCCATCGAGTGTACCAAGGCTCGATGGCGTTTTGCCTTTTTATATCTCCCGCTGACCGCTGTACTTGGCTACGGCATAAAGGGCATACGTTCGCGCGTTGCGCTCACACAGTTGGTGGCGAATGGATGAGCCGCTGCCGCTGCCCTGTCCCGCTCCTTCGATAAAGTAAAACCCATCGTACGCACCAACCCCCGCCTCCGCGCCCTGCGATAAGGCACCTTCATCTACAAAAAGGAGCAATCCAACAATGGAATTGCTCCTTTTTCCTAATTGTGTTATGTATTACCGAAAGCGCGCCTTTTCAGCCGCGCAGGTGGGCGTACAGATGGAGAAAATCCTGCTCCACCCGATCAAAGGGCAGCTGCGTCCAATCCGGGGTGCGTTGCAGGGGCGGGGCATTCGTGGGGATCACCTCGCCGGTAAAATGCAAAAATTCCGCCGACAGCATGGCGTTGTCGATCTCCGTAACCGTCTGCCACTGCGCCGGAGTAGGCCGAGCCTCTACCAAGGTGTCAAACAGCAGCGCCAGCAGCCGGGCCTTCACCGGCCGGGTTACATCGCTCATATACGCCTCTGCGCCGTCATGGAGCAGGCAAAATAGTGCCGTTTGGTTCGCTTCACCCCGCACCAGCGCCTCTCGGGCGCAAGCCAAAGAGTGCTGCCCCACGGAGTAAAATGCCGGGAAATGGCCGTTGGCGCGGGTCATCAGAGACTGGGCGTGGGCAATATCCCGCACATCCAGATCCGCCGCCACCGCGTGGTACGGGTCAAAATGCCGCCCGGTGTAGGTAGAAATCGGTTTGTACATACCGTTGCCTCCGGTTAAATTCCTATTGTGTAGTACAGGGGATCTGCCTCATGGATACAAGGGCAGCACCCTGTCTTAGAACAAGGAACCGTCCCCTGTTCCTTTCTGAAGCTGGCGGCGCGCATTGACATCATCAATAAATGCACGAACATCTTCCACCGGAACATAATATATTTGCTCATTTGCATGGATCTCGACCATATATTTCCATGCATATACGGTAGCCGGAACAGGTGCATATTTGCATCGCCAAGGCGTGGCCGGTCGAATACTTGATATTTGCTGTATGGGGATAAAATCACTGGTGCCACGTTTGAGATGGTAATACATAATATTGTGGCGTTTGATCAGCACCGAATGGTCTGTAACGACTGTGTATTGTGGCAGTAGTGCAGATACCACGCTCGCCATAAACAAAGCCGACAAGAATACAAGAAAAACATAGATCAATATGCGCAAAATCATATCTATCGAGCCTTCTTGATACTCATTCACCAAATATCCAAGAGGTAAAAAAAGTATGAGAGCAACGACTGGAAAAAATAATACATAAACCAATAATGTTATGATCCGGTCCAAATATCGTTTCGCTTGGCTACCATAAAAAAAAGCATAACGCTTGCTGTGCATTGTTATATAACCCCCTAGCCCAGAATCATGCCGTTCATTCTTAATACGACAGATCTTGAAACGATATCAAACAAATCCGATACCATACTGGAGACAATTGGGCTAGTAAAACAAGGGACGGTTCCCTGTTCATTCCATATCCGGAATTTGCCAGATTTCACCCTCCAGATCATCATAATCGTACTGTAGATATGTTCCGCGAGCTTCAGAGCGGTATTTATACGGTATATCATGATCGTTGCACCATTTCATCAAGGTAATTGCTTTATCTTGATTCAACCTATATTGCTCAGTAAATGACAAACCATTTCGATCAATAAATACACGATAGCGGAAATATACATCTTCTTTATCCTTAGCCGCATTAAAGAACTCGGTCACCTGCGGATTGTTCAAAGCCCGCATTAAATCTTTGTATCGAGATTCTGGAATAAAATGAGGAAATGGGATAATATCCGGATTATCATCATACATATCGCACGGACCTCTGTGATCGATCATCTTGAAGTGTTTCATGTCGAACCAATAGTGCTGCTGATTCGCTTCTTGCGCATCTAAGCTGTAGGAGCAGTACCTGTAGTATTTGTTAATGTTTAATCTTTTCATAGTAGGTCCCCTCTTCTATATTGTAGGGCAGAGGGCTTGCTCCTGCTGCAACACCCGACGCAACCGCCCGCTGCAAATCATTATAACACAAGAAAGCACCGCTGAAAAGCTGAATTTTGGTGAACATTGACAAAAGTGGAAATTCCGCTTGATTATTTGGCAAAAGCGGTATAAAATAAAGACTGCAATACAAGGGCGCATAGCGCCCGGGTAAATTCAAATATTTTTCGGAGGTAATTCCAAATGGTAAGAGTTGCTATCAATGGTTTCGGCCGTATCGGCCGTCTGGCTTTCCGTCAGATGTTCGGCGCAGAAGGCTATGAAGTGGTTGCCATCAACGACCTGACTTCTCCCAAAATGCTGGCTCACCTGCTGAAGTACGATTCTTCTCAGGGCAAGTACGCACTGGCTGACACCGTGTCCGCTACCGATGACTCCATCATCGTAGACGGCAAAGAGATCAAGATTTATGCAAAGGCTGACGCTTCTGAGCTGCCCTGGGGCGAGCTGAAGGTAGACGTAGTGCTGGAGTGCACCGGTTTCTACACTTCCAAGGAGAAGGCTTCTGCTCACATTAAGGCTGGTGCCCGCAAGGTTGTTATTTCTGCTCCCGCAGGCAACGATCTGCCCACCATCGTATACAATGTAAACCACAAGACCCTGAAGGCTGAGGACACCGTGATCTCCGCCGCTTCCTGCACCACCAACTGCCTGGCTCCCATGGCAAAGGCCCTGAACGACTTTGCTCCCATCCAGAGCGGTATTATGTGCACCATCCACGCTTACACCGGCGACCAGATGACTCTGGACGGCCCGCAGAGAAAGGGCGACCTGCGTCGTTCTCGTGCTGCTGCCGTGAACATCGTTCCCAACAGCACCGGTGCTGCTAAGGCTATTGGCCTGGTTATCCCCGAGCTGAACGGCAAGCTGATCGGCTCTGCACAGCGTGTTCCCACCCCCACCGGTTCCACCACCATCCTGACCGCTGTCATCAAGACCGACAAGGAAGTGACCGTTGAGGCCATCAACGCTGCTATGAAGGCTGAGACTACCGAGTCCTTCGGTTACAACACCGACGAGATCGTATCCTCCGACATCGTGGGTATGCGTTACGGTTCTCTGTTCGATGCTACCCAGACCATGGTTCTGAAGGTTGCTGACGACACCTATGAGGTTCAGGTTGTTTCTTGGTATGATAACGAGAACTCCTACACCTCTCAGATGGTTCGTACCATCAAATACTTCTCCGAGTTGGGCTAATCCCTCTCGATACTGAGAAAACCAAAGACCGACAGGTTCGCCTGCCGGTCTTTTTTTACACGCTGACAGACCAAGAGAAAGACGAAAAGCGCCAAAAGCGGCTTGAACTCGATGTTCAAGCCGCTTTTTTCAAATCAATCATAACAACAAATGTCAGCGGCAGGAGCAAGCCCCTGCCCTACGAATGGAATACTTCATTTTTTAACCGGCGCGGTTTAGCCGCTTTATCGACGGTCTGATCACCGAAAGATTACGGCAAACAGTTCCTCAATCCGCTCCGTTTGGCCGGTTAGGTACAAATAGCCGAACAGTGCCTCCACCCCGGTGGCGCAGTGGTACTCGCCAACGGTGGCGCTCTTGGGCTGGTGGCCGGTCTTGGCATTGCGCCCCCGCTTAAACACCGCCAGTTCTTCCTCTGTCAGCAGCGGCTCCATGCGGGCAAAGGCCGCCGTTTGGGCCTTGGCGCTGACGAACTTCACGCTCTCCCGGTGCAGGTCGTTCACCGGCCGATTGGCCAGCGCCACCAGGTGGCAGCGCACCTGCATCTCATACACGCAGTCGCCGATAAAAGCCAAATTCAGCGGGCTTAGCTGCCGCGGATCTGTGTTCAACACTTCCATACTTGCTCCTTACGGAATGTACTCAAACTCAATATCATACAGGCTGACAATATCGCCCTCCTGGATCCCCCGCTGCCGCAGCGCCTCAAACACGCCGCTCTTCTCCAGCACTCGCTGCATGTATTGCAGCGCCTCGTAGTCCTCCACATCAATGCCCTTAAGCACCTTGGGAAACCAGGGAGCCTCTACCAGGTAGTAGCCCGGCTCCGGATTGGTGATGGTAAAGCCGGTACTGTTTTGCACCAGCAGCTCCGTGGGGATCTCCTCCGGCTCGTACTCCTTCACCGGGGGCAGCGTTTGCAGCCGGTTCCACACTGCGTTCATCAATTCCCGGGTGCCCTCCTGAATGGGAGCGCAAATGGAATAGTAGTCGTAGCCCTTGGCCTCTACATAGGCTTTAAGCCGTTCAATTTGCTCCGGCTCCGCCATGTCGATTTTATTGCCCGCCACAATCTGGGGCGCTTTGGCCAGCTCCGGGTTGAACTTCTCCAGCTCCCGGTTGATGGCGTCAAAATCCTCGATCGGGTCTCGTCCCTCGTGACCGCTTACATCCACCAGGTGCACCAGCAACCGGCAGCGCTCCACATGGCGCAAAAAGTCATGACCCAGGCCCACGCCGTCTGACGCGCCCTCGATCAGCCCTGGAATATCCGCCAGCACAAAGCTGTTGCCCGCGCCCATGGACACCACGCCCAAATTGGGCACCAGGGTGGTAAAGTGGTAGTCGCCGATTTTGGGCTTGGCCTGGCTGACCACGGAGATCAGGCTGCTTTTGCCCACGCTGGGAAAACCGATCAGCCCCACATCCGCAATGAGCTTCAGCTCCAGGCTGACCTCCCACTCCTCGCCGGGCACGCCGGGCTTGGCAAAGCGAGGCACCTGCCGGGTGGGGGTGGCAAAGTGCATATTGCCCCAGCCGCCCTTGCCGCCCTTGGCTGCAATAAACCGCTCTGTCTTGCTCATATCCGCCATGACGGCGCCGCTTTGCACCTCGCGGATCACCGTGCCCCGGGGCACGCGAATTTCCAGATCCTGGCCCTTACGGCCGTACTGCCGACCGCCACGACCCGGCTCGCCGTTCTGGGCCGCATATTTCCGTTTGTAACGAAAGTCTGCCAGGGTAGCCAAATTATCGTCTACCACAAAGACCACATCGCCGCCCTTGCCGCCGTCACCGCCGTCCGGGCCGCCGGCAGCCACATACTTCTCTCGATGAAAGGCCACTGCACCGGCACCGCCGTCGCCGCCTTTGATTTTGATTTTCGCAATATCTGCAAACACAGGGTATCCCTTCCTTTCTGTGTTGTTTTTTCAATAGTACCATAAAAACGCAGGAATTACAACAAAAGTTCGTGGAAAATGCCGCCGCCCGCTCCCTTGCGCCCCGCCGGGGACTATGATAAAATAAGAGTGTACAAAAAAGAGAACAGCAAGACCCTAAGAAGGAGGTTCCACGATGAACATTTGGCATGACATCAGCCCCAAGCGGATCCGCAAAGACCGCTTTTACGCCGTGATTGAAATTCAAAAAGGCGGCAAAAACAAGTACGAATTGGACAAGGAGACCGGTATGCTCAAGCTGGACCGGGTGCTCTTTACCTCTACTCACTATCCGGCCAACTACGGCTTTATCCCCCGCACCTACGCCAGCGACAAGGACCCGCTGGATGTGCTGGTCCTGTGCAGCGAGCAAATTCAGCCTATGACCATCGTGGAGTGCGCCCCCATTGGCGTACTGATGATGGAGGACGGCGGCGCCAAGGACGAAAAGATCATCGCCGTGCCGGTAAACGACCCCAACTACAACTGCTACACCAACATTGACCAGCTGCCCGCCCACTATTTTGAAGAGATCAAGCACTTTTTTGAGGTGTATAAGACCCTGGAAGTGAGCAAGAGCACCTCTGTGCTGGAAGTGGATGACCGGGCAAAGGCGGAAGAAATCATCCAGTCCTGCATGGATGAGTATATCCATATCCGCAAATTCCAAATGTAATCCAAACACCCATAAAAACCGCGGTGCCCTTATAGAAAAGGGCACCGTTTTTGTTTTTATAATCGGTAACCATGGGAGCGGTTCGTTTCCGCCTGCGCATTTCCCGCTGCGGCTTTCCGCTTCTTCCCAAACACCAAGCACAGCACCAGCAGCAAGGGAAAGACGATCCCCGCCAAAATCCCTCGGCGCATATTGCCGTCGCACACCCGGGTAACCACACCCGCCAGGGTGGGTCCGGCGCTGCACCCCAGGTCACCGGCCAGAGCAAACAGGGCAAACATCACCGTGCCGCCCTTGGGAATGGCGGCAGCGCCTTTGCTAAAGGTGCCCGGCCACAGAATACCCACCGAAAAGCCGCACACGGCGCAGCCCACCAGCGACAGGAGCGGGTTCGGCACCAGCGCGATTGCCAAATACGCTGCCACACACAGCAAGCTGCTGCCCAGCATGCACTTCTCCAAATGCAGCTTGTGACCCCACTTGCCGTAAATCAGCCGTGCGGTACCCATCAGCGCCGCAAAAGCCATGGGACCTGCCAGGTCACCTACGGTTTTGGTGACCCCCAGCCCTTCCTCTGCAAAGGCGGACGCCCACTGGCTAACGGTATTCTCCGCCGCACCGGCGCCCAGCATCATCAGCATGAGCAGCCAAAACACCTTGTTGCGGCACAGTTCCTTTAAGGTCAGACCCGCGCCGCCCTCCGGGTTCAAAGGATAAATCGGCGCGGTGGCAAAAAGCACGCCGTTAAAGATGGGCACCGCCGCCCACACCAGCGCCAGCACTTTCCAGTTGGCGATACCAAAGACGGTAAAGAACAGGGTGGACAGCAGCACCACACCCATCTGCCCCCAGCAATAGAACGAATGGAGCAGGCTCATGGCGGAGGCTTTGTTATCCGTTGGGCAGGCCTCCAAAATGGGGCTGACCAGCACCTCCAACAGCCCGCCGCCCAAAGCGTACACCACCACTGCCAGCAAAATACCCACAAACGGATCGGCAGTACGATCCGGCAAAATCGTCAGCAAGATCAGCCCGGCAGCTGCAAAGCCGTGAGCCAGCAGAACAGACGCCCGGTAGCCAATCCGGTCAATGAACCCGGCAGACAGCAGATCTACGCACAGCTGAATGAGAAAATTCACAGTGATCAGCAGGGTAATCTTTTGCAGCGGCACCCGGTAGCCGGTCTGGAAGGTGACAAACAGCAGGGGCACAAAGTTGTTTACAATGGCCTGCACAATATAGCCGATAAAGCAGGCATACATGGTCTTTTGATAGGGCTTTTTCATCTTTTTTCTCCTTGAGGAGCAGCGCACTGCCGTAGAAATCGGGTGTATTATAGCACGGCGGCGAGACAGCTGCAAGTGGGCATTGACAAATACCCACACCTTTTTTGTAATAAAGGAAAAATGCGGAGGTGCCCCCTATGGTAATGAAAGACAGAATGCACACCGGTGCGCTGTACCTGCCCGGCGATGATGAAATTATGGACCGGCAGCGGCTGTGTCTGGACCGTCTGTATGAATTCAACCACACACGACCCACAGAAACGGACAAGCGCCAGGCCCTGATGAAAGAGATGTTTGCCGAACTGGGCGAGAACTGCTATATTGAGCCCCCGTTTTATTCTAACTTCGGCGGTGCCCATGTGCATTTGGGCAACCATGTGTACTGCAACTTTGCCGTTACCATGGTGGACGACACCCATATTTATATCGGCGACAACACCATGATCGCCCCCAATGTGACCATCGCCACCGCCGGCCACCCGGTGCTCCCGGAGCTGCGGGAGTACGACTACCAATACAATATGCCGGTGCACATTGGCCGTACCTGCTGGATCGGCGCCGGAGCAGTCATCCTGCCCGGGGTCACCGTCGGCGACAATACGGTTATCGGCGCCAGGTCCGTCGTTACCAAAGACATTCCCGCCAATGTGGTGGCGGTGGGCAACCCCTGCCGGGTGCTGCGCCCCATCAGTGATCGGGACAAAAAATACTACTTCCGGGATCACCCCATTGACCATGCCCAAATCGCTCAGGATCTGGAGAAAATCAAATAAGTACAAAACAAACCCCGCAGGCAGCCGAAACGGTCGCTTGCGGGGCGATTTTCTGGATATTTAGTCGTTGTCCAGCAGAGATTTGTAAAATTCGCAGTAATCCGTGCGGTGCTGGGCGGTAAAGTTCATGGCCTCCCGAGGGTGACGATTCAGTTGGCCGGTGAACATATATTGCAGGTCAAAGCCCCACTGCACCCCGGTCTCCCGCAGGGGGATCATATACTTCTCAATAAAGAGCAGCAGGCTGTACAAGCTGTACTTGGGGTTCTTTAAGAAGCCCAGCAGCAGCTCCATAGCGCAGTTGCCGGCGCCTCGACCCATACCCATGGCGGTGGCGTCCAGGTAGGACACACCGTAGGACAGGGTCTCAATGGTGTTGGCAAAGGCCAAGTTCTGGTTGTTGTGGGCGTGGAAGCCCACCTGTTTGCCGACAGCAGTGGCCGCTTCTAAGTACCGCTGGGCCAGCACACCGGCATTCTCCGGGTACAGAGAGCCGTAGCTGTCTACTAGGTAAATCACATCCACCGAGGAGTTGCACAGCATCTCCAGCGCCTCGCCCACCTGGCCGGAACCGGCCTGGCTGATGGCCATAATATTGCAGGTGGTCTCGTACCCCAGGTCATGGAAATACTCGATCATCTCAATGGCTGCCGGGATCTGATGAATGTAGCAGGCCACGCGCACCATGTCGATGACGCTCTCGCTCTTTGGCAGAAAGTCCGTTTTAAAATCGCAGCGGCCTACATCTGCCATCACGGAAATCTTCATATCGCTTACATTTTCGCCAACAATGGCACGAATGTCCTCTTCCTTGCAGAACTTCCACTTGCCAAAATCCGCCTCGTTGAAAAGGGTGCGGCTGGCCTTATACCCAAACTCCATATAGTCCACGCCGCTTTTGATATTGGTCTTATACAGTTCCCGCACAAATTCGTCGCTGAAGTCAAAGTTGTTGCACAGTCCGCCGTCGCGAATGGTGGCGTCCAGCACCTTAATGTCGGTGCGCACGCCCATTAAATTGCCTTTTCTGGGGGTCATGATTGGTTACTCCTGTTCCTGTTATCATTTTGCGCTTGGCACTTTAGCGCTTTAAAGCCCATTAGTGCTTAGGTCGTATTATAACACCACTCGCGCCCCTTGTCAACGGCAAAAGGCAAAAGAAAAGCAAAAAAATGCAGCGCACCCGCAAAACAAGGAACCGTCCCCTGTTCACGGACATCTATTTTGACAAGGGGCGGCTTTTTTGTTATACTGTATCATAAAGTAGACTATCAAACTTTATGCAAAAATAAAAGGAGCGGAGAAGAAAATGGAACGGATACTCATTCGCGCCGGGGTAGCGCCCTGGGCGGAATACAATGCCCTGGATGTAATCACCGACAAGATCATCGGCAACAACACCGGGAATCTGCTGTTTGCCAACAGCATCACCCGGCTGGTGGCCACTGCGGACAGCCGGGTGGACTTTATCTCTGACCTGACGTTGGTGAAAAAGCAGATTACAGCCCAAGAGATCAATGAGAACTACGACCGGCTGATCCTGCCCATGGCCAACGCCTTTCGGGAGGACTTTGCCCGCAAGTGCTTAAAGCACTGGACGGCACTGATTCGCCAGCTGACGATTCCCGTAACGGTCACCGGCATTGGCATTCAGCTGCCCTACGAGCCACACCTGGAGCAGCCCCGGGAATTTGACGGCGCCGCCCGGGACTTTATCGCCGCCGTGCTGGATCATTCTGCCAGCGTGGGCGTGCGGGGCCAGATCACCTATGATTATCTCAAAGGACTGGGCTTTTCCCAGATCGATGTGACCGGCTGCCCCTCTTTGGCACTGAACGGCCCGGGTCTACCCCTGCGAGAGAAGCAGCCTTTGACCCCGGAATCCAAACTGTGCTTTACCGGCTCTGTGTCCAATCCGCCGGATTTCAAAAAGTTCGCCGTGCGCTGCACCGAACGGTTCCCCAACACCTACTTTGTGCCTCAGTTTATTGACGATTTGCGGCTGATGTACCTGGGGATTCCCCACCCGGACACGGCAGACAGCCGCGTGCTGCACCCCACCAATCTGGACCACCCGGTATTTGTGGAGGACAAGGCCCGGTTCTTCATCAACCTGCCCAGTATGTTCGCCTTTAATCGAGAGATGGACTTTAACTACGGCACCCGCATTCACGGTGCCATCGGCAATATTCTGTGTGGCGTGCCCAGCCTGTTATTCCCCACGGACGCCCGCATTCGGGAGCTGGCAGAGTATCACAACATTCCTGCCATTCCCGCCTCTGCCGTCACACCGGACACGGATCTGACAGCGCTGTATGATCAAACCGACTTCCGCCAGGTGAATAACGGCCACGCGGAGCGGTTCTGGCACCTAATCGACTTCTTGAATGAAAACGGGATCAAGACCATTTACGATGACCGCACAGGCACGCCTGCCCGCTCGCTGTACGACGAAAAAACGGCAGCTACTTCTTATGCTCAGCCGGTACATTCCATGCTGGTGCGCCCGCCGGAGGAGATCGCCCGCCGGGTGGATACCGCCGTGCGCCTGCAACGCAAAGAGATAGAGGACGACAGCCGCCTGGCCACGCAGCTGCGAGACAGTCAGCGCAAGGTCACCCAGCTGCAAGAGCGCAACAAAAAGCAAGACGCGCAAATTCAGGCGCTAAAAGAAGAGCGCAAAGCCCTGAAAGCAGAACTGAAAGCAACCAAAAAGCCCCTGCGCCGCCTGGCTTGGTACCAGCGCACCTCCACCTTTGGCATTGGTCTCGCCCGCCTAAAAAAGAAGCTTCGCCGATTACTGGGGAAAGAAAAATAAATGCGGTTCGCTGTAACTACCGAGCCTGCAAGATTTGGAAACAGGGGTCTGTCCCCTGTTGCCCCTGTTCGGCAGTGAAGAGAAAACAAAAAAAGGACAGTCCGAGGACTGTCCTTTTTGTTATGGATTTGTAAGGAGAACTTATGCGTTCTTCTCAGCGATAGCAGCCTGTGCAGCGGCCAGACGCGCGATCGGCACACGGAACGGAGAGCAGGACACATAGTCCAGACCGATCTGGTGGCAGAACTCTACGGAGCTGGGGTCACCGCCGTGCTCACCGCAGATACCGCAGTGCAGCTGGGGACGGGTAGCTTTACCGTTCTTCACAGCCATCTGCATCAGCTGGCCAACACCGTCACGATCCAGCTTGGCGAAGGGATCGTTCTCAAAGATCTTGGCGTCATAGTAAGCGTTCAGGAACTTACCGGCGTCATCACGGCTGAAGCCGTAGGTCATCTGAGTCAGGTCGTTGGTGCCGAAGCAGAAGAACTCTGCTTCCTTAGCGATCTCGCCGGCAGTCAGAGCTGCGCGGGGGATCTCGATCATGGTGCCCACTTCATACTTCATATCGCTGCCGGCAGCCTTGATTTCTGCATCAGCGGTGGCAACCACGATGTCCTTTACATACTTCAGTTCCTTGGCATCGCAAGACAGGGGGATCATGATCTCCGGAGCCACGGTCCAATCCGGATGTGCCTTCTGTACATTGATGGCAGCGCGGATCACGGCCTTGGTCTGCATCTTAGCGATCTCAGGATAAGTCACAGCCAGACGCAGGCCACGGTGACCCATCATCGGGTTGAACTCATGCAGAGAAGCAATGATGGCCTTGATCTGCTCAACGCTCTTGCCCTGTGCCTTAGCCAACTTCTCAATATCTTCTTCCTCAGTGGGAACGAACTCATGCAGCGGGGGATCCAGGAAACGGATGGTTACCGGGCAGCCCTCCAGCGCCTCATACAGCTTCTCAAAGTCGCCCTGCTGATACGGCAGGATCTTCTCCAGAGCAGCCTCGCGCTCCTCAACGGTGTCAGAGCAGATCATCTCACGGAAAGCAGCAATTCTGTCTTCCTCAAAGAACATATGCTCGGTACGGCACAGACCGATACCCTCAGCGCCCAGCTCACGAGCCTTCTTAGCGTCTGCGGGGGTGTCTGCGTTGGTGCGTACTTTCAGTACACGGAACTTATCGGCCCAGCCCATGATACGACCGAAGTCGCCGGAAATGGTTGCGTCCTGGGTAGCGATAATACCGTCATAAATATTACCGGTAGAACCGTCAATGGAGATGTAGTCGCCCTCGTGATAGGTCTTGCCTGCCAGAGTGAACTGCTTGTTGGCCTCGTCCATTACAATGTCGCCGCAGCCGGATACGCAGCAGGTACCCATACCACGAGCAACAACGGCAGCGTGAGAAGTCATACCGCCGCGAACGGTCAGGATGCCCTGAGAAGCCTTCATGCCGGTGATGTCCTCGGGAGAAGTCTCCAGACGAACCAGAACCACCTTCTCGCCTCTCTCGTTCCACTCCACAGCGTCATCAGCGGTGAACACAACTTTACCGCAAGCAGCGCCGGGAGAAGCGCCCAGGCCCTTACCGGCCGGGGTAGCAGCCTTAATGGCGGCAGCGTCAAACTGCGGGTGCAGCAGGGTGTCCAGGTTACGAGGATCGATCATAGCAACGGCTTCTTCTTCCGTTCTCATGCCCTCGTCTACCAGATCACAAGCGATCTTCAGAGCAGCCTGAGCGGTACGCTTACCGTTACGGGTCTGCAGCATGAACAGCTTACCGTGCTCCACGGTGAACTCCATGTCCTGCATATCTCTGTAATGGTTCTCCAAAGTCTGGCAAACCTGGGTGAACTGTGCGAAAGCCTCGGGGAACTTCTGCTCCATCTCCTGAATGTGCATAGGTGTACGCACACCGGCCACTACGTCCTCGCCCTGGGCGTTGGTCAGGAACTCACCGAAGAGGCCCTTGGCGCCGGTAGCGGGGTCACGGGTAAAGGCAACGCCGGTGCCGCAGTCATCGCCCATGTTACCAAAGGCCATGGACTGCACGTTAACGGCAGTACCCCAAGAATACGGAATGTCGTTGTCACGACGATATACATTTGCGCGGGGGTTGTCCCAAGAACGGAACACAGCCTTGATGGCGCCCATCAGCTGCTCCTTAGGATCCGTGGGGAAGTCCTCGCCGATCTTGGCCTTGTACTCGGCCTTGAACTGAGAAGCCAGCTCCTTCAGATCGTCAGCGTCCAGCTCCACATCCTGGGTAACGCCCTTTTTGGTCTTCATCTCATCGATGAGCTCCTCAAAGTACTTCTTACCCACTTCCATAACCACGTCGGAGTACATCTGGATAAATCTTCTGTAGCAGTCCCAAGCCCAACGGGGATTACCGGACTGGGTAGCGATGGTGTCCACAACATCCTCGTTCAGACCCAGGTTCAGGATGGTGTCCATCATGCCGGGCATGGAAGCTCTTGCGCCGGAGCGAACGGATACCAGCAGCGGATTCTGCTTGTCGCCGAACTTCTTGCCGGTGATCTCTTCCATCTTTACGATATACTGGTTGATCTCATCCATGATCTCAGGATTGATCTCGCGGCCGTCCTCATAATACTGGGTGCAGGCCTCAGTCGTGATGGTGAAGCCCTGGGGCACCGGCAGGCCGATGTTGGTCATCTCGGCCAGGTTAGCACCCTTACCGCCGAGAAGTTCTCTCATGTTTGCATTACCCTCAGAGAAGAGGTAGCAATACTTTTTTGCCATTGAGAATACCTCCAAAAAATAGTTTGTAATATACCCGCAAATTTACACTGCGTCAGTATAATGCGGTAAAATTATAGCACAGCGGGGGCCAAAATACAAATACTTTTTCTTATTTTTTTATTATTTTATACGCTTTCTGTCAAATAGACTTGCAAAGCGCCGCCGATTGTTGCATAATGAAAGCACAAATCAAAGAATATCCGGTTTGGAAAGGAACGATAGACCTATGAAATGTGCAATTATTTTAGCCGGGGGCAAAGGCACCCGGATGAAGGCGGACTGCCCCAAAGTGATGTGCAAGGTGCTGATGAAGCCCATGATCGACTATGTGGTTTCTGCCGTAAAGAGCGCCGGGTGTGCGGCCATCTGCGTGATCACCGGCTACCGGCATACAGAGGTGGAGGACCACCTGCAAAATCTGGATCCAACCATTGAGACCGCCCTGCAAGAGCCCCAGCTGGGCACCGGCCACGCGGTTATGTGCGCCCGGGATTTTATTGAGCGCCACCGGGGAGACGATATTTTGGTTCTAAACGGCGACGGTCCGCTGCTGGACGAGCCTACTATTAACGGTGCCTACGCTTTGCACAAAAGCGAGGGCAACGCCATCACCCTCATCAGCGCCTTGGTGGAGGACACCAACGGGATCGGCCACATTAAGCGCAGCGCCGACGGTAAGCTCCAGTGCATTGTGGAGCACAAGGACGCCACCGAGGAAGAAAAAAAGATCAACGAGAGCAACGCCGGGTGCTACTGGTTTATGGGCGACAAGCTGCTGTACGCCCTGGATCGGATTACCAATCAAAACGCCCAGAATGAATACTACCTAACCGACAGCCTTTCCATTCTGCTGGGCGCCGGCAACGGCGCCAACGCCTATGTAGTCGAGAACAGCGATGTGGTACTGGGTGCCAATGACCGAGCCCAGCTGCACATTCTCAACGAAATCCTGCGCCACAAGATCATGCACCAATGGATGATAGACGGGGTGGACATTCCCTGCACCGACGGTGTGATGATCGCCGACACGGTACAGATCGGCACCGGCACCACCATTCTGCCCGGCACCATCCTGCTGGGGAACACCACCATCGGCAAGGACTGCCTGATCGGGCCGAACACCTATATTATGGACGGCACCGTGGGCAACGGGGTAACCTTAGACAATGTGAAGCTGACTGACAGTACCGTGGAGGACGGCGCGGACGCAGGCCCCTTTGTACAAATCCGGGGTGGCAGCGTGCTGCACACCGGTGTGCACATCGGCGACTTTGTGGAAGTGAAGAACAGTACCGTAGGCGCCGGCACCAAAAGCGCCCACCTGACCTACATTGGCGACAGCGATGTGGGCGCCGGGGTGAACTTTGGCTGCGGCACGGTAACGGTCAACTATGACGGCAAAAACAAGCGCCGCTGCAAGATCGGCGACGGCGCCTTTATCGGCTGCAACACCAACCTGGTGGCACCGGTAGAAGTGGGCGACCGGGCATACATTGCCGCCGGTTCCACCATTACGGACGATATTCCCGGCGACGCCCTGTCCATTGCCCGTGCCCGCCAGGTAAACAAGCCCGGCTGGGTCACGGTGAAGAAGCCTTATAAAGAAAAGAAGTAAAATGGTTATGAAACGCATTTGCACCTGCTTGCTGGCGGCAGCACTGGTGGTGGGCGCCTTTACCGGGTGCGCCGCCAAGCCCGCTGCCGGCACAGACACCACAACCAAACAGGAAACCACTACGGAAACCACCACCGTCACCACCACGGAGAACACCAAGACCACGTTCCGGGAGAGCTATACCTCTACCATTTATCCGGCGCTCCACCGCAAAAGCGGCAGCGGGTACAGCCATGAGCTGGCCAGCTACACCACTTACTACGACGCCAAGAACGAGACCCGCACTGCCAACATTACCGCCTCTATTCGCAAGCTGAACAACCTGGTAATCCCTGCGGGGCGCACCTTCAGCTTTAACCAAACGGTGGGCAAGCGCACGGTGCTGGCCGGGTACGCCACTGCCAAGGTGGTGCAGGACGGCGAGTTTGTAGACGGCCTGGGCGGCGGGGTATGCCAGGTGAGCAGCACCATTTTTGAGTGCATTCTCCGCGCCAATTTAATGGTGGTCTGCCGGGCGCCCCACTCGCTGGAAATTAGCTATGTACCCCTGGGCGGGGACGCTACCGTGCAGTGGAACACCACGGACTTTCAGTTTAAGAACACCAGCGGCACGGACATTCGGCTGCAAATGACCGCCAAGAACGGCACCCTCACCTGCAAGGTAATGGGGCAAAAGAATGTAAAGCCCAAGGATGTAAAGATCAGCATTAAAAAAACCGGCAAGCAGTATGTACTCACCCGCACCGTCGGCGGCAAGGTGAATTACACCACCTATTCCACCTACGCCAAGCCCAAGAAAAGTCAGTGAATGAACAGAATGCAAAAGCCGCCGCACCACATGGGTACGGCGGCTTGTTTTTTGATCGTTCTTCCCATCGTCTCCGGCGCAATCCCTCCTGCGGCTATGCCGCTTCCCCCCCTTTGCAGGGGGGCTTAGATTTTGTAACCGATATGCCTCCCTTGTAAAGGGTGACTCCCCGCAGTGCGGGGAGATGTCGCGCAGCGACAGAGGGGACGGG
>OLRJ01001856.1_pt1 | contig 16995 bp, 13 predicted proteins | sample 1672741 | NCBI WGS metagenome assembly OLRJ01 (sample SAMEA3136719, study PRJEB25190) | human gut metagenome | biome: human gut; feature: human-associated habitat; material: faeces | place: Austria | collected 2013
CCGACGCGTTCTTCCCCTTCGGCGACAACGTCGAGCGCGCCCACAAGTCCGGCGTGACCTACATTGCCGAGCCCGGCGGCTCCATCCGTGACGACAACGTCATCGAGACCGCCGACAAGTACGGCATGGCCATGGCCTTCACCCACATGAGGCTCTTCCACCACTAGGACGCTGGTGCGGGCTGTCCGGGGCCAAAACCCTCACAGGTAGTCTCTTTCAAAAAGAACTTCTCGCCGGCTAGCAGGTCTTTTGCTGGCGAGAAGTTCTTGAAGAAACGCTACCTGTGAGGTTTTGCCTTGGCTTTGGCCTTGGCGTGGCCCGCTGGCCCCGCTACAGCGCGAGAATGCCCAGGTGCTCCAGGAGAATCTTGGTTCCGATGAGGATGAGCACCACGCCGCCCACGATGCTGGCGGGCTTCTCGTAGCGGGAGCCAAAGAAGTTGCCCACGAAGACGCCTGCGATGCTGAAGGCAAAGGTGGTGACGCCGATCAGCGCCACGGAGGGCACGATGTCCACGGAGAGCGCCGCGAAGGAGATCCCCACCGCAAGGGCGTCGATGGACGTGGCGATGGCCAGGATGAAGAACTCGCCTAGGTCGATGCGATCGGCGGGCCTGCCGTCGTCCTCGCCTTCCTCGTCGTGGAATGCCTCCCAGAGCATCTTGCCGCCGATGACGGCGAGCAGGCCGAACGCGATCCAATGGTCGACCGGCGCGATGAGCCAGAGGAACTGACTCCCAAGCGCCCATCCGATGAGCGGCATCAGGCCCTGGAACCCGCCAAAGAACAACGCAAGCACCACGGCGACCTTCAAGTCGACCTTCTTCATGCCGAGGCCCTTGCAGATGGACACGGCAAACGCGTCCATCGAGAGCCCGACTGCGATGAGCAGCAGCTCGACAATGCCCATGATTCTCCTCTCGCGCGGCGATTCCCCAATCCCCGCCTTGTTGCACCTGTGGAGCTCGTAGAGGCAAACAAAAAAGACCCGTGGCGAGCACGACGCACGGTCGCGCAGGCCACGAGTCTCGTTGATTAAGGTGCGCCAGGCTTCTTGTCGCCAGTCTGTTGGCCGCATCGCGCGGACAAGCCGCACCACTACTCCCTCGTTGGGGTATTGATGCTACCACAGCGTGCGCTTTTCGTTCTGTCGCCTCAAAAAAGGTGAGCAGCATGGGGTTAAACCAAAATATAGCGCGATGTAGGTATCCTATTTACGATAATGTCGAATATTGAGGATGACTCGTCAGCAAAAACGCAGGTAAACGATATGGCTTATACGGGTCTACTCGAGATTTTCCAATATGGATACCTACTTGGCGCGGTTTTTGTTTATGAAACCCCGCAGAGGCCCTCCCAGCCTTTGGACAGGTGAAAGCGAAGCTCGTTTTCTTTGCGTCGCATGCGATCGGATCGCTGTTGCAGCTTCTGTCCGAGCTTGTCCCCGACAAGCTCTGCAAAGAGCTCGAGCTTATGCCCGCTGCGCAGCTGGTTTCCGGTCAGATAGAGCAGACCTATGCTCATGGCCTCGGTTGCGCACGCGCGGTCGGCGTCCGAGATCGCCGCTCCGAGCCCCGAGTGGACAACGGCTCCTTGGCATTCGATGTCGAGGGCTCGTGTTCCGTCGCTGGATTCGAGATAGAGGTCTGCGACGAGGTAGTCCTTCCCGACGATGGACCGTGCGCTTGCGTCGAGTCGAATGACTCGGTCGGTCTCGAGCAAAAAGCCGAAGCCGCCTTTTGTTCTAGGGAGGCCGAGCAGCATTGCCGCCTTGACCTCGAGCGGCGAGCGGGTGACGCCGAGTACCATGTCCGCTGCGGCGCTGAACGTGCGCGCGCCGCGCACGCCTTTGATGTCTTCGGCGAACTCCTTGAGCTCATGAATCTCAACTAGAGGTTCTCGCATCCAGAGGGAGCTCGGCATGCTCCCTGGATCGACGACCCGCTGCCAGCCGAAGCCGAGTTTTCTCGCGTCGTCGGGGGAGGGCAGCAGCGCTTCCAGCTCCTTTGATGGGGCATAGACCGTGAACTTGCCGCACAGCTCGTACATGGCCATGGCCACCTCGGTCGCGGTGTACTCCCTGGATAACGTAAGCAATGTGAACAAGGGCGAGGTGAGCGTGCCCACTATCGGGTCCTCGAACTCGCAGTCGCTTGGGCGGGGGCCTTCCCAAAGATGCTGTTTCATGTGAACGGCGCCCGTGTGCTGCGAGCGGGTAGAGATGAGGGAATGGATGGTTGTACCCAAGACCGCCTGCGCCGTGGGGTTGTTGGGGGAGCGCTGTTTGCGCGGCCCGGTCTCGGATTGTGGGGAGCTCGTGGCAAAGCGCGAGGACTTGTGGGGGTGTCCGGTAGTACTTGAAGGCCGACGGGCCGCAGATGATTGGTTCCATGCAGAGTCCTCCCGGTCGCGGGGGAGATCGATGCATAGAAAAATACACGATGTAGGTATCCGAATTCAAAAAGCTCAAGTATGCCCATATAAGCCATATCGTTTACCTGCAGCTTTGCGGACAAGCGGTCCGTGATACCCAACCTAACCGGGCATCGGATACCTACTTCACGCGTAATTTTTCCGCACCGCCGGGTGCGGCCTGTTTCGACTGGGAAAACCGACGTGCGAGGGCGTTGCGCTTTAGCGCGCTAAAGCGTATAGTCTCCAGACGTCAGCACTTTAGCGTAGTAAAGCGCTCGCGGCCCCGATAACGCCTCGCGAGCTCCCAGGGAAGGGACCAACCATGAAGATGAACCTCAGCCGTCGCGAGTTCCTCGCGGCCTTCAGCACCGTCGCCGCCTCCGCCGTCCTCGCCGGCTGCGGCAGCTCTGCCGCCAGCGCCGACTCCGGCTCCAAGGACTCCGGCGCCGCAGCCGCCTCCGACGACAAGTCCGCCACCGCGACCAAAAAGCTCATCGTCGGCTTCGACTCCGCCTACCCGCCCTACGGCTACGTCGGCGACGACGGCTCCTACACCGGCTTCGACCTTGAGCTCGCCCAGGAGACCGCCAAGCGTAACGACTGGGAGGTCCAGCTCGAGCCCATCGACTGGGATGCCAAGGACACCCTCATGGATTCCGGCGCCATCAACTGCATCTGGAACGGCTTTACCATCGAGGGCCGCGAGAACGACTACTCCTTCTCGGGCAACTACATGATCAACGCCCAGGTCATCGTGGTAAAGAAGGACTCCGGCATCACCGATTTCGCGGGCCTCGCGGGCAAGGCCGTCATCACCCAGACCGACTCCGCCGCCTATGAGGTCCTCGCCGGCGAGGACGCCGACAAGGCAGACGTCGCCGCGACCTTCGCCTCCCTCGAGACCATCGGCGACTACAACACCGCCTTCATGCAGCTCGAGTCCGGCGCCGTCGACGCCGTGGCATGCGACCTCTCCATTGCCGCCTATCGGCTGGCTGCCAAGCCCGACGCCTACGCCCAGCTCGACGAGAAGCTCTCGGAGGAGCACTACGCCGTCGGCTTCAAGAAGGGCGACGACGCCACCGCCGCCACCGTGACCGAGACCCTCAAGGCCATGGATGCCGACGGCTTCGTCAAGGACCTTTGCGACAAGTACGCCGACCAGGGCATCTCCTACGAGAACTGGTGCCTGGCCTAAGTTATCCGCCCGTGTTCGCATCGGCACCGCTGCCTCACGGGGCAACGGTGCCTTTGCGGTTTGTATTCGAAAGGGGAGGGCTTTGGACCTTCTGACCATGACAGGCATGTTGGGGCAGGGCTTCCTCGTAAGCCTCCAGATCTTTGCCTTCACACTCGTGGGCTCGCTGCCGCTCGGTATGCTCGTGGCCTTCGCGCGCATGAGCAAGTTCCGCCCGCTCGCCCTTCTTGCCCGGGCTTACATCTCGATCATGCGCGGCACCCCGCTGATGCTGCAGATGTTCGCGATCTACTTCATGCCGTACTACGTCTTTGGCATCAGCCTGACCACGGACAGCAAGTGGTACGCGACTATCTTTGCCTTCATCATCAACTACGCCGCCTACTTCGCCGAGATCTACCGCTCCGGCATCCAGTCCATCCCGCGCGGCCAGTACGAGGCCGCCGAGATTCTCGGCTACTCCCCGGCCCAGACCTTCGTGCGCATCGTGTTACCGCAGGTCGTCAAGCGCATCCTGCCTGCTGTGACCAACGAGGTCATCACGCTGGTCAAGGACACGTCGCTTGCTTTCTCGATCGGCGTCATCGAGATGTTCACCGTGGCCAAGCAGCTCGTCGCCGCGCAGGTGAGCATGGCGCCGTTCGTGATCGCCGCCGCGTTCTACTGGGTCGCCAACTTCGCGATTGACCTGGCCGCCGGACGCATCGAGCGCCGTCTCGACTACTACCACGACTAGCGGGCACAAGAACCGTCTGGCAACCCGCTTTTGGAGGATTGAATGGCTGATTCAAGCAACAACGCCCCCGTGGTCGCGGTCGACCACGTGCAAAAGAGCTTCGGCGACGTGCAGGTGCTGCGCGACATCTCGCTGGCAATCAACCCCGGTGAGGTCGTTGCCATCATCGGCCCGTCGGGCGGCGGCAAGTCGACCCTGCTGCGCTGCATGACGCTGCTCGAGCGCATGGACTCGGGCGACCTCAGCTACGGCGACCTCGCCATCTGCCGTGACGGCTCCTACGGCGACAAGAAAACCCTTGCCGAGGCCCGTCAGCGCTTCGGCCTCGTGTTCCAGAACTACAATCTCTTCCCGCACTTCTCGGTGCTGCGCAACGTCATGGACGCGCCGATCTGCGTCCAGAAGCGCGACCGTGCCGAGGTGGAAGAGCAGGCCCGCGGCCTTATCGCAAAGATGGGCCTCACCGGGAACGAGGAGAAGGTCCCTTGCCAGCTCTCCGGCGGCCAGCAGCAGCGCGCGAGCATCGCCCGCGCGCTGGCCATGAACCCGCAGGTCGTTTTCTTCGACGAGCCTACCAGCGCGCTCGATCCCGAGCTTACGGCCGAGGTCCTCAAGGTGATCAAGGGGCTTGCCGCCGAGAACATGACGATGGTCATCGTCACGCACGAGATGGGCTTCGCGCGCGAGGTCGCCGACCGCATTGTTTTTATGGACGGCGGCGTGATCGTCGAGCAGGGCCCGGCCCGCGAGCTCATCGACAACCCGAAGGAGGAGCGCACCCGCGCGTTCCTCGCCCAGCGTGGGGCTTAAGCGCGGCGCCCTAAATCAGCCCGAAGTGCTCGAGGGCGGTGGCGACGCCGTCCTCGGTCACGACGTCGGTCACGTAGTCGGCGCGCGTCTTCACGTTGTCGCGGGCGTTGCCCATGACGACGGCGACGTCGGCCTCCGCTAGAATCGCGAGGTCGTTCTCCGAGTCGCCGAAGGCAAAAACGCGCGACGGCGCAAAGGGCAGCGCGTCGATGAAGGCGCGTCCGCCGATGCCTTTGCTCGTGCCCAGGATCGCCAGCTCGTGGTATCCGTCGCCGACGTTCATGTAGTGGTAGTGGCTCATGAGGAACTCGCTTGACCTGCACGCCCCTAGGCTCGAGTCGGAAAAGTCGATCTTTCCGAACTCCATACGCCCGCCCGCGGCCTCGTAGTCCTCGATCATCTGGATGCCGGGGAGCGCATCGCGCAGCTCGGAGCAGGCGGCGTCGCCGGCGACGATCACGTTACCGTAAGTGCCCTCAACGAGTGCCTCCATGCCCACGCGGCGCATCTCGGCGACGGTCTGGGCAAAGAAGCCGGGCTCGATCGTGCGGTCGTAGACGACCTTCTCGCCATAGATCACGTGCGTGCCGTCAAGCGTGACCGCCCCGGCAAAAAGGCCTGTGGCCAGTAGGTTCTGAATGCCAAGGACGCTACGCCCGGTGCACACGGCGGCGACGTTTCCTGCCTCGACGAATCGCCGGATGGCGTCGGCCACGCGCGGGGTCGGCACATCGGTTGGGCCCGTGACGGGATCGCGGTACGTAAGGGTTCCGTCAACGTCGAAGAACGCGACCACGGGGTTGGGCATCGGTTTCCTCCGGTTGGATAGGGGCTGGTTCCCGGCAAGCGCGCTTACAGGCAAGCCTCGGCGATGCGGCTCTTGAGCTCGTCGATTCCTTGGCCGGTCTCGGAGCTGGTGATGATCATCTGGTCGCGCGGGACCTCGAGCTGCTTGGAAAGAAGCGCCGCCTGGGCGTTCTGCTTGTTGCGGCTGAGCTTATCGCCCTTGGTCAGCACCACCAGGTAGGGGAGACCGGCGTCCTGCAAGAAGGCGATCATCTGGCGGTCGAGCTTCTGCGCCTCGTGGCGGATGTCCACAAGCGAGAGAACGAGGTTAAAGCTACGCTCGAGCTCGAAGTAACCGCCGATGAGGTCGCTCCAGCGGTCCTTCTCGGCCTTGGACACGCGCGCGAAGCCGTAACCGGGCAGGTCGACGAAGGTGATGCCGTCCACGTCAAAGAAGTTGACGTTGCAGGTCTTGCCGGGCGTGGACGAGACCTTGACGAGGTTCTTGCGCCCAAAGAGCTTGTTGAGCAGCGAGGACTTGCCGACGTTCGAGCGGCCGGCGACGCTGACCTCGGGCTGCGTGGGCTCGGGGATCGACTCGACCGTGCCGTAGGAGGCCTCGAAGCGGGCGAGCTGATAGTTGATGGCGGCCATGGGCGGGTCCTTTCTGCGGGGTTAACCTGCCCATTCTACCAGTCAAGAAGGGCGCGGGCACGCGGGCTTCTTGGCGCGCTTCTTTCCCCGGGGGTACCGCAAAAACTGATCACCTAGTCTTTGTTTTTCGAATTCCGGCGAACAAAACCGCAGGTCGGCAGCAGGCAAGAATTCAAAACAAACACTATGTGATCAGTTTTCCGCACCGGAGGGGTGGGTGAAAAGAGGCCCTTCTCGGCTAGCGCGCCTGCGGATCCGCGAGCAGCGCGTTCAGGTAGAACACGCTGTCCTTCGCGCCCACGTGCAGCATGCCGCTGTAGCGCGCGCAGGTTGCTTGCATCGACTTGACGCCGAAGCCGTGGTTGGCCTTGTTGGCCTTGGTTGTCGTGGGCAGGCCGTCCTGGAACTTGGGCATGTGCTCGTAGAAGTTCTCGATGCTCACGGCCACCATCTTTCCTCGGCGCGCGACGTTCAAGGTGATGTTTCGGCGCTCGGGGTCGCTGACCTGACGCACCGCCTCGATGGCGTTGTCGAGCGCGTTGCCAAAGAACGAGTAGATGTCCGACGGGCTCATGAAGTCGAGCGCGGTGCCGTCCGCGATGCACGAGAGCACGATGTCCTCGTTCGAGCAGGCGAGGCTCTTCTCGGTAAGGATGGTGTCGAGCGCCTCGTTGCCCGTCTCGACAACGGAATCGTAAACGTTGACCTCGCGCGCGATGCTTGCCAGGGCATCCTTGTCGATGGCCTCGCCGGCGTCGGCGAAGTGGCGGATCTGGTGGCGGATGTCGTGGCACTTGATGTTGATTGCCTCGATGTTCTCGCGACTCAGGCGATACTGGCGCTCGCGCTCGGCGAGCACGCGCTCGGTCTCGGCCTTCTCGTCGATCATGCGGCGCGCGTAGAGGATCTCGAACTCGGCAAAGAGCACGAACGTGCAGATGAGCGAGTGCACGAGGCGGATCAGCACGAGGTTCGAGAAGCGGATGCCGTCCCAGACGAGGGTTTTGATCACGATGTCAAAGCCGATGATCACAAAAACGACCACGATGAACATCGCGAGCATGGACTTGTCCTCGGTCAAAGCAAGGCCTCGGCGGTCTATTTGGCGAATAAAAACCAGGTAGCCGAAGGCGTAGACCACAAGGGGGATGCCGAAGCCCAGGATGTTGTTCCACGGCTCTGCCAGCAGCCCGCTTGCGCGGTGCGAGACGAGGATCGAAGCGAGGACCTCAGTGCCGCTCGCGAGGTTCTGAAGCGTGTAGCCCGCCGTTGCGCAGAACAGCGTCTGCCAAAGGCTCGCGTCGAAGACCCATAGGAGCAAAAGCGCGTACACGCCCAAAAGCAGGCTGAATACCAAGAAGCTCTGCACGGCATCAAGACCCGTGATGCAGCCCGCGGCTACCGGGTAAATGGTGACCGTCGAGAGCGCGGCGATCGCGATGACCCCGCGCATGAGCGAGTCTTTGCGGTGGGGGAGCCTGTGGCCGAGAAGAAAGATCGGTATCGTGAGCGTGACGAGGATCTGAATGACCCAGCGGGCGGAAAGAAGGTCCGCCCCGATGGCGCCGATGCTCATCGGCGCCCGCCCAGATAGTCGGTGACTTTGTCCACAACCTCGCGCTTGTGGGTGCGGCTGATGCGCAGCACGTCGCCGTTGGACATGACGAGCTCGCCGGAGCGAACCATGCTGATCTGGTCCATGTTCACAAGGCAGCTCTTTGAGGCCCTGACCACGGGGGCGTCCGCGAGCTCATCCTCGATCTGTACGAGCGAGCCGCGCGCGTCGAGCGGCTCTTCTCCCTCGATGCGGTAGGTGAGCTTGTGCTTCATGACCTCGATGTAGACGATCTTTCGCAGAGGGATCACACGGATGCCATCTTCGGTCGACACGGTGAGCGTCCTGCCGGCATTCTGCCCGACAGTGCGCAGCGCGCGGTCGAGCGCGAGCGTGAGGTTGCCGTAGGTTGCGGGCTTGACGATGAAGCCGGTGGCGCCGACCTCGTAGCCTTTGACGGCGTACTTGGCGAGATTCGTGACAAAGATGATGGGAATCTGGTCGTCGTAGGTGCGCAGGAGGCCTGCCGCCTCCATGCCGTCGATGCCCGGCATCTCGATGTCGAGCAGGCACAGGTCGTAGCGGCCGCGGTCCGAGAGCATCTCCATGGCGGAATTGTGCCAGGTGATGGCGAACTCGTGACCGTGGGCCTTTCCATAACGGTGTAAGAGGTCGGTGAGGTGTTGAGCCTCGTTGGCCTCGTCCTCGACAACGAGCGTGCGAAAGATCATGGTTCTTCTCCCCCTGTTCGCGACACAAACGGTGCTTATAGGGCTATGAACAGGCCCTAAGGGCGCAATTCGTGTCGCATCTCCCACACAATAGGTTACCTGATGGCGCAACTGGTATGGTCGAAACCGTTCATCGGCCATATCGGCCGTTCGCGGAAACCGCTCGCGGCGGGGCACCTCGTTTCGTGCCCAAGCCGCGGGCCTTTGTGACAAATGTTTCGGAACGGTAAGCTCGGCCGCGTAAGTTAGTTTCAAGCAATGCAAGGCATATCAACCAACTGCAGGTGGCGGATGTGCCGGGGGGCTTCGGCCTCAGTCATAAGGGGAGCCTCCGAGCACCTCGGAGACTCAAGAGGAAGAAAGAAGAACCACCATGAAGAAGCAGGTTATTCTGGCAGGCCTCCTTGCCGCCACCCTCGCGATGCCGCTCGCCGCTTGCGGCGGCAGCTCCGCCGGCACGTCCACCTCTGGCGACTCCAGCGCGCCCGCGGCCAGCGCCTCCAAGGGCGACTTCGACGCCAACGAGACCTACGTCGGTCAGTGGCGCGGCTACGTCGAGATGACCGGCCAGACCGTCTACGGCACCGCCGGCGGCTCCGAGCAGATGCTCGACGTCAACTTCGCCGAGGACGGCACCGTGACCGTCGAGCCCCTCGAGGCCCACGCCGACCTCCTTGAGGACAGCGGCACCTGGGAGGGCACGGCCGACGAGGTCACCCTTCACCTGGACAAGGCCGGCGACATCAAGCTGACCTCCGCTGGCAAGGACAAGCTCGAAGGCGACGCTCACGCGTTCGACATCGCCGACTTCGAAACCATCCTGTTTGATTTCTACGGCTAAGCCTCAGTGAGCTGCATTTCATTTAGGCGCGCTTAGCTAATCGGCTTAACAATTTATGTTCTGCAAAGAAGGGGCGGCTGCACGTCGCGGCCGCCCCTAGGGAAGAGTCTTTTAAAGAACGGAGAAATTATGCGCACCAACGTCTCTCGCAGGGGCTTCCTCGCAGGCAGCGCCGTCACTGCCGGCCTCCTGGCACTCGCGGGCTGCTCCACCGGCGATGGCTCCACCAAGCCCGCCAAGGGCAACGGCTACAAGGAGACCGACTCCGGCAACGGCTACATGATCGTTGACAACGGCAACGGCAAGCAGCTCTCCTACTCGCCCGAGTCCGGCGTCAAGCTGATCGAGAAGGACGGCTACGCGTTCAAGGACTTCGAGGGCACGGGCGAGCTCGTTCCTTACGAGGACTGGCGTCTTTCCGCCGAGGAGCGCGCCGAGGACCTCGCAGGCCGTATCTCCATCGAGCAGATCGCCGGCCTCATGTGCTTCTCTGGCCACCAGAGCAAGATTGAGGACGACTGCTCCGTCACCGACGAGCAGAAGGAGTTCCTCGACGGCAACGTCCGCGCCGTCCTGAACGCCGCCTCCGGGTTCCCCGCCTTCAAGCAGGCTACCTGGGCCAACGCCATGCAGGCCTACGTCGAGGGCTCCGACAACAAGCTCCCGATCAACTTCTCGTCCGACCCGCGCACGGGCAAGAACTGCACCAACTGGCCTGGCAACCTTGGCCTTGCCGCTTCTTTCGACCCGACCGTCGCCAAGGAGGCCGCTGCCGGCATCGCCCACGACATGCGCCGCATGGGCATCACCACGTTCCTCGGCCCGCAGATCGACGTCGCCTCCGATCCGCGCTGGACGCGCTTCTCCGGCACCTTCGGTGAGGACCCCGCGCTTTCCCGCGACATGACCAAGGGCTTCTGCGACGGCCTGCAGTCTACCGTTAACGATAAGGGCGAGGACATGGGCTGGGGCACCGGCTCGCTCGTCGCGATGATCAAGCACTGGCCCGCCGAGGCTCCCGGCGAGGGCGGCCGCGAGGGCCACAAGGACGGCGGTAAGTTCGCCGTCTACCCGGGCAACAACTTCGAAGCCCTCACCATCCCGTTCGTCGACGGCGGCTTCAAGCTCGACGGCAAGACCGGCTGCGCCGGCGCCATCATGACCTCCTACACCATCGCCTTCTCCGAGAACGGCGAGTACGGCGAGCTCGTCGGCTCCGGCTTCTCGAAGTACAAGGTCCAGGAGCTCCTGCGCGACAAGTACGGCTTCAAGGGCGCTGCCTGCACCGACTGGGGTGTTCTGGACGACACCCGCGAGGGTGGCATGGGCATAGCCACCAGCTGGGGCGTCGAGGACACGAACTTCTGGAACCCCGCCAAGCGCGCCGCCAAGGCCGTTGAGGTCGGCGTGGACCAGATGGGCGGTTGCAACGACCCGACCCTGCTCGTCTCCGCCTATGAGACCATGAAGGAGCAGCTTGGCGAGGAGAAGGCCGACGCCAACTTCCGCGAGGTCGGCAAGCGCCTGCTGCTCGGCTACTTCAACACCGGCCTCTTTGAGGATCCCTACGTCGATCCCTCCGTCGCCAAGTCTGAGGTCGACAAGGCCGACGACGAGACCGCCGAGAAGGCCCTCGTTGCCCAGACCAAGGGCATCGTCATGCTCAAGAACCACGACGGCGTCATCAAGGCTGCCTCCGGCTCCGACAAGATGAAGGTCTACGTTCCCATGCGCTACACCGCGGCTGCTCGCACGGCCAGCTTCATGGGCGGCTTTGCCGACAGCTCCGCTACCTGCGAGCTGCCCCTCTCTTCCAAGACGCTCGAGAAGTACTTCGACGTCGTGACCGACAAGCTCGCCGACACCCTGACCGGCCCCGTTGACGAAAAGAGCGGCTCTGCAACGCCTGCCGAGGCCGACCTTACCCGTCTGACCGCCGCCGACCTTGCCGACGTTGACGCCGTCCTGGTCTGCGCCGCCGCCCCGAACAACGCCGACCCGCGCGCCTCGAAGAACGAGGCTGGCGAGTTTGTGCCGCTGTCGCTCCAGTACCGTCCCTACACCGCTGACGGCGCTGACGTCCGTGAGGTCTCCATCGCCGGTGATCCCGCCGACGGCTCCAAGTGGGCTGAGCACGAGACCGCCGCTGGTGTCGAGATGGAGAACCGTTCCTACTTCGGCAAGACCTCTCAGGTCACCAACGAGGGTCAGCTCGACCAGATTCTCGACGCTGCCAAGCTCGCCAAGGAGATCGGCAAGCCCTGCATCGTCGTCCTGGACATCAAGCAGCCCATGTGCGTCGATGAGTTCGAGCCCGAGGTCGACGCCATCCTCGTCTCCATGTCCGGCTGCACCGAGGCGGCTTGCCGCATCGTCGCCGGCCAGACCGAGCCCTCCGGCCTGCTGCCCATGCAGATGCCCGAGAACATGCTCGCCGTCGAGAAGCAGCTCGAGGACGTCCCGCGCGACATGGATTGCTACACCGACGCCGACGGCAACACCTACGATTTCGGCTTCGGCCTGAACTACAAGGGCCAGATCGACGACGAGCGCACCAAGAAGTACTGCGTCGACGCTCTGACCAAGCCCGCCTCCGCCTAAGCAAGACCCCCTGCGGGATGTGCCGCGCAATCACACGAACGTGCGGCACATCCCCAAACGCAAGCCTTGAGCTGCTTGAATCAAGGTCGCAAGCGCTTTCCACGCAAAGCACCGCCCGTCGCCACTCCCTCTTCCTCCTGCGGCGGCGGGCGGGCTTTCTTTTTCGTCCGAAAGGAACCATCCATGGCAACCGAGAAGCCCGAGGCCGCAAAGCCGAAGAAGCCCATCACTCGCCGCAAGTTCGTGGCCAACGCCGCGGTGTCGGCGGGCCTCGTGGGCGTGACCGCTGCGGCCAACGTCGGCACGAACATGTTCCGCTCTTTGCTCGACCACTACCTGGGCGGCCGTCCGTCCACTGTCGAGCACGTTCCCGGCTCCGAGAACTGGGACACCGAGTACTACGACGCGCAGTTCCGCGGCCGCGCCAAGGCCACCGAGGTCGCCAACGAGCTCGTCGGTCAGATCCTCGGCGAGGGTGCCGTCCTGCTGAAGAACGACAACGCCGCCCTGCCGCTGTCCGCCGGCACCGAGGTCTCGCTGCTCGGCCGCTACGCCGCCGACCCGATCTACGGCGGCGCCGGCTCCGGCACCGTCGACGCCTCCGCCTGCGTGAACCTCCATGACGGCATCGCCGCCGCCGGCCTCAACATCAACGAGACCGCGTTCGAGTTCATCAACGGCGCCTACGCCGACTACCCCAAGGCCGACATCACCATGGACAACCCGTCCACGGCCTGCTACTACATCGGTGAGATCCCCTGGGAGAAGTACTCCTCCGACGCCCAGGCCTCCATCGCGGGCACGACGGCCATCGTGGTCATCGGCCGTGGCGGCGGCGAGGGCGGCGACCTCTCGCGCGACCTTCTTGGCGACCTGAACTCCGGCGTCTCGAAGACCTTCACCGCCAACGACGAGACCGCCAACTACGCCGAGGGCCAGCACGAGCTCGAGCTCACCGTGGAAGAGAAGTCCGTCCTCGCCGCCGCGAAGGCCGCCTGCGACAAGGTCATCGTCCTTCTTAACGCCTCCACGCCCCTCGAGGCCGGCCCGCTCATGTCGGGCGAGTACGCCGCCGACGCCATCCTGTGCATCGGCTCTTTGGGCGCGACCGGCGCCAACGGCGTGGGCAAGCTGCTCGTCGGCGAGTACAACCCCTCCGGCCGCACGACCGACATCTGGCCGGCCGACTTCACCGCCGACCCGACCTTTAACAACTTCGGCGGCAAGCAGTACCTGGACGTCTCGGGCTACTACACCAAGAACTACAACTCCACCCCCTCGGACGGCACGGCGTACTTCGTCGAGTACAAAGAGGGCGTCTACATGGGCTACCGCTACTACGAGACGGCGGCCGTCGAGGCCGAGGCGGGCAACTACGCCGGCTTCGACTACGACTCCGCGGTCGTCTTCCCGTTCGGCTACGGCCTGAGCTACACGACCTTCCAGCAGACCCTCGACGCGGTCGAGCTCGCAGGCGACGACGTCAAGGTCTCCGTTACCGTGACGAACACCGGCAAGGTCGCGGGCAAGGACGTCGTGGAGATCTACACCTCCGCCCCCTACACCGCCGGCGGCATCGAGAAGCCCGCCGTGGTTCTCTCCGCCTTTGCGAAGACCGACATCCTCGAGTCCGGCGCCTCCGCCGCGGTCGAGCTCTCCTTCCCGGTGCGCCAGATGGCTTCCTGGGACTCCTCCAAGGGCGGATACGTCCTCGACGCGGGCGACTACCAGGTCAGCTTGCGCAAGAACTCCCACGAGGTCATCGACTCCAAGGCCGTGACCGTCGAGGCCCAGACCTTCACCACCGACTCGGCCACGGGCGCGAAGCTCGAGAACCAGTTCGCTGACCTGACCGAGTACATGGAGAAGAACTGCAAGGGCCAGATGCTCTCGCGCGCGGACTTCGCTGGGACCTTCCCCCAGCCCGCCGAGGACAAGGACGCCGCCGACTGCGGCATCGAGTTCGTCGAGTACAACTGGAAGGATCACCAGGACGACTCCGCGACGATGCCCACCACCGGCGCGGACAACGGCCTGCAGCTCATCGACATGCGCGGCCTCGACTACGACGACGAGAAGTGGGACATCCTGCTTGACCAGGTGACCGTCGACGAGATGGTCAACATGCTCAACGACGCGGCCTACAACACCGCCGCCATCGAGTCCGTGGGCAAGCCCGAGACCGCCGAGCCCGACGGCCCGGCCGGCTTCACCTCGCTCACCGGCCCCACCGGCAACTGCGCGTACTGCTCCGAGTTCATCATGGCCCAGACCTGGAACGTCGACCTTATGCGCCAGATGGGCGAGATGGTGGGCCAGGAGGCCCTCGCGTCCGGCTACAACGGCTGGTACGCCCCCGCCTTCAACACTCACCGCAGCCCGTTCGCCGGCCGCAACTTCGAGTACTACTCCGAAGACCCGCTGCTCGGCGGAAAGATCGGCGCCGCCGTGGTGTCCGGCGCGGCGACCAACGGCTGCTACGCCATGATCAAGCACTTCGCCTTAAACGACCAGGAGTCCTACCGCATCCAGCACGTGGCCACCTGGGCAACCGAGCAGGCCGCGCGCGAGATCTACCTGCGCCAGTTCGAGATCCCCGTCAAGGAGGCGACCTGCGAGATCAAGTACATCGCCGACGAGAACGGTACCGTCAAGACCAAGCAGATGAACGCCTGCACGGGCATGATGAGCTCCTTCAACTACGTCGGCACCGAGTGGTCCGGCGGCCGCAAGAGCCTCTGCACCAACGTCCTGCGCGACGAGTGGGGCTTCAAGGGCTGCGTCATCACCGACTTCAACCTCTACGGCTACATGGCCAAGAACGCCGCGCTCGCGGGCGGCACCGACCTCGAGCTCACCTACTCCGCCATGACGCCGGACTTCGAGGGCAAGAACACGGCCACCGTCGTGAGCCAGCTGCGCGAGTCGACCCATCGCGTGCTCTACACCGTCGCGAACTCCAACGCGATGCAGGGCCTCGCCCCCGGCTCCAAGGTGACCTACGGCGTGGCGCCCTGGCAGATGGGCGTCTGGGGCGGCAGCGTCGTCCTGGTGGGCCTCGCCGGCCTCTTTGGCTGGCGTGCCTACCGCGTGAACAAGCTGCTCAAGGAGCAGGAGGCCCAGAAGGCCGCCGTCTCCGAGGGCGCTGAGGACGCTTCCGCGGCCGAGGAGTAGCGCCTCGATCTGTGTTCCCGGGGCGGCATCCCTTCATCGCCCCGACGCCCCCTTGGGCCCCGTCGAGATCTCGACGGGGCCCTTCTTTCTGCCGCCGCATGCTTCTCCGGGGGCGCCTCCTGCCGACAAAACTGCGCACATAGTCTGTTGCAGCGAGTTCTTCTTTGTAAAGTCGCAGGTAAGTTTGGTTTTGAGGAATTGGGAACAGACTATGTGCGCAGTTTTGGAGCACGAAGAAGAACTCTACCCGCTGCCCATCTATGAGCCGCCGGCGCTGTACGCCTTTGTTGGCTACGGCTCGGCGGTTCAGTGCATTCGCCGAATCTCGGGGACGCCCCTGTGGAAAGAAGCGCCCCGTTGGCCTGCACAGGCCAGGATGCTTCCCGTGTTCGGGGACTGCGTCTGCAACCAGCGGGCGTTCAAGAAGCTCGCGTCTGAGGTCGAGCTCGAACGATATGGGATCGATTCTCGACCCGTTGACCTGCTCGTTCCCGACCGAAGGATGCGCAGCCAGGGAAAGGGCGCCAAATTCCACCCGTGGACCCACGTGACCTTCCCGCATGCGTTCGTCCGCGTCCACGAGAACCTGCTGGTGAGCAGGCCAGAGCTTGTGATCGTACAGCTATGCGGGGCGCATGCGAAGCTCGACGGGCTCTTTGACGGGTTTATTGCGTCGTTGAGGGCCGAGGAGGAGGCGCGGGCGGCGTTCGGGGTCGAGGGCGATAAGCCGACCGTCGAGAATCCCGTTAAGTGGGAAAACCGACGGAGATTGGTCGAGGCGGCTGTTCTTGCCTGCGAGTTCGCGGGGCGCTATCGCCTGTCGGGGACGGGGTGCGGAGTTGACTTTGACGCTTCTCCCGTGATGACGCTTGCGAGCCTCGTCGAGGTCCTGGAGGCGCTCGGTTCGCGAGGCTACAGCCAGGCGGTTCATCGTGCGCAGAAGGTCCGCAAGCTGGCGTTCGACGGTTCTGCCTCGCCTATGGAGACGTCCTTGGCGCTGCTGCTTACGCTTCCGCAGGAATTCGGCGGGTTCGGGCTGCCGCGGCCTCAGCTGAACGCGCCGGTCGACGTGTCGGTTTCGGGCGGGCAGATGACGGTGACGCCTGATTTCCTATGGCGGGAGCAGCGTGTGGCGCTCGAGTACGACAGCGACGAGTTTCATGCAAACAAGGGCCGCGAGCAGGCGGGAAGGGATGCCTTGCGGGCGAACGCGCTTCTTGCCGGCGGGTACCGCGTGTTTCGGGCGACGACGCAGATGGCGAGGACGCTGGAGGGCGTGGCGGTGCTTGCCGGGCAGCTCGCGGCCGCGCTTGGAGCCGGCCTGGCGGAGCCGACGGAGGTTGAAGAGCTGAGGCGCCGGCGGCTCTTTGCGGAGCTCATGCCGAAGGTTCGGCCGGCGGGGCAGGCTAGTGGGAAAACTGCGCACATAGTCTGTTCTTCTTGATAGTGGAAAGAAGAACGCGCTGATAAATCGCGCCGGCTAGGTTTTAAAACA
>OLRJ01001857.1_pt1 | contig 16991 bp, 12 predicted proteins | sample 1672741 | NCBI WGS metagenome assembly OLRJ01 (sample SAMEA3136719, study PRJEB25190) | human gut metagenome | biome: human gut; feature: human-associated habitat; material: faeces | place: Austria | collected 2013
GCGCGCACGGCTGGGGGCCGTGAGGTCGCAGGTTCAAATCCTGTTGCCCCGATTGGCCATTAATGGTTATGTTATTGTTTAAATCGATTACAGTAATCATTGACAAATGACTAGAAAAATGTTAAGGTAATAACCACAGAGAACCTATAAGAGAAATGCTTTGATAAGGAGTAGTACACAGGTGCCAGAGCACAGAGAGTCATCGGGTGGTGTGAGATGATGGAAGGAAACTGTAGAACTCGCCTTGGAGCAGCTGCTTGAAATTGCTTCCTACTTTATAAGGAGAGCAGAGGCAAGAATAGACGCAGACGGATTCCTCCGTTACAGGGAGAGGATATAAGGATGAATCAATCCCGTATCCGTGAAGTGTATGGATTTTTTATTCATGAAATAAGAGTGGTACCGCGTAGGACATATGTCTTCCGTCTCTTGCACCAGTATATGTGCAGAGTTGGAGGGCTTTTTTTATGTGATAAAATCCTTTCGTTCCAAAAGAGAAAAAACAAATTTGTAATATGGAGGAATTAAGAAATGATGAATGTAAGCAAATACAAAAAACAGTATTATCTTCCACCAGAAACCTGTATGGATTGGGCAAAAAAGGACTATATTGACAAGGCACCGGCATGGTGCTCAGTAGATCTCCGTGATGGAAACCAGGCCCTTGTAATCCCAATGAGCCTGGAGCAGAAGGTTGAATTCTTCAAGCTGCTTGTACAGATCGGATTTAAGGAGATCGAAGTTGGTTTCCCGGCAGCTTCTGAGACAGAGTATACCTTCCTTCGTACTCTGATCGACCGGAACCTGATTCCTGAGGATGTTACCATTCAGGTACTTACCCAGGCCAGAGAACACATTATCCGCAAGACTTTCGAGGCTGTAAAAGGTGCGCCGAAGGCCATTGTCCATGTATATAATTCTACATCCGTTGCGCAGCGTGAGCAGGTATTTAAGAAATCCAAAGAAGAGATCCTGAAGATCGCAGTAGAAGGCGCAAAATTATTAAAAGAACTGGCAGGGCAGACGGAAGGAAATTTCCAGTTTGAGTACAGCCCAGAGAGCTTTACAGGCACAGAGCCAGAATATGCACTTGAGGTTTGCAACGCAGTTATTGATGTATGGCAGCCTACCCCGGACAACAAATGCATTATCAATCTGCCAGTAACTGTAGAGCATTCCATGCCGCACGTATATGCAAGCCAGGTTGAGTACATGTGTAAGCACATGCTTCACCGCGAAAATGTAATCGTATCCTTACATCCTCATAACGATAGAGGCTGCGGTGTAGCTGATTCCGAGATGGGTATCCTGGCTGGTGCAGATCGTATCGAGGGAACTCTGTTTGGAAATGGTGAGCGTACTGGTAACGTTGATATTGTAACACTTGGAATGAATATGTATTCCCAGGGCGTAGCTCCGAAGCTTGATTTCTCTGATATGCCTCATATCTGTGAAGTATATGAGCGCTGCACAGGAATGACAGTAGGAGAGAGAAGCCCATACAGTGGAGCTCTTGTTTTTGCAGCATTTTCCGGTTCCCATCAGGATGCAATCGCCAAAGGCATGCATTGGATCGAGGAAAAGGATCCGAACCGATGGACAGTTCCCTATCTGCCCATTGATCCTACAGATGTGGGACGTAACTATGACGCAGATGTTATCCGAATTAACAGCCAGTCTGGTAAAGGCGGCGTAGGCTATATTCTTGAGACAAAATATGGACTGAACCTTCCGCCGAAAATGCGTGAGGCAATGGGATACACAGCCAAAGGTGTTTCCGACCACCTTCACAAAGAACTTCATCCAGATGAGATCTTTGATCTGTTCAAGAAGACCTTTGAAAATGTGGTAGAGCCATACAGCATTAATGAGGTCCATTTCCAGCAGAAAGACGGTGGAATTACAACAAAGGTTACCTCTACCTTTAAGGGAAAAACGATTACTACAGAAGCTGCTGGAAACGGTCGTCTTGATGCAGTAAACAATGCCCTGAAGAAAGCATATGAGCTGAAATATTCCCTTGAAGTGTATCAGGAGCATGCGCTGGAACGCAGCTCCAGTTCCAAAGCTATTGCATATGTAGGGATTAAGAAGCCAGATGGAACCATGGCATGGGGCGCTGGCGTGGATCCGGATATTATCCGCGCATCCATCGATGCTCTTGTAACAGCAATCAATAACCGGTAATTTTTAATAAGAAAGAAAAACGGGTAAAACTCGCAGAGCGTGTTCTGCCCGTTTTTTGTCAGAACAAGGCGATGAGAAATGCTTGACGAAAGAACGGAAGTGAAGCTATAATCATACATGAAAAGAGAAAAAGAAGCATACCGGGGAGAATGAAGGGGACAAATAAAAACGGGTAGTTTTTTCAAAAATGTTACGGGCACTTTTGAAAAAACTCTTGTTTTGGCGCGCACCCTTTCTTTTTTTACCTGTTTTTGGATAAAATGGGATGAATACCATAAAAATTACTTGACATTTTAGCTATTATTAAATATAATTTTCCCATACATTACAAAAATGTTACAGAATATAAAAATAAAGAAATCAAAACATAACAAAAGTGCAAGGAAAGAAGAATATGAAATTAAAATTAAGTTTACAGAATGTAACAACTTCCAAGGGCGAAGACCAGAGGAAAAAGAATGGAAATGCCCTTGTACATAATTTTGTAGCTCTTAGTGCCTGTGCCGCGTTGGCGATGATTTTGGCAATTGGATCAAAGGTATCAGAATCGGGCGGGCGAAGCCAGGTATATGCAGCTTCGGATTCAGAGGAGGAATCAGCATCTGCCGGAGTTAATTCGGGGTCGATTAGTTACACCCTGCCTACAGGAATTGCTGGTATGGTTACCAGTGTTGCTGACAGTCCGGCAGTTGGGACTTCGGTAGCACGTATTGGAACCTCCTGCGAGAGAGTGATGGTTGGGCAGCGTGTGAAGAAAGTAAAAGGAAATGCTGACGAGCTGAATGTGGGAGAGTCCATGGCAGACACCGTTGACAGCTTTGATGAGGCAGTATCTGCATCTGCAAACGCCAAACTGATGTCTGATTCCGATTACGATAATCTGCTTCACATTGTAGAAGCAGAGGCTGGAACAGAAGATATTAAAGGACGGATCCTGATCGCCAATGTGATCATGAACCGGGTGTCCAACAGTGAATTCCCGGGTACTGTTACGGATGTTATTTTTGACCAGAAAAATGGTGTTCCTCAGTTTTCTCCTATTTATGATGGAAGATTTTATGAGGTAACGGTTTCAGATGATACCAGGGAGGCTGTAAAGCAGGCTTTGGAAGGTGTTGATTATTCCCAGGGAGCATTGTTCTTCATCCAGCGTTCCGCAGCAGAGAAGCAGAATGTCTCCTGGTTTGATAAAGAACTGAAGAAATTATTTAAATATGGTGTTCATGAATTTTATACCTATCCGGATGAAAAAGACTCCAAGAGCAGTTCCTCATCTCAAACGGAGGATGAAAAAAACGTAGTTCAAATGGTGAAAAAATAAAATTCAGGAAAGTGATGTATCGGCCGTCTGAAATTATTTCAGGCGGCTTTTTCAAATTTGGTGTTGATTTAGCACGGTGAAGTATGTATAATACCTGTAAAGTCGAATACGATAATAAAGAGGTAAATTACATATATTTGTCTCATAACAATAAGCGAAAGGCAGGAATAACAAATGCAGGTAATGTACCAGAGCACCAGAGGAAAAGGAGAACCGGTAACCGCTTCCCAGGCTATTTTGAAGGGACTTTCTGAAGACGGAGGATTGTTCGTACCCACACAGATTCCGGCGCTTGATGTTTCTATGGAAGCACTTTCCCAGATGTCTTATCAGGAAACTGCTTATCAGGTAATGAGCCGTCTTCTTACTGATTTTACTGAGGAAGAGCTGCGCACCTGTATTAACAGTGCATATGACAAAAAGTTTGATACAGATGTGATCGCACCTTTGAAGGAAGCTGACGGAGTATACTATCTGGAACTTTTCCATGGTCCGACCATTGCATTTAAGGACATGGCACTTTCCATTCTGCCATATCTCATGACCACAGCTGCAAGGAAGAATCAGGTAAAGAACGAGATTGTGATCCTCACAGCTACTTCTGGGGATACCGGCAAGGCAGCACTGGCTGGCTTTGCAGATGTTCCAGGAACCCGGATTATTGTATTTTATCCGAAACATGGAGTAAGTCCGATCCAGGAGAAGCAGATGGTGACACAGAAAGGCGCCAATACCTATGTAGTTGGTATTACAGGAAACTTTGATGATGCCCAGACTGCTGTGAAGAAAATGTTTAACGATAAAGAGATGGCAGAAGAGCTTGCACAGGCAGGCTTCCAGTTCTCCTCTGCCAACTCTATTAATATTGGCCGTCTTGTTCCACAGATTGTTTATTATGTATATGCATATGCAACATTAGTCCGCCAGGGCAGGATCAAGGCTGGCCAGGAGATTAATGTGGTAGTGCCTACCGGAAACTTTGGAAATATTCTGGCTGCATTCTACGCAAAGCAGATGGGACTTCCCGTGAATAAGCTGATCTGTGCATCAAATGAGAATAAGGTATTGTTTGATTTCTTCTCTACCGGTACATATAACAGAAAGAGAGATTTTATCCTTACAAGCTCACCGTCTATGGATATTCTGATTTCCAGCAACTTAGAACGTCTGATCTACCGCATTGCCGGAGAAGATCCAGAGGAATGCGCCAAGCTTATGGAAAATCTTTCTAAGGGCGGGGAGTATACCATCACACCTGAGATGAAAGCTCAGTTAAAGGATTTCTATGGCAATTACTGCACAGAAGAAGAAACCAGGGAAGCAATCCGCGAAGTCTACAAGACAGGTGATTATGTAATTGACACTCATACAGCAGTTGCTGCAGGCGTATATAAGAAATATATGAAAGAGACAGGTGACAAAGCTCCGGCAGTGATCGCATCCACGGCAAGTCCCTACAAATTTACCAGAAGTGTTATGGATGCTATTTCAGAAGGTTATGAGAATCTGGATGATTTCGGACTGGCAGATGCATTGGAAAAACTTTCCGGTGTGGCAGTTCCGAAAGCAGTCAACGATATCCGTACAGCACCAGTACTTCATGACCGGGTAGTAGATGCAGAAGATATGCCTGCAACTGTGAAAGAGATTCTAAAAATCAGATAAAAATCTGTAAAAAGAATTTGTGCATTTTCTGTTGAAAAACAGTATATACTAGAGTATAATTATTTTTAGAAAAATGAATCCTGGGATGTGCGAGGCCCCTTTTATTTTTGAACCTACATTGACATCAAGGGAATCCAAGATCGCAGTGCGGATGTCAGACCTCTCGTTGTGGTAGGCAGAAGTCCTGTTGAGGATACCCACCTAGCGGTTAGCTAGGCGTCAAAAGAAAGGGAACGGCATTCTGGGATTTTTTAGAACAGGGAGGCAGGTAACATGGGTGTTACAGCAAAAAAATTCGGAGAATTGACCTCAGGGGAGAAGATTACATTATATTGTCTGGAGAATCAGTCGGGTGCTTATGCAGAGGTAATGGATTACGGCGCTATTCTTGTGAAGCTTTGTGTTCCAGATAAAGATGGAAAGCTGAGAGACGTAGTACTTGGATATGATGATGTTCAGCAGTATGAAGTAAACGGATGCTTTTTCGGTGCGATTATCGGAAGAAGCGGTAACCGTATTGCCGGAGCCAGATTCTCCCTTTATGGACAGGAATACCAGCTTGGCAAGAATGAAAATGACAACAATCTTCATAGCGGTCCTAATGGATTTGAGAAGAAGATCTGGACTGTGAAGAATACAGATCCGGATAAGAATGCCATTACTTTTTCCAGAATCAGCCCAGACGGTGAGAATGGTTTCCCTGGAGAATTCCAGGTAGCAGTTACATATGAATTTACAGAGGAGAATACTCTGCAGATTTATTATAGCGGAATCAGTGACAAGGCTACGCTGGCGAATATGACCAATCATTCCTACTTTAACCTTACCGGTGAGGGAAGCGGCAAGGTCCTTGATACATATCTTACCATCCACGCGAAGGATTATAATCCGGTAGATCAGTTTTCCATTCCTACTGGTGAATATGCAGAAGTAGCAGGTACTCCTATGGATTTCAACAAGGCGAAGAAGATCGGGGATGAGATCGGCGCAGACTTCCAGCAGCTGAAATTTACAGGCGGATATGACCATAACTATGTAGCGGACAATTACGCTAAGGGAAATAGAAGAACCATCGCTTCTGCTTATAATGAGACTTCTGGAATTACCATGGATGTGATTTCAGATTGTCCTTGTGTGCAGTTCTATGCAGGTAACTTCGTTGTTGATGAGAAGGGCAAGAATGGACATGTTTATAATAAGCGTGAGGGCTTCTGCCTTGAGACACAGGTTGAGCCAAATGCAGTGAATGTGGAAGCATTCCATTCCCCGGTACTGGAAGCTGGCGAGAAATACCAGTCTTTTACAGCATATAAATTTGGCGTAAGAAAATAATAATAGATATTTTTATCTGGTTTTTTTCATATATTTTAAGTGTATGAAGAAGACCAGATTTTTTTATGGAATGAATTATTTTTTACTGGTACTGTTGGGGTGGCTGCTGCTGTTTCGCAAAGCGGCGGAGGTGAACTGGGAAAGAGGGGAGGTGAACTGGGAAAGAGGGGAAGAAAGGAAAAGCCATGAGACAGTAGAACTGCTCCAGGAAAAAAAGGATCCCGGCCGGGAAACGGCTGCGGTTAAAGAGAAAGGAAGGACAAGCTCCTGGCTGAGTATTGCAATCACTGGTGCAGGCGTTGGCGCGGCTTACAGCTATGAGCAGAAGGAAAAGGTGGAAAACACCAGGGAACTTTCCATTCGTGTTCTGCTCACGGATTCTGGGCAGCAGTCGTATTATCATTCCTCTGTGACGCTGCAGCAAAATGGCAAGGAATACACCTATACACCAGATTCGCCGGAAATTCAGAGTGATGCCTTGCTTCTGAAGGGAGGAGAGGAAGGCATTGCAGTAACGTCCATTACCCGGGCGCAGAATCCACCTGTTTATTACGGGACCCTGGAAATTAAGAAAACGGATCAGGGGTTATTGCTGATTAATGAGCTTCCCCTGGAAACCTATTTAAAAGGAGTTGTCCCCAGTGAAATGCCAGCCTCCTACGAAGAACAGGCACTGATGGCGCAGGCTGTATGTGCCAGAACCTATGCAATCTGCCAGATCAAGGAAAAAAGCCTGGAAGAAGAATATGGAGCCGATGTAGATGACAGCGTAAGTTATCAGGTTTATGGGAATTTTCAGGCAGATGAAAAAACAGACAAAGCGGTACAGGAGACAAAAGGGATAATCATGTGCCAGAATGGAAAACCAGTTACTGCCTATTATTTTTCCACATCAGCCGGTCAGACCAGCACAGATGAAATATGGGGCGCAGATAAAGCTGCCACGTATTTGAAAAGCGTGGAGTGTGAGTTTGACCAGAATATGCCATGGAGCAGCTGGAAGGTGACAATTCCATGGGACACCTTGGAAGAGAGAGCAGAAAATCTGGAAGGAGTGGGGGCTTTAAAAGGTCTTCAGGTGATGAAAAAGAGTGCCAGCGGTGCGGTAACCGGACTGAAAATTGTAACAGAAAGGAATCCCATAGAGCTGAATGGAGAATATGAGATCCGGGAATTTCTTTCCCCGGCAGGACTTTTGATAACAGAGAAAGATGGTACGCAGGTAAAAGGCGGCAGTCTTCTTCCAAGTGCGTATTTTAATCTGACAACAGAGGTGGGGCAGGAGGTACAGATTCAGGGAAAAGGATATGGACACGGAGTGGGAATGAGCCAGAATGGGGCAAATGAAATGGCGAAGGAAGGTTATACCTGGCAGGAAATCCTGGCATATTTTTTTCAGAATATTACGTTTGAGACTGTTCCATCGTAGTATTCGACAGCCTCCGACAGGGGCATAAACCGTAATCCAAAGGACCAAAACCAGGAAAAAGTAGACAGAAAGCCTGTTTCGTGATATGATACAAAAAATAATTACGAAAATGCAACAGGAGCAATCGTATGGATAAGAAAAAAGAAAAACAGAGTGTTCTTCAATTGCTGCTTGGCTTTATGGACAGGGCAAATGGAGATCATGTGGGAGCATACGCGGCACAGGCCGCATACTTCCTGATTATGTCTTTTATTCCGTTTATTTTGTTTCTTACAACTATGATTCGTTATACACCTTTGACATATAATATGGTCAGTGAGACCATCCGGGCATTTGTGCCGCACAATATACAGAATTTTGTACTTACCATTGTATCTGAGGTTTATGGCAGAAGTACAGCAGTGGTGCCGATTTCCGCGATTATGGCATTGTGGTCTGCAGGGAAGGCTATGCAGTCTTTGACCAATGGCCTGAATACGATTTACCATGTGAAGGAGACCCGTAACTGGCTGGTGACCAGAATGTATGCAGTGGTATATACGTTTATGTTTGGAATTGCCATTATAGCCAGCCTGCTTCTTCTGGTCCTGGGAAACCAGATCCAGACAATGGCGGGGAAATACGTTCCTTTTCTTGGAAGAATAATCGGTAAGATCATTGGAGCGAGAACAGCACTTGTTTTCGCGGGCTTGTTCCTGGTTTTCCTGATTTTGTACAAAATGCTGCCGAACCGTAAAGCAACCTTAAAGAGCCAGGTACCTGGAGCGATTCTGATTGCAGCCGGGTGGTCTTTATTTTCTTATTTCTTTTCTATTTATTTTGATACATTTCCGGGCTTCAGTAATATGTATGGAAGCCTGACTGCATTGATCATGGTGATGCTGTGGCTTTATATCTGTATGAATCTTCTGCTATACGGGGCGGAGATCAATGCATATTTTGAGAAACAGTTCAGAATGGCACAGGCATCTATGAGAGAAATGTTAAACCGTGAACATGAAGAAGGAGAGAAAGAAGCAGGAAAAGACAAAAAAAAGACTCTTGAAAAAGAACCTAAGAAAAAGGAGAAATAAAACGAATGCTTTTATATATTGTAAGACATGGTATGACACCCTGGAACCATCTCCACAAGGCACAGGGCTCAGCTGATATTCCTCTTGCCCAGGAGGGGATTGATCTTGCGAAAAAGACCGGAGAGGCGTTGCTGGATGTGAAATTTGATATCTGTTTCACAAGTCCGCTGCTGCGGGCCAGACAGACTGCCAGGCTGGTCCTTGGAGGCAGGGATGTTTCCACTATTGCTGATGCCAGAATCCAGGAAATTAATTTCGGAGTTCTGGAAGGACATATTATGCGTACTGGAAATACCATGGAGTCTGACTGTAAGGAGTTTGACCTGTTTTTCCGTGATCCACTGAAATTCCCAAGGCCGGAAAAGGGAGAGAATATTCAGGATGTTCTGGAACGTACCAGAGCTTTCTGGATGGAGAAAACCACAGATCCGTCTTTGGCGGATAAGACCGTTCTGGTATCTTCACACGGATGTGCAGTGCGTGCTCTTCTTCAGAACCTGTATCAGGATCCAGAGAACTTCTGGCATGGATGTGTGCCGCCTAACTGCAGTATCAATCTGGTGGAAGTGCAAGATGGAAAGGCGAGATTTCTGGAGGAAGATAAGGTTTACGCCTGAAAATATGAAATATGATATAATACCCCTGGCTGTATGAAAAAGGTGTGAAACGATTACTGTTCACTGGTAACGTTTTTTCAGTAACATTTTTCATTAGGCAAGGGGTATGTTTTTTCTTGTTATTATTAAAAAATTGTGATATTATGATAAAAAATGTACCATTATTAATGGAAAATTCACAAAATGCACCAATTTATTACGATGAAAGCCCTGGGCGTTCAGATTGCGGGAATGATTTTTCAAACAGCTCTGCAGATGCTATAAGCGCAGAGTGGTTGGCATTCATATATGGTGATGCCGTCGACAGACGGCATATCTATTTTGTGAAAATACAAATGGGGAGGCAGACAATGAAGAAAAAAATCACACATTCTGTATTGTTTGTTGCGGTTCTTGCAGGAACCACTGCTTTGACTTTATTTGCCGGCAGGGGGAACTTATCATCTACGATCTACAATTTCGTATTTCTGGCGGTGATCGCAGTCCTGTATCTGATCGCAATGTTTGGTGGAATGTTCCGTATGAATAATCTGAGTACGGCATTTCACAGAGCAGTAGAGGAGCTGAACGGTATGTTCAAGACTCCTGGGAAGACAGATCCCAGGAATCTTACATATTTAGGCGAGCTCTTCGATGATAAATATCTGGATCAGAAGATGGACAGCTTTACAGACAGCATTAACAATAGTAAAGAAGGTCTTGGGGATATTGAGGAATTTATTAATGAAGATGAGCTGGATATCCATGTTCATAAGAAGCTTCTGGAAATGGTTCCGGATATCTTTACCAGTCTTGGTATTTTAGGTACTTTCCTTGGTCTTGTCTGGGGTCTTCGGGATTTCCAGCCTACAGATTACAGCGCCATGACTTCTTCTGTAGAAGCGCTGGTGGAAGGTATTAAAGTAGCATTCCTTACCTCTATTTATGGTATCTCTTTTTCCATTATTTATACCTTTGGGATGAAGGGAGAGTATTCATCCATGACAGAGGAGCTTCAGGGATTCCTTGAAAAGTTTCATTCTTATGTAATGCCTACAGCGGAGAATGAGTCCAGAAATCTGCTGCTTGCAAGCCAGAAGCTGCAGACAAGCGCCATGAAACAGATGGCAGAGCAGTTTTCCGTTCAGATGGCAGACAGCTTTGAGAAGGTTATCACACCTACCTTCCAGAAGATGAATGATTCTCTGGATATGCTGGTTTCTTCTGTAACCAGATGTCAGGAGGATGCTATTCGTGAAATATCGGACGAATTTTTAAAGCAGATGAACAATTCTTTCCATATGCAGTTCCGTGATTTCAACGTGGCATTGGACCAGCTGAAAAAGGCACAGAAAGAGAATACAGCTTATACTTCTGCCATGTACCAGACTATGAGCCAGAAGCTTTCTGAGACCTATGACAAGCAGGACAAAGCCATTACAGATATGGTAAGGGAGATGGGAGGTATGCAGACCCGCTACATGTCTACTGCCAATCGTATCCTTTCTGAGAATCAGGAGATCCAGAAGATGCAGCAGCAGGATTATCAGCATATTGTGGATTATCTGAAGGATGCCGAGAAATCTGCAGCTAAGTTCTGGGTTGCCTGCAACCAGGCAATGCAGAAATATGTTGAAACAGCAGCTTCTTCTATTGAGAGAGTAGGGGCTACAGGTCAGGCAAGTGCAGATCTGATCCAGGCAAACAGCAAGATGGCAGAGCAGTTTACGGCCCAGATGGAGGATTTTGCCCAGTATCAGAGACTTTCCTATAAAACAATGGAACAGGTCCGCAAGCTCCTCAGTGAGGTGACTGCAGCGAATACCAGAGATGTATCTCTGATCGCAAGCGGAAGAAATGATTCTGTAGAGAAGCTGGGCAATCTGATTGCTCAGCAGAATGAGGGACAGCAGGCTCTTCTTGAGGAAATCAACAAGAACATGAAAGAGCTTTCTAAGGCAGCACAGAAAGGAAAATTTGGCTTATTCAGATAAGAGGAGATAGACATGCGCAAAAAAAGAAAATCAGGGGATGGAGGCTTTAATGTATGGCGCTCTTATTCCGATGTTATGGCCGGCGTTCTGCTTCTTTTCATACTGATCATGTCATTGACACTTTTCCAGGCTCAGAAGAGCTATGACGAGAGTATTCAGGAGAGAGATGAGAAGCTGGCTTTGCAGGCAGAGTATACAGCTGATCTTCTTGCCAAGCAGAATACCATTGATGAACAGGAAGGCGCTATTAAGACCAGAGATGAGAAGCTGACGGCGTTGGCTCAGACTCTTGCCGAGCAGGAAGCAAAGCTGAAAGAACAGCAGGCGCTTCTGGACCAGCAGCAGACAGATCTGGATGAGAAAACCACATTGCTAACCCAGCAGCAGACCAAGATCGATAATATTATCGGTGTCAAAGCAGAGGTTGTAGAGGCGCTTCAGCAGGAATTCCAGAAAAATAATATTAATGTGAATCTGGATGCCCAGACGGGAGCGATGACATTGGACGCCAGTGTATTGTTTGATGTAGATGAGTCAGAGCTTACAGATGCAGGTAAGGCGGCTCTTCGAAATGTACTTCCGATCTACTGTAAAGTATTGATGGAGGATACCTATAAGAATTATCTCGCTGAGATCATTATTGATGGTTATACGGATACAGATGGGGATTACGCATATAACCTGGAATTATCCCAGCAGCGTTCTCTTGCAGTTGCACAGTACCTTCTGGATATTCAGGGTGAGTTCCTGACAGAAGATCAGAGCCTTGACCTTCAGGATTACCTTACTGTAAATGGACATTCTATGGCGAACCCGATTCTGGACGCAGATGGAAATGTAGATAAAGAAGCTTCCCGTCGTGTGGAGGTTAAGTTCAGACTGAAGGATGACGAAATGATCGATGAACTGAGTAAGATCATGTCTGGAACTGATGAGAGCACATCAGCAGATACTACTACAGATACCTCCACAGATAATTCTGCGGACAGCAGTACAGATACCGCCCAGTAAAGAGCGAAGCATTGCTGTATTGCAGAAATACAGTTGTCAGACTGACAAGATAAAGACAGATCAGAAGTGGGATCTGTAAAAGAAAAGAGTATTTCAGATCCTCTGATCAGGGGAAATGAAATACTCTTTGTGTATAGTGGGACTATTTTAGTTTCCAGAAAAGATATTCAAGAGTATGTATCAAATATTGTCTTTGTTTTTCTGTATTTTCCAGAAATTCTTTGGAGCAGGGGAACCAGGTATAGCAAGTCTCCCTTGTTGCTGATTGTTTCAGCCCTTTTTCCATAAATTGACTGATGGATTTTGGAACTGCCATGTCTTCTCCCGGAAGATAATCATAACTTTTATAATTGCTGTAATATTGACGAATACGGCCATTTACAGGTTTTACTAACAGGCTTACCAGATTTTCCTGTCCGGTAATATAAAACTCTTCTGTACTGTTGGAAAATGCAGCAGGCAGGCTATTGTGCAGCTTCATTTGCAAAATAAGATTTTCTCCGTCAAAATCAGTTCCGTTTACATCAAACATTCCATCCTTAAGGGTAAGGTATCCCAACATCTTAAATACACCTCCAAGCCCCAGGAGATCTTCCATGTTGTGTCCCATAACAGTATCCAGGTCTGCCTGTCCTCTATGTGCCATATATTTTTTATAGATTCTGATACATTCACCGCCATTGCAGTAAACCCGTTTCTGTTCTCCGAGAAAGGCCTCCATCTGTTCCTGCTTTAGTCCGGGAAGCTTTAGAAATCCTTTCAGGGGACGCAATACTTTATATAAGTCGAAAGAAGGAATCCCCTCAAAAGGATCGGGAAGTCCATGAAATTTGCAGCGGGCCTGCAGATAGGGCTGGTCAAAGGAATCTCCATTATACTGAATGGTGCAGCTGAAATTTTTTATAAATTCTGAAAATATCTCCAATAATGCTTTTTCCTCCCGAAAATCAGGGGCAAGCCATTGATACAGCTGCCAGGAGCCCTCTTTATAGCAAATTGCGCCAATTAAATACAAAAAAGAAGAATTTCGTCCTAATCCAGTGGTCTCAATATCATAAAACAGAGGTGAAAAATTGACATCATCTGTGCTGTTTCCAGACAAAATTTTAACAGTCTCAAAGGCTGGAAAACCTTGTAAAATCGGCATTTTTTTAACAATCAACATGCTTATACTCCTTTCATTGATTGTATTCAATTATACACAATTTTTTTCCTTTTAGGTAGTGAATTTTTTTACAAAATGTTGTATAGTAGAATTCGTAGAATAGTCAGAATATATAAACACCAGGTCCAAAAGTTCAAAATGTTGTCAGGGTTGTTTGAGAAAACATTTAAACTTGGAACCTGATAAAAAGAAAAGGAGAAATATATGTGGGATTTGGCAATTAACGGAGTGGATTTTTATCACATCGCCAACTGGTTTTACATATACAGTTTTCTTGGATGGCTGTGGGAAACCTGCTACGTGTCAGTACGAAAGGGCAAGCTGATAAACAGAGGCTTTATCAATGGCCCTTTATGTACTATTTACGGCTGCGGTGCACTTGCTGTGTACATGATCCTTCTTCCTATCAGTGACAATCTGCTGCTTTTGTTTGTGGGGGGGATTGTAGTGGCCACTGTACTGGAATATGTGACCGCCGTATTGATGGAAAATATCTTCCATACGTCCTGGTGGGATTACAGCGATAAAAAATTTAATTTTCAGGGACGTATCTGTCTTGGCTGTTCCCTTGGCTGGGGCTTATTTACAGTAGGACTTTTTAAGGTACTTCATCCGATGGTTTCGGATTTTACAGAGCTGTATTCCAGAAGAACCGGTGAGATTGCCGTATGTGTGATCACGGTGGTCTATATTGTGGATTTCGCTTTTTCCGCAGCAGCAGCTTTCCATCTGCACGAGCGTATTCCTGCATGGGAGCAGGCACTGGATCAGATGCGTGTGGAGCTTCTTATACAGGCCCGTGAGAAAATGGAGAACCTGGAGGACCGCAGCGGGCTTTCCAGGGAGAAACTTAAGAAGCAGCTGGAAGGTCAGAAGGGACGGTTTGATGATATTGCTCTGATCAAAGAACTGGAAGAGAAGAGAAGCGGTATGATGGCAGATATTTCCGAAGAGCTTCAGAAACGTAAAGAGGCAATGGCTGGAAAAGTCAGCCGTAATATGCAGCGTTTCGTAAAGGCATATCCGGAACTGAATCGTGGTTATAAGATACACAGGAAGAAGAAAGACAGCCATAAGAGTAATTAGACAAACGGTAAAATTAAGATATGAAACAGACAAAAAATCAGATTGCTGCGGACAAAAGAGTCAGTAATCAATAAAATAAAGGCGGTGAATATTAGTGCGATTAACTTTTAAAGGAGGCGTACACCCCTTCGAGGGGAAAGAAATGTCAAAGGACTGCCCGGTGGAGAAATATCTCCCCAAGGCTGATCTGGCATACCCATTGTCCCAGCATATTGGTGCTCCGGCGAAGCCAGTGGTTGCAAAAGGTGACCGCGTGCTGGCAGGACAGATGATCGCAGAAGCAGGCGGATTTGTGTCTGCCCCTGTTCATGCTTCTGTATCCGGTACGGTAACAGGTATCGAGAAACGTCTTACAGCTACCGGAAGCATGGTAGATTCCATTATTGTGGAAAATGACGGATTATATGAGGAGACGGAATTTTCTCCGGCAAACCCGGCGGATCTCACCCGTGAAGAGATTATCGGAAGAATCCGCGATGGCGGCGTAGTAGGACTTGGAGGTGCAGGCTTCCCCACACATGTGAAGCTCTCTCCTAAGGAACCAGACAAAATCGAGTACATACTGGTAAATGGTGCAGAGTGCGAGCCTTATCTGACAAGTGATTACAGGCGTATGATGGACCAGCCGGAGAAGGTTGTGGAAGGCCTGAAGATTGTAGTAGGCCTTTTTCAAAATGCAAAGGGCTGTATCTGCATTGAGGACAATAAGCCGGACTGTATTGCCAAGATGAAAGAGCTGACAGCTGGTGTCCCGAATATCGAAGTAAAGGAAATGATAACCAAATACCCGCAGGGTGGTGAGCGTACCCTGATTTATGCGGTGACAGGAAGAGAGATCAATTCCTCCATGCTTCCAGCAGATGCTGGATGTATTGTAGATAATGTTGAGACAATTTGCAGTATTTACGATGCAGTGGCACTTGGAAGGCCGATTATGAAGCGAATTTTCACAGTAACCGGTAAAGGAATCAATCATCCGGCACATTTTGAAGTCTGTACAGGAACGGATATGGCCGAACTGATCGACGCAGCCGGTGGACTGAAGGAACATGCCGGTAAAGTGATTTCCGGCGGTCCTATGATGGGGTTTGCTATGTATGATCTTCATGTACCGTGCGTGAAGACTTCTTCTTCCCTTCTGTGTATGCAGAGCGACCCGGTATCCGATGCGAAAGAGGAAGAGACTGCCTGCATTAACTGTGGACGCTGTGTAAGTGTCTGTCCGGGACATGTAATTCCGGCAAGGCTTGCGACCTTTGCCCAGCGCGGCGATATGGAGAGCTTCCAGAAGTTCGATGGAATGGAATGCTGTGAATGCGGCTGCTGCAGTTACATCTGTCCGGCAAAACGTCCGCTGACCCAGAGCATTAAATCCATGCGTAAAATGGTTCTGGCAAGCAGGAAGAAGAAATAATAAGGGGGAAGAAACGAATGGAACAAATGTTTAATGTATCATCTAATCCCCATGTCCGGGCAAGGATGACCACTGCGAAAATCATGCAGCTGGTTGCCATAGCACTTTTGCCTGCTGCCCTTATGGGAATTTATAATCATGGATTAAAGGCTCTTGCCGTTCTGGTGGTATCCACCGGTTCAGCAGTGCTTGCAGAGTGGTTATATGATCATTTTATGCACAAAAAGAACACGGTGAAGGATTTCAGTGCAGTGGTAACAGGACTTCTTATCGGTCTGAATATGCCGGCAGGAATTCCGCTCTGGATCCCGGTACTTGGCAGTGTTTTTGCAATTATTGTGGTAAAACAGCTTTTTGGTGGTCTTGGACAGAACTTTATGAACCCGGCCCTGGCAGCCCGCTGTTTCCTTATGATTTCCTTTGCTGGCAAGATGACAGATTTTTCTGTATCAGACAGCTTTAAAGGTGCTGTTGACGGTGTGACAGGAGCCACTCCTCTGGCCGCTCTTCGTGACCATGGCTTTGTGGCAGGCTCCTCCGTTCCGGTTAAGAATCTGATTTTTGGTAATATCCAGGGAACCATCGGAGAGACATCTGTAATTGCCATCCTGATCGGCGCAGCAATCCTGCTTTGCTACAAAGTGATCAGCGCCAGAATTCCGCTGACCTATATCGGTAGCTTTGCAGCATTTGTGATCATCTACATGCTCGCTTCCGG
>OLRJ01001858.1_pt1 | contig 16965 bp, 13 predicted proteins | sample 1672741 | NCBI WGS metagenome assembly OLRJ01 (sample SAMEA3136719, study PRJEB25190) | human gut metagenome | biome: human gut; feature: human-associated habitat; material: faeces | place: Austria | collected 2013
TACCCATTGCTTCTGCAAATTCTTTAAATACATTTACCCATGCATTCAGATCAGACGTACAGTTATTGGAATGTGCCATGGCAACTGCATCACCGGCCGGTGTCGTTACCATATCGATTTCTTTGTATGGTTTGGAAAGCGCTTTTTCCAGAACGATCATCGCAAATACAGAAGTACCTGCTGAAACATTACCGGTTCGCTGTTTTACGCTGTTGGTCGCTACCATACCGGTTCCTGCATCACCTTCCGGCGGGCACATCGGGATACCGGCTTTCAGTTTGCCTGACGGATCAAGAGCTCTGGCACCTTCTTCGGTCAGAGTACCGGCATCCTGTCCTGCAACCATAACTTCCGGCATGATATCACGGAGTTTCCACGGAAATCCGTATGGTGCTACCAGCTCATCAAACTTTTCAACCATTTCCTGATTGTAATCTTTTGTGGCTGAATCGATTGGAAACATACCGGCTGCATCACCGATTCCCTGTATTCTTCTTCCGGTAAGAAGATGATGGATATATGCTTCCAGAGTGCACATATAATCAATATCTTTTACATGCTCTTCTCCGTTCAGAATTGCCTGATACAGATGTGCAATACTCCATCTCTGTGGAATATTGTACTGAAAAAGTTCCATCAGTTTTTCAGATGCTTCTCCGGTGATATTGTTTCTCCATGTACGGAACGGTACCAGAAGCTTTCCTTCTTTATCAAACGGCATATAGCCATGCATCATGGCACTGATTCCGAGTGCTCCGACGCTGGTAAGCTCCACATCATATTTTTCCTTTACATCCTTCACAAGGTCGCTGTAACTGCCCTGCAGGCCCTTATGAATATCCTCCAGAGAATATGTCCAGATACCATTTTCGTAGCGGTTCTCCCAGTCATAGCTTCCGGATGCGATCGGAGCATACTTGTCATCAACCAGAACTGCTTTGATTCTGGTCGATCCAAACTCGATTCCAAGCGCTGTTTTATTATTTAAAATTGCTGTCTTTGCTTCATTTACACTCATTTTGTAAATCCTCCCGAATGTTTTGATTGTCACATCCGCTTTGTTATTGCTGTCCACTTCGTTCACAGTAACTCTTTATTTTCTGAATGCAAGCTCATTCCATCTCAGCTCATTCTTGAAATTGCGGATGGTTGTATCTTTGTCAATGTAGACAGCTTCAATTCCCATTGCCGCAGCCCAGTCACCCATCTGTTCTGCTGTAAGGTCATAGGAAAATGCAGTATGATGAGCACCGCCTGCAAGAATCCATGCCTCTGCTCCTGTTGCCAGATCCGGCTGCGGAGTCCAGAATGCACTTCCTACCGGAAGTTTCGGCATTGGTTTCTCAACTTTTTTGCACTCAACATCATTGATGATCAGACGGAATCTGTCTCCAAGATCAATCAAAGAAGTCGCAATCGCAGGTCCTGTTTTGGAAGTGAACACCAGTCTTGCCGGATCCTCTCTGTCACCCATGGAAAGCGGGCAGACCTTAATGCCGATTTTTCCATCTGCAATAGTCGGGCAAACTTCCAGCATATGAGACTGAAGAATGCCCTCCTTACCTGAAACAAGATTATATGTATAATCTTCCATAAAAGAAGTTCCCTTCGCATCCTTCACACCTGCAGTCATAATCTTCATCAGACGTACCATGGCCGCCGTTTTCCAGTCACCTTCAGCACCAAATCCATATCCCTTCTCCATAAGGCGCTGCATTGCCAGTCCCGGAAGCTGCTGTAAGCCGCCAAGATCACCGAAATGAGTGACAACTGCCTGATAATTCTTTTCTTCCAGAAATCTCTCAAATCCAATCTCAATTGCTGCCTGTACTGCTACATGACGTTTAAATTCTTCCGGGTTTCTGCCCTCAAGAAGAATGTCATACTTATTATAATATTCTTCGACTAAAACATCAATATCGCCTTTAGAAACATCCTTCACATAATCGCATACTTCATTAACCGGATATGCGTCCACTTCCCAGCCGAATTTGATCTGTGCTTCTACTTTGTCGCCTTCGGTAACAGCTACGTTTCTCATGTTATCAGCAACACGGCAGACACGGATATGGCTGCTTTCCATAATACCTACTGCTGTACGCATCCAGGATGCCAGCCTTTCCTGTACTTTTTTATCCGCCCAGTGTCCGACAATGACTTTTCTTTCAATTCCCATACGGGTAACAATATGACCATACTCTCTTCCGCCATGAGCAGACTGATTTTCATTCATAAAATCCATATCGATCGTGTCATATGGAATCTCCTGATTGAACTGTGTATGCAGATGGCACAGCGGTTTTCTGTATTCTTTCAGGCCGAGAATCCATGATTTTGCCGGTGAGAAAGTGTGCATCCATGTAATCACGCCTGCACATTCTTCATCATCATTTGCCTCGTTGAATGTTTTACGGATCAGCTCATTTGTGATCAGAGTCGGTTTCCATACCAGTTCAAACGGAAGTGCGCCGGATTTGTTTAGTTCTTCTACAATAATTTTGGAATGTTCTGCTACTTTTCTTAAACACTCATCTCCATAAAGATCCTGTGAACCTGTGCAGAACCAGAATTTATAATTTTTACCTGTAACCATCGTTCAAAATCCTCCTGTTTTTATACTGTCTTTTCTTTGTATACTATCATTCCTGTTTACTCAGGCATATTGTATTTTTTAAGGATATTCTAATTTTTTAAGATTCTGTTATTTTTTCTTCTTCGCAGATGCCAGTACAGACTGAATAACGATGAAGAAGCAGAGCAGTGCGGAAAGTACGATTCGTACCCACCAGCTTGATAAAGTACCCTGTGCGGTGATCAAACTGGAAATCGTTCCCTTGATCAGTACACCGAACATAGATCCGATCGGGGTACCAACACCGCCGGAAAGAAGTGTTCCACCGATAACGGCTGATGAGATTGCATCCATTTCAAGACCTTTTGCCTGCTCTACGAATCCTGCGCAGCTGTTCAGGCAGAAAAGGAATCCGCCTAGACCTGCAAGAAAACCATCCAGTACATAAGCTCGGAACATTGTTTTCTTTACATCAAGTCCCATCATAAGAGCACTCTGTCTGTTTCCACCGATTGCATACAGTTTACGTCCGAATTTAAAATATTTCAGAAGGATGGCAATGATCAGAACTACAACAATTGCGATCACAACTGTCGGCGGTATATATGCCGGGATAAATTTTCCTTTTTTGTTTGTGGAACCAAATGGCATATAGAATCTGTAATTTGCCCATTTCAAAAATAATTCATTCTTAATGGAAATCATATCGGTGCTGATGATTGCTGTCATGCCACGTCCGAAGAACATACCTGCAAGCGTTACGATAAATGGCTGGATGCCCATATAGGTTACCAGGAAGCCCTGTACGATGCCAAAAGCAAGACCGATCAAAAGTGCTGCAAGTACTGCAACATATGCGCTTACCCCTTTGTTTTCCATAAGGTCTGCCATAACCATGCAGACAAGCGCTGTTACGGAACCAACAGAAATATCAATACCACCTGTGATCATAACGATCGTCAGTCCACAGGAAATTACAAGAAGACCTGCATTGGATACAAAAAGATTCAGAAACATCTGTGGTTTTGCAAAACCTTTATCTGCAAAAATCACCATGCCTGCTGCATACATAACGAAAAACAGGACAATTGTGATCAGCAGCAGAAATCCGGTACTTGTCATTTTCTTTTTCTGTTTCATTATTTCTGACCTCCTTCTGCTGCAACGGAAACTTTTTTGCTTCTGTGGCTTTCTACGAATTTCTTAAATACATCACTCTGTAAAGTAACAATGATAATAACAACGATTGCCTTGTAAACAGGAAGCTGATCAGCTTTTACATTCATTGCATACAGAGTAGTTGTCAATGCCTGGATTGTATAAGCTCCAATTACGGAACCAATCAGGCTGAACTTACCGCCGCCGAGGAAGTTGCCGCCAAGTGCAACAGCAAGGATGGCATCCATTTCAAGGTTCAGTCCGATATTATTTGCATCTGCAGAATAGATACGGCTGGATGCTACGAGACCGGCGATCCCTGCAAGCGCACCGCAGATCACATAAGTCAGGAATTTAATCATGGTGGAGTTCAGACCTACCAGTCTTGCCGCCTTACCATTGATACCAACACTTTCGATATAAAGTCCGAGAGCTGTTTTTTTCAAAATCAGAGCTACGATCACAACAGTTACGATTGCAAAGAGTACCGGGGTCGGAACCGGGGATTTACCGATATATCCACCTGCCATCTGGAAAGACGGTACACGGATATAAGTAATCTGTCCGTTGGTAACAAGCTGTGCGATACCACGTCCTGCAGTATAAAGGATCAGAGTTGCGACCATCGGCTGAATGTTCAATTTTGCTACAAGCAGACCGTTGAATGCGCCGCACAGTGCAGAGGCAAGAAGTGCTGCCACAACTGCAAGAATAATAGAATTCTGATAAGCTGTTACAGAAGATGCTCCACCTGATAAAATCTGGCAGCACACAGCTGCTGCAACTGCCATAACCGCACCAACACTGATATCCTGTCCACCGGATGCCGCCGTAACAAGCGTCATACCAACAGCAAGAATAACAAGTTCTGATGCTCGGTTGATAACGTCGATAACATATCCGTAAAGAACGCCGTTTCGAATTGTAATATTAAAGAAATCCGGTGTTTTGATCACATTGATCAGAAGAACCGCAATCAGACACACAATAGGAAGAAAAAGTCTCGCATGTGTGATCTTTTTTAATTTACTGTTATTCATTCTTATCGTCACCTCCTGCAATTGCTTTCATGATGTTGCTCTGTGAAAGCTCACTTTCTTCCAGTTCGCCTACTTTTTCTCCGTCACGGAGAACCGCCATTCTGGAACATGTACGAAGCATCTCTTCTACTTCTGATGAGATAAAGGTTACTGCCATTCCCTGATCTGCCAGATCAAGGACAATCTTCTGTATTTCTGTCTTTGTACCGATATCGATTCCTCGTGTCGGTTCGTCCAGAATCAGATATTCCGGATTTGTCAGAAGCCAGCGTCCAAGGATAACTTTCTGCTGATTACCACCGGAAAGACTCTTAATCGGAGTTTCACGGCTTGCTGTCTTGATCTGCAGCATATCAATATACTTATCTGCCGCTTCTTCCATCTCTTTGCGGCTCATCGGATGGAACATGCCTTTCTTTGCCTGCATTGCAATAATGATATTTTCTCTTACAGAAAGATCTGCAATAATTCCCTCTGCCTTACGATCTTCCGGAAGGTATGCCATGCCAAGTTTCATCGCATCCAGAGGACTGCCTATTTTTACTTCTTTTCCGTTTACTTTCAGTGTACCGGAATCTGCTTTATCTGCACCGTAAATGGAACGAACCAGTTCAGAACGTCCGGATCCAAGAAGTCCGGTAAGTCCGATTACTTCTCCTTTATTTATCTTAAGGTCAAACGGTTTGATCGTTCCTTTATGCCCGATACCCTTTGCTTCAATAACAGGTGTATCTGAGAAGATTTTTTTATCTTTATGGTCTCCCTTGATGTCTGCCAGATCATCAAAATCTTTACCCATCATCTTGGCAACCAGCATAACTCGCGGAAGATCTTTAGTTTCGTATTCTCCTACAAGTTCCCCGTTTCGAAGGACTGTGATTCTGTCACAGACTGCATATACCTGTTCAAGAAAATGCGTAACAAAAATAATTCCTACCCCTTCACCGCGGAGACGACGCATCAGTACAAACAGTTTCTCAACTTCTTCATCATCCAGAGAGGAAGTCGGCTCATCCAAAATCAGTACTTTACATTTCATATCAACTGCACGTGCGATTGCGATCATCTGCTGGATCGCTACGGAACATTCGTCCAGCATCTGTGTCGGCGGAACATTAATATTCAGACTTTCCAGAAGCTTTGCAGAACGTGCATTCATTTCCTTCCAGCTGATCATTCCTGCCTTGTTTCGCGGTTCACGGCCAATAAACAGATTTTCCGCAACTGTCAGATTCGGACAGAGGTTTACCTCCTGATATACGGTACTGATACCATTTGCCTGTGCCTCCTGCGGTGAGTTATTGATGATATCTTTATTTTCACCATTCATATGAATGGAACCACTTTCGAATTCATGTACACCGGTCAGAACTTTGATCAGTGTTGATTTTCCGGCTCCGTTTTCTCCCATCAGTGCATGGATCTCACCTTTGCGAAGTGTAAAATCCACATGGGAAAGGGCACGGACACCGGTGAAATTTTTACTTATATCACGCATTTCCAAAACAATGTTTTGTTCCATTTTCTTTCCTCCATTCCCTGTTTTCTTTCATTTTCCCTTTATTTTGCCTGTTTTTGAGCGCAAAAGGGGCGTGGCCCATAAAATCCTTCTGATCTGGATCCTGTTCCACGCCCCGGGCTCATTTCTTATAACTACGCTTCAGTTTATTTTCAAGTTATTCAAGATTAGTATGCACGTCCGTCGATAATTTCCTGAGTGATCGGTGTGATGTCATAATCTGTTCCATCGATTGTAACTTTTGTTACAGTATCGTCAGCTGCAAATGCAACTTCATCTACATATGCCTGTTTGTCAACATCTTCGCCGGCTTCCAGTTTCTGGATAATTTCTTCTACACGTGGTCCGTGAAGTGGGTTACACTCTGTATCACATGTAATCTCGCCGGAAAGTGTCTGAGTAAGTCCTGCGTTTGTTGTATCAAAGGACATTACAAGGATCTGTCCTTCTTCGCCTCCAACTTCGTATCCTGCTGCTTTGATTGCATCGATTGCACCGAATGCTTCGTTATCATTCTCGCAGTATACAACATCGATGTCATCGCCGCTCTGTTTCAGGATGGACTCCATAACTTCCTGACCTTTAGCCTGTGTAAATTCACCGGACTGCTGAGCAAGTGTTGTCCAGTTGTCATGAGCTTCTACAGCTTCATCAAATCCTTCTGTACGTCCAATCTGAGCAGATGCTCCGATAGTTCCCTGAATATCAACAAGGTTGATTTCTTCATCGCCGCGGCCTTTTGCTTCCAGATATGCATCCAGCCATGCCATTGCTTTCTGACCTTCAAGTTTGAAGTTGGAGCCTACCCATGCGGTATAAAGGCTGTCGTCAGATACATCTACCATACGGTCAACGATGATTACCGGGATTCCTGCATCTTTTGCTTCCTGAAGAACAGTGTCCCAACCGGTCTCGGTTACAGGTGCAAGTACAATATAGTCAACTTCCTGCTGAATGAAGTTACGGATTGCTGTAAGCTGATTTTCCTGTTTCTGCTGTGCATCATCAAAGATCAGTTCATATCCGTTTTCCTCTGAGAAAGTGGATTTCATAGACTCTGTGTTTGCAGTACGCCAGTCAGATTCTGCTCCTACCTGTGAGAAACCAACTGTAATTGTGTCGTCATCCGCTGCCATTACGTTCACTGCGGAAAGTCCTGCGAGCATTGATACTGCCAAGAGTGCTGTCACCATTTTTTTCTTCATTTTGTAATCCTCCCTTTACATTTGTTCGTGTTTTTTAAGATGGTTTTATTATAGCAATTTGATACGAAAACTCCATGGATTATTTTCGGAAAAAAGTTCATACTTTTATGCTTTTATCTGTCTTAATTTTAACAAGTTGGATTTTTTACGATTTCGGTTGAATATTTTTTCCAAGGCGGATCTCCACGGTAGTACCAACACCTTCTTTAGAAGAAATTGTCATTCCATACCCCGGTCCATAGTACAAAGCAATTCGTTCTGCTACTGCCGCAAGCCCGAATCCGGCTCTTTCACCCGTACGTATTGCCTCCTGCACTTCATGCAGTCTCTCCGGTGTCATTCCCTGTCCGTTATCACTGACTGTAAGAACAATTGCGTTCTCTTCTTCCCTTCCGGTGATCGTAATCTTGCCTTTGCCACGCCGGTTCTTGATTCCATGATAAAGAGCATTCTCCGCAAGCGGCTGAATGGAAAGCTTCGGCACCTGTACCCCATCAAGTTCTTTTGGTATGGATAACTCAAACTCCAGAATATCGCGATAGCGGAACTGCTGAATCTCCAGATAGCTCAAAGTGTGTCGTTTCTCTTCTGAAAGAGGAATGATGTCATTTCCTTTAGAAAGCGATGTACGGAAGAAAATAGAAAGACTGGAAATCATCTCCACTGCATCATCCGTCATACCGCCTTCGATCAGCCATACGATCGTATCCAGGGTATTATATAAAAAATGCGGATTGACCTGTGCCTGGATCAGCTGCAGTTCTGTCAGATGCTGCATCTCCTTTTCCTGCCGGACATTCTCCAGAAGTCCGCTGATCCGGTGTGCCATCTTATTGATTCCCTGGTCCAGTTCCTCAATCTCCACAATCTCTGCACTTACCGGAAGAACATCAAAATTTCCGCGACCGACTTTCTTTACCTTATCCAGCATCTCCGTCACTGGACGGATGACTCCTCCTGTCAGGCGGAACGATCTGCGCATCAGGACACCAAGCGTTGCAAGCAGTAACACTGCCATTCCTGATATCAGGATTTTGACTCTATGCGTCAGACTTGTTTCCACCTGTACCAGATACATGGACTCATTATAAATATAGTTCTGCATCTCCTGCATGATCAGACCTGTAATAATACGAATGTTGCTGTCCATAAATTCCATTCGCCTGTCATACTCTTTGATCTCCATCAGCTGGACCATTCGTTTCTTCAGATTATCCAGATAAGCATCCAGACTGTTCAGACACTTCACCCCACTGGCATGATATGTATTCTGACGCAGCTTCTCCATGATGTTCTGTGCATCTTCTACCTGTCCCAGTACATCATCCAGTTCACTGGCTTCCTTTGAACCGATTGCCAGATAATACATTTCCAGATCCAGCTCATCCTTAAAGCTCAGGTTGAATTTACTGCTGACCGCCAGATTCTCTGACAGTTTATTATACTGTCCGGCATACTGCCAGAAGATCAGAAGCAAAATAACCAGCAGACACGCCATTGGAATCATCGTACTAAAAAGCAATCGGTTCATTTTTTTCTTAAGCCCCATCTGCTTTTTTACTTTGGGAACTACACCTCTCATGCTTTATCCTCCCGTACTTTACGGTAATCGCTCGGCGTCATGCCCTGTGTCTTTTTGAACAGATAACTGAAATAATGTGCATCTTTATAGCCGATTTCTCCCGCAATCTCACTGGACCGCATACCGGTACATCGAAGAAGTTCTTTTGCCTTATTCATACGCAATGAAGTTAGATATTCAATAAAAGTCTGCCCCATATTCTGACTAAACAGTGCACTGAAATGATTGGAACTCACATTCGCAACATTTGCAGCTGTATTGAGTGAAATATCTTCATCCATGTAATGTTCATCAATAAAATCCACTGCTGTCTTCAAAATGCTTCGATTCTTATTTCCGGAATTCTGATCCCGGATCGTGATCGCCCGAGAAATCATTTTTTCCGCGTATGCAATGGCATTTTCTATATTTTTTCCGCTCTCCACAAGGATTTCCTCTGTATTTTCCGGTTCCATTCCTTCTGTATCGCAACCCAGACCTTTCAGAAAAGTAATCACCGAAAAACGTACATTCAGAATCACATAATTTCTGAATACAAGTGATTCCATCGGTTCCTGCCCGATTGCATAGAAATAGTCCTTTACAAAGTTTTCGATTTCTTCCTGAATACCATTGCTTAAAAACTTCTGCAAAATAGCCGGATTCAGTGCATTAACATCCACTTTTTTCAGATAGGCATTATCATTTGTATCTGCCTGACCACTGCGATGCTCCATCATTTCCATCTCATCATAGTAAAGAATATTTTCACCATACAGATATCTCTGTGAAAAAGCTCTGGATGCTGTGTGATAACTTTTCTTTATCTGGCTCAGTCGTTCAACAGGCTGTCCCACTGCAAGGAACCATTCTCTTTTGCTTTCTTTCCGATTCAGGATTCCCTGAATTTTTCCCACGCATTCTTTTGTAATTTCTTTTATGCTTTCTTTCTGTCCTTTAAGCAGGACACCGTAGGAAAAAATATTACTTCTAAAAAGCATTGCTGACGGATGCCCTGAAAAAAATTCTTCCAGCATTTCCAGTGTCTCTGCCTCCCACTCGGAATAGCCTTCCTTCTGACCTGAAAAATCCTCCTCGGAATTCATCGTAAAAATCAGGATATTATATGCCTCTGCTACAATATCCACTCCCAGTTTCTCAGCTTTTTTATATACCTCCATCATATCCATGGAGCCACGTACCAGTGCTTCAAAAAAATCCCGGCTGCTGTTCTTCTCATAAGCCTGCATTTCTCTCTGGAATTTCTCATAGTATTCTTTCTGTGTCTTTTCGTGTTCATAACGGCTTCGTATTTCAGAAAGCCGCTCGATCAATGCATTTTTTGTGATCGGTTTCAGAAGATAATCCTCAACTCCGATGTTGATTGCCTGTTTTGCATAATTAAAATCATCGTATCCACTGAGGATCACGATCTTAAGTTCCGAAAGTTCTTTCTTTGCCAGCTTTGCAAGCGTCAGGCCATCCATAAAAGGCATTTTTATATCGGTGATCAGAAGATCCGGTTTCTGCCTGATCAGTAATGGAAGTGCCATCTCTCCATCCGCAGCTTCTCCCACAAGTTCAAACCCCAGTTCTTCCCACGGAATCATACGTTTAATGGTCTCTCTTACAATGACCTCATCTTCTGCCAGAAAAATCTTTAACATTGCTCCACCCCTCTTATTGCTTTTCATTATATAGAGTCTCTGCTATATACTATACCAGTTCCTTTTTTGTCAGACAAGTTCCTTTTTTGTCGCAATTTTGCAGTACTGTTTTTAGAAAAATTTAATACTTCAATCTCTTTGCCGATGTGGATATGTGTGGTATGATATTGCCAATCTGAAAAATGGGTGTAAATCCTGATATAAATTTGTTTCATATGGAGATAAATGATGAGTAAAACAGAATTTCTTGATATTTTATATAATCAGCTTTCCGGTCAGATGCCGGAAGGAAGTGTTGCTGCTCATGTGCAGTATTATCGCAATTATATCGAAGACGAACAGCAAAAAGGCCATACCGAAACCGATATTTTAAATGATCTCGGAGATCCCCGCCTGATTGCCCGGACGCTTCTTGATACAGAAGTCGGTGCCGGCAATCCGCAGAACGGAAGCACATATTCTGCTATATACAATGAAGCAGATTCCGATTATAACGAATATGACAGCTCCGATTCCGCCCGGGGGCATGTTAAGAAGCACAGCTTTAAGCTGGATCTTTCCACATGGTACGGTAAAGTTGCTGTCATTTTGATTGCTGCTGTCGTATTACTTCTGCTGGTTACGATTCTCGGTATCCTGATCCCGGTTGTGATCGTTGCCGGTGTGATTATGTATATCGTTTCCCAGTTTCGTAAACAATAGCTTTTTATGCTGTTTTCTTTGTCATAAAGGATACGAATCTTACACGCTGATCCATTTTGTCACCAATCATTCCGATTACTTTTCCCATGGTAAATGCGGCAAGGATCGTACCGATTCCGAGTCCGTCCAGATGTCCGAGGATACTTAAGGTCATCAGTGCAGTTACTGTAAGACAGGTAACATCATATCCTATCTTGATTCTGGAGTATTGTACTTTCGTGATATCTGCCAGCTCTCTCGGGAACAGGTCTGTCGGAATGATCGGCAGGCCGCAGCGGTTGGAAAGTGCGATTCCGATACAGAGAAGCAGATAACTGATAATGAAATAAATGACCCGGTATCCGATTGCTGTCGGCAGCACATTAATCCACATCTCATGTACATCGAGCATTTCGCTGAATGCAAATCCAACAACAAAACTGAAAAGATACGGTGCGACAAATTTCTTTCGCATGATCATCAGGGATAATACCAGCAGTCCCTGAAAAATATAGGTCCAGGTGCCGAGGGAAACCTTCGTAAATACTTCTGAGAATGCATATGGTACGCTGGAGATTGCAGAAATTCCGGATCCGGAATACAGCATCAGCACAACACCCAGACTGTTGATCAGTACAACTACCAGCAATGCCAGTTCACCCCGCAGCACCGGCAGATCTTTTTTCTTTTGTGTCTCGTTTTTTTCTATCAATTTATATTTCCTCCGTAATAATTGATTTTCACCCTGCCTATCTTAGCACCCTGGCATCTGTTTTTAAAGAGGAAAAATTTTTAAATCTAATTCTGCACGTATAATATCACTGATTCTTACCATTTCTGTTGCCTTTCTCTGTCTGACAGGTATCTTATCCTGCCTTATATAATATAAAAAACGACCTGTATTTTCTGCTTTTATTGTAGCGAATACCTGTCGGTTTTTATATCTTTATTTTGTTGTTTTTGTATTTCTCTTATCGTTTCATCGCCTCACGGATACACATCTCAATGTAATCCTCTCCAAGCGCTGTATTCACTGTCAGATCAAAGTTCCCTGCAGCGCCCCAGATACGTCCCGTATAATAACGATAATTATCTGCGCGCCATTTATCTTCCTTCTGGATTTTTTGTCTTGCATCTTTTTCAGAGAGATGCCGACGTTCCATAACACGTTTCATTCTGTTTTCCATTGGAGCAGAGAAAAAGACTCTCAGACAGTTACGGTTATCCCGCAGCACATAATCCGAGCAGCGGCCTACGATCACACAGTTTCCTTTTTCTGCCAGTTCTTTTACAACTTTAGATTCTGCCTCGTAGATTTTATCCTTCGGTGCTTCCTCGTCTGCCTGCGCATACATATACATCTGATTCACAAGATCATACAGGAAACTGCTTGTCATCATTTCTTCATTCTTCTGAATAAATTCCGGTGTATACCCTGTTGTTCCGGCAGTCATCTCAATAATTTCCTGATCATAAAAAGCATATCCGAGTTTTTCTGCAAGTGCTTTTCCAATGTCGTGTCCACCACTTCCGAACTGTCTGCCGATCAGAATTACATTACGCTGTGCAGCATGCACTGATTTGCTGTCAGTCTGCACTTTGTCTGTACTTTCTGCATTCTCTCCGGCATATTCTTCCGGGAACAGCATCGGTTTTACAAACGCGAGTTTTTTACCTGCCACTCTCGCGATGAATCCAACTAAAAGTGCCGCAATGATCGTACCTTCACGCACTCCGTTAAGACGTCCGGTAAATACAAATGAAAGGATTGCTGCGATCACTGACATTGACACATCAAAACAGATTTTTGTCGTTCCGAAGTTTGTCTTCCATGTCAGAACAATTGCACGGACAAAAGATTCGCCCGGCAGCATGACAACATCCGCCAGCACTTCCATATATACACCAAATCCAAGGATCAGACATCCGATCAGCAGATAAATGATCTTCATGATATATACCTGTGGATTTACCCATGCAAACAGAAGCATCGTCAGATCAATAAAATATCCAAAGATGATGGAAACCGGAATCTGTAATACGTGTTCCAGCTTGAAGTTTTTGCGCAGGATCAAAAGCTGTAGTAAGATCAGAAATATACTGAAAAATATTGTAAAGTTTCCAAGTGTAAACGGAAAGCTAAGACTCAGTACATATGGAATTGATGAAATTGGCGATGTTCCAAGGCTTGCTTTCGTGATCAGGCTGACACCGAGCGAGTTCACAAAAAGCCCGATCAGAAAAATCACATATCTTTTTAGTTTGTTCATTTGTTACTTCCCTCTTTCCCTGTATGTTCACAGCCTGTCTCAGACAGGTTGTTATAAATTTTATGATAAACCGCCATAAAAGCTTCTGCTTCTTCCGGCGAAATATCTTTCCAGGCAGTCGTTTCAATTTCCCTGAAAACTTCCTCAACCAGTTTCTGGCTTTTTTTTCCAGATTCAGTCATAAAAATATGAAAGGTTCTCCTGTTGCCATTGAGCATCCGGCGTTCAATCAGATTTTTTTCTTCCATACGATTCAGAATTGAGGTCAGTGATCCGGCTTCTATTAAACATCCGGCTGCGATTTCCTTCTGGCTGGCACCGTCATGATCTTTCAGATAATCCAGCACTTTGGGCTGTCCAAGCGTAAGCCCCGAAGCTTTTACACGCTCCAGCAATCGCTTCTGGATCAGCATCTGATTTGCCATTGTCAGATAATGTAATGATGTATCCATATCATTTTCCCTTCCTTTCGGGCAAAATAAAATAGTTATAATTCAAAACGTTAGAATTATAACTATTTTATATAAAAATGTCAAATGTATTCATTTCCGAAGGTTTTCCCTCTTCCACCACATATCCGTCTGCCATAAAAATAACCCGGTCCGCCACATCACGGGCAAATCCCATCTCATGAGTGACTACGATCATTGTCATACCCTCTTTTGCCAGATCTTTCATAACATTTAAAGTTCCGTTTTTCGGATCAACGAAAAACTTCACAATGTAAAACAGGGCTTTGCCCTAACAATAAGGGGCGTCCGGTAATATCCGGGCGCCCTGTTAATTTACAGAATTTGTTCAGATCAACCCTTTCTTTTCCATAATCTGGAAAATCATGGAGTATAACATTCGGGTCTGGGTGTCTTCAAAATTCACATTTGTGATGTCATGGATGCGTTTTAACTGATAGATAAAAGTGGATTTTTGAATGTATAGCTGACGTATGGTGGCGGTAACGCTCATATTTTGCTCCAGATAGGTTTTCAGAGCAAAGGTATATTCCCGATTATGTTCTTTGTCATAGCGAAGAAGTTTTTTCAGACCAATGGGATAGAGTGCTTCCAGATCCATGTCTCCGGTAAGGTTTTCTAAAATATGACTGTATTCGTAATGTTCATAGCGATAATACCAGATGGTGGGATCTTCTTTTTCACCGATTTCCAAAGCATAATGTGCCTGAAGATAATAGGATTGTATGGCTTCTATACCGGAGAATGGCATACTGATTCCAGCATGGAGCACATATTCCCGTAAAATCGAGATCATAAAGCTGACGATTTGCTCACGGTTATTTTTTGAATAGGTCAGGTTAAAAAGAAGCAGAATGTATTTATTACCAAGAATGGCCAGACACCCGGGAATAGAAGTCTCCAGTTTGGCGCATAGAGCGGCCATCGTATTAATCTTTTCATCTTCTGCACTAAGTGGAATCTTGACACAGAAGAATTCGTCCTGCATTTTCCAGTTTATGAACTGAAGCGCAGAGGAAAGTTTGCTGCTATCTACATAGGTTCCATGTATCAGATTGGTAATGTAGTCATCAATAAAAGCCACATGTCCGTTTATAGCCCAATTCTCTTTTTCGATGGCATATTTCATGATATTTGCAAGTTTTCGCAGTAGACAATAATCAGCATCGCGTATGGGCCGATCGATCTCGCAGGCCATGAGACGTGCGATATAGATTCCTTCTTTTCTTATATTATCGTAGAGGATACGATATCCCCAGAATTCATCCGGGAAAATATCCGGAACAGTGGTATCCAGAGTTTTTAGAAAATCAGGATTGAAACGTAGACCTTCGATCTCCTCAGCGGATAGATAGTTATGTAAATCTTCTGGTTGAAAAAACATCAGCTGCCTTGGCTTTGGACGTTCACAAATGAAGATGTTCTGTAGGCTGGCTGTATAGAGGCAGACGGGATTGTCGATGAACTTCAGGCTGATTTTTCCCATTTCTTCCATATTCCCGTTTTGAGCGGCAATGTCATACAGAGCCAGTTCCCATTGTTGGAGTTCTTCGAAGAGTTTCTGCACAGCAAATAACAGCGCATTGGCGGAAACCAGATGTTGAAATCCGAGATATTCGCAGTCTGTTCTTTTTTTACATTCCGAATCCCAGTCCCAGATCAGATAAAAATGCCCTTCACTGATTCGCTGTTCTTTCCAATCTTGAGCGGAGATAATACGAAGCCAATCGGCAGGCATGGAAAGGTAACCGTTATGGCTGATGAGTACATTCTTGATGGGACAGGATAACCGGTCAGAGGTCAAGTGTGAAATAGCCAGTGTATGATGTAGATAGTTTTCCAGCAGATCTTTTATGATATAGAGATTATAAGTCATATCGAACTCCTTTATATTCGTACGATTAGTGTGAAAAATATTTTAAAATACATCCTTTTCATAGAATAGGATTTTAAAAGCGAATATGCTATTATCATATTATACAAAAAATAGAATAGAAATACAAATTTATTGAGCAAATATATTATAAAACAAGCAAATAATAGGAAAAGTGTGTCAAAAGATTAATTTACATCTTTCGTACAGTTTATAAGAAAAGGGGGATACTATGCATAGTGAAGTAATAGGTGGAATTCCACTGGTGATATTGATTCTTGGTGCATTGTGTACCCGTAGGATTATTGAGCCTGCATGCCTTTCTTCTATTATTGCGGTAATCATGCTATATGGTACCGATTTCGTGAATGGATATCTGGAAAAGATGTACCAGGTACTTGCGGATCCGTCTTTCCAGCTTTTGATCATTGTTGGAATTGGTTTTACCGGCATTTCAGCACTTGCAGATGCATCCGGTGCAATGGCAGGATTTCGCAGAATTATGGAAAAGAAATGTAAGACTCAGCATACAACCATATTTTGCACCTGGCTTTTGGGAGCGATCGTTTTTATAGATGATTATTTGAATGCGTTGGCTGTGTCAGCATCTATGAAAGGAATCTCCGATAAGATGAGAATTCCAAGAGAGCACCTGGCTTATACCGTGAATTGCATGGGAGCCTGTGTCTGCGTGATGCTTCCATTCTCCAGTTGGGCAGCTTTCGCAGTGGGATGTGCCGGACAGCAGGGCATGGGAATGAAGGAATATATGGGGGCAATTCCATTTATGTTTTATCCGATTTGCGCCATAGTGATTGCTCTGTTGCTGGCCTATGGTTTCATTCCGAAAATAGGGGAGCTAAAGCGGGCTTATGAAAGAGTAGAAGCGGGCGGTTCCGTACTTGCTTCTGCACAAAAAGAAAAAAAGACGGATTTGGAAAAAGAAAGC
>OLRJ01001865.1_pt1 | contig 16903 bp, 7 predicted proteins | sample 1672741 | NCBI WGS metagenome assembly OLRJ01 (sample SAMEA3136719, study PRJEB25190) | human gut metagenome | biome: human gut; feature: human-associated habitat; material: faeces | place: Austria | collected 2013
TGATGATCTTGACCTCGGGGCGGCTGTCGCCCAGCATCAGCATCTTGTCCATGACGATGGTGTGGGTGATGACCAGCACGATGCCGTAGAGCACCTGCTCCGGCTGGCTGAACGCTGCCTGCACCAGCAGGATGGCGATATCAAAGAGCATCATGGTGATGGACACCGGCCAGCGGAACCATTTCTGCAGCACCAGCGGAGGGATATCCATGCCGCCGGTGGAAGCGCCCGCCCGGATGACCATGCCCAGCGCAACGCCGATGCCCAGACCCGAGAAGATGGTACAGAGGAAGATATCCTCAGTCAGCACCCGGCCGTCCAGCAGCCGCTCAAACAGTGCCAGAAAGGCGGGGCTCAGCACGCTGCTGGCAAGGGTGTTCAGCGCGAACTTCTTGCCCAGCACCGCCCAGCCCCCAGCGGCGCAGGGCTTGCGGCGCACGCAGGAACAGCGCCCACCCGGCGCAGAAAGCGGCTGCCGCGGGCCACACCCACAACGGCACCGCAATGCCGAACCCGGTGGAAAGCACCAGCAGCAAACCAAAGGTGAGCGCCAGCAGCAGCGCGGCATCTGCCGCCAGCCACAGCGCGGGGTGCGCTGCGGGGCGCTGGGTGCTCACCAGCACACGGTCCACAAACTTCAGCCCACTGCCGGGGTCGGCAGCGCCGCGCCGGCTCAGGGCAGTACGTTCTTTTTTGCGCTTGGGCGGGTTTTTGCGGTGCTTCGCCGCCTGTTGGGGAAAATCCCCCCATTCCTCCGCTCCGTCCAGGTCCCCACCGGGGGTCAGGGCAGCGCGCAGGGCGGTCAGCGGTTCGCGCACCATCAGGCGGTCCAGCTTGGCGCTCAGCTTCCAGTGTACCTGCTTGATGGTATCCCCGTCCCGGTACTCCCGCAGCTCATAGCTGCCGCCCAGGGCGGCGCGGGTGTCGGCTTCGTCGCCGTCCTCATCGGGGGCGGTTTCCGCTTTGGCTTTGCCAGCCGCGGCAGCGGGCAGCACACAGATGCTCTGGCTTTGCACGGCAGCCGGGCACGCCGCGGTGAACACCCCCAGGTGATCCCGCAGGGTGATGCCCCGCACCGCAATGCTCCACACGCCGCTTTTGCCTGCGTTTAGGGTAATGCGCTGTTCGGCACTCTCCTTGCCGCCCAGCATGGCGGCGCAGCGCAGGGTGATCTGCCCGCCGCCCCATTCATCGGCGGCGTTCAGCAGCACCACAAGCGCAGGGATGGGCAACCAGCTGCGGTTGCGCAGCCGAACCGTCAGGGTAAAATCTTCGCCCTGTATCACGGGTTTGTCCGGCACCAGCAGCTCTGCCGTTACCTGCCTGCGCAGATAGGCGGCGTCCAGCCGCAGCAGCACCAGAAGCATCAGCGCAAACGCTAACAGGAACACCGCCAGCGGTGCCTGGGTGATGAGCGCCGCGGCCAGCAGCACCAAAAGCACCAGCGCCCGGCCCAGCTTACCTGCCATGGCGGTCAGCCTTTTCGGGGCGGGGGCGCGGCACGGTGCGCAGCAGGTCCTGCATTACGCTGTCCACCGTTTCGCCGCCTGCGCGGGCCTGGTCGTTCAGCACCAGGCGGTGGCGGGCAACCGCATCAAACACAGCGGTCACATCCTGCGGGGCAACAAAATCCCGCCCCGCCAGATACGCCGCCGCGCGCGTCATGCTGGTCAGCGCCAAGGTGGCACGGGGGCTTAACCCCACGACCAGGCGCGGGTCCTTGCGGCTGGCCTGGGCCAGCGCCACAATGTAGCGGTACATCAGCTCATGCACAAATACCGTGCTGACTTCCTGCTGCATGGCAAGCAGATCCGCCTGACCGGCAACGGGGCGTACACGGTCCAGCAGGCGGCCTTTGCTCTGCCCGGCCAAAATTGCCAGCTCCGCTTCCTCATCGGGGTAGCCCATTACGGCGCAGACCATGAAACGGTCCAGCTGAGACTGCGGCAGCATCTGCGTGCCGGCGGCGCCGATGGGGTTCTGGGTTGCAATTACGGTAAAGGGTGCGGGCACCGGGCGGGTAACGCCGTCCACCGTCACCGTGCCTTCTTCCATCACTTCCAACAAAGCCGACTGCGTGCGGGAGGAGGTACGGTTGATCTCATCGCCCAAAAACAGGTTGCACATCACCGCACCGGCGTGGTACACAAACTTGCCGGTCTCTTTCTGGTAAACGGAAAATCCCACCAAATCGGACGGCAGAACATCCGGCGTAAACTGCACGCGGCTTTCTTTCAGGTCCAGCGCGCGGGCAAAGGCCAGCGCCAGCGTGGTTTTGCCCACGCCGGGAATATCCTCAATCAGCACATGGCCGCCCGCCAGCATGGCCATCCAGATGGTGTTTACCGTTTGCTGTTTGCCCTGCACGGCCTTGTTTACTTCGGCCGTAACGGCGGCGGCCTGCTGTGTGTACTGCATGGTTAATCCTCCCGGTGTTTTTTCCATATCACCATAATGCCAACGGCGGCGGCAATAACCACCAGCCCGGCCCACAGTGCGTTGTTTTCCAGCCAGATCATGGTATTGGAGATCGCGCTCCCCTCGGATTCCGCGCTGCCCTCCCCCGGCAATGGGGTCAGGGCCTGGGGGGCCACTTCGGCAATGGAGCTGCCGCCGGCATCCTCCACGGTCACCTGGCGCGGCGTTTCGTCCCAGGTAGCGGCGCTTTCCTGCAAATCCTCCTCTTTGGTGGTGTCCGCAGCGGCGGTGTCGTGCTCCGCAATTACCAGGTAGCGCTGGCTGTTGCGGGTGTAGGGGTGGCAGGTGGAAAGGGTCAGCAGGTCCCGCCCCGGCTGGATCAGCACGGCGTTGATATCGCTGGGGTCAATAATTTTCAGCTCGCTCACGCGGTAAATCAGCGTTTCCCACGGGGTGGTCAGCTGGATCTTGTCTCCCACCTGGATCTGCTGCACGTTGCGCAGCATTTCCGCGCCATAATAGCCGCGGTGGGCGGCAATCACGGTGTTGGTGTTTTCGCCGCCCAGCGGCATCGAGGTCTGGCCCAGCAGCGCCGCGCCTTTGGCCAGGTTTTCGCGGCTGGCGCCCAGGTAAACGGGCAGCTCCAGGTTCAGGCGTGGGATCCACAGCACAGCCAGCACATCATCGTCATAGCCATAGGCAGCAAGGTCCAGCGGGGCTTCCTCGTAGGCGAACGGGTCGGTCAGGCCGCTTTGGCCCCCGGCGTAAATTTCCGCGTTATAGTCCTGCATCGCGGCGTACAGTTCAGGGTAGGCGCGTTCCGACTCCGGGGGTTCGGCTGTGGTTTCCTCCGCCGCGGGGGCGGTGGGCTGGGCTTCGGCGCGGGCCGCAAACTGCGCAGCGGTTTTGGCGTTGCGGGTGCTGGTCCACCACTGGGCAGCGGTGGGCTGTATCAACAGCGCCAGCCCCAGCAAAATGGCCAGCCAGGCCAGAATTTTAGCAATCAGCCGTCCCATTTAGTCATCCTCCTCGCGCTTTTTGCAGCGGTGCAGCAGCAAAAGCAGCAGCAGCGCTTCGCCGCCGATCACAATGCTGCCCGTTACCGCGATCCACGGCCAGGCATCCACCACGCGCTTGACCACCGTTCCGGTGCGCAGCGCCTGATACTGCACGGCCTGCGGGGTGTTGGTTTCTTCCTCTCCATTATAAGGGATGCGGGTGCCGCGCACAAGCATGCGGTGGGTGTTGATGGCATACGGCGTGCAGGTAACAAGGGTGCAGTAATCCTGCCCCGCGGTGATGTCCAGATCCTCGGTGTGCTCCGGTTCCACCACTTTGATTTGATCCACCTGGTACGCCAGCGTTTCATCCAGAATATGCAGGTAGAAACAGTCGCCCTCTTCCAGCTTGTCCAGGTCGGTGAACAGCACGGCTTCGGGCAGGCCGCGGTGGCCGGTCAGCACGCTGTGGGTGCTTTCGCCGCCAAGGGGGTAGCTGGAGCCTTCCAGATGGCCAACGCCCCTTTGCAGCACATCATCGCTGGTGCCTTCGTAAATGGGCAGGTTGACGTCAATTTTCGGGATGGTGATATACCCCAGGCTTTCGCCCACATCCACAAGGTCCACATAGCTGGTGCCGGTATCCTCCGCTTCGCCTGCGGCATCGCGCTCCACGGCGCTGTCCAGCTGCTGGTTATAGCGGCGGGCGGCCTCCTTGGCGGCGTCCAGTTTTTCGGTATCCATGCTTTTTACGGTATCATCGTAATTTTGGATCGCTTCGCTGGCGTGGCGCTGCGCCACCGCGTTGCTGATAACCGGGTACGATGCCACCCCAATGCCGGACAGGATCATCAAGGCCGCAAAGCCGACTTTTAGTTTTGTTGTGGTATCCATAGCGTCACCGCGAACCTTTCCGTGAGAGGGTTGAAGTTGGGAACTGATGCAATTAGAAATTAGAAATTAGGAATTGGAAGTAGGCAAAAGAATAAATAATAAAGAATAATGAATAATTGTGGTGGACCGCGGCGCATTGCGCCGCTCAGGAGATATTGGGTTGGGGGTGGTTTTTAGGGTAGTGAATAACAATAAAATAATCTGTAGGGCCTTACGGCGTTGCACACCACAAAATTGTAATAAACCTCGCCCTGCATGTAGGGGGCGGCGTCCCCGACGCCCCGTTTGACGGGCCTAATAATTGCCGCCCATCCACCCCGCGCCGCAAACGTTGCAAATCATTTGTAGGGGCCGATGCTCGCCATCGGCCCGTTGACGGGCCTTGCCCTATTTATTTTTAGGTTCTGCACGGGGAACCACCCCTCAGTCTGCGTTGCAGACAGCGCAAACATAAGGTGAGATATTGGCGCCCCTTGAGGGGAGCTGGACGCGGAGCGGCCTGAGGGGTGGTTCCCCGCCACAAACCTAACGGCCGTGGGGTGGTTCCTCGCCACAAACCTAAAAGACATCCGTTCCGGGGCCATGGGGTGGTTCCCCACGCAGGGCCTAAAAATCAACCGAACAACGGCCATGTACACCCAAAAAAATTTATTTCCCAATAACCCACCATAGGGGGAGGGCCAAATCCGGCCCTCCCCCTGTGTATGATGGATTATCCCTCTATACCCTATTGGTGAATTGTAACATTGTTTTGCCTTGCGGCGGGCGCATCAGGTGCGGTTCTTCTTTTTCAGGCTCAGCAGCACGCCAACACCGGCCACAACCAGCAGCACACCAATGCCGCTGAACAGCAGGGTGCCGAAACCACCGGTGGTGGGCAGGTCGAAGCCCTTGCGGTTGATGATGGTGATCGCTGCATAGTTGTACAGAGTACCATCGCTATTCTTAACCTCGGTCTTACTATATTTATTCTTAATCAGTTTACCCGTGTTATCAAAGGTATCCGTATTACTCCATTTGGTGGTGCAGTCCAGAGTCAGGTTTGCGTTCACCGGCTCAGTCAACAGGTTATAGCCTTCGTGAGTCTTGGTTTCAACCAGCTTATACTCGCCAGTCGGCAAACCATTTGCAACAGCCTCACCGTTGCCATCCGTCTTCAAAGTCATAACAGCAAACCACTTAGACTTATCACTAACAGTAGCGTTCAGCTTTTTTGCTACTGCTTCCTCAGGCGTTAAAATGGTCTTATTAGCACCCATAAACGTAACGGCGGTGCCAGCTGCGTTAATCTTATCTTTTTCTGGATCAACCTTTTTATAAAGGGTAAATTCAACACCATCCAGCGGGTTGCCATCCGCACTATCACCCTTTTTCAGGATGCCAGTCTTGAACGTATAAACAACAGCTTCGTCATGGATATCATACGGAGGATCCTCTTCGGTAGTGGTAATATTTGTCTTCTTGGAGTATTTCAGGTCGGCACTGTTTACATTGCCCACTGCACCAACCGAAGCGCCGTCCTGGAGCTTTGCGGTATAGGTAATGGTAATGGTTCCACCTGCATATGCCGCAATCTTGTCAGTAGCAAATGCAATCGTAAAGCCAGACTTACCCTCAGCATTCGTTATCGTCAGGGTATACTCAGTACCCTCTTTAAATGTCGTTTCTTCAGCTTCGCCAACTTTTCCTTTAACATCAATATCATTATTAACAACCAGCTGGTCGCTATTCATTTCATCAGATACGGTGAAAGTCTTCAGTTTTGCAACGTTTTCAGGAACATTGACAGTCAAAGTATACGGAACATCATCACCAATGCCATAGTCTGCATCCTTTTTACCTGTAATTTCCTTTTTGAAGTCCGGCTTGTAGTTCTTTACTTTAACCTGTGCTCCACTAAAAGCAGTAGTGTCAAAGCTCTTTACACTAGTTTCAGGCTTTTGCGCGCCTTCAATATCACTTTCGGTCGCTGCAACCATCTCGCCATTGTCATTGATCTTAAAAACATAGGCAATGCCGGAATCCAAAATGTAACCATCGTTTGCATTAACTTCAGTTTCCACAAAGGCATATACACCTTTGGTCAAACCAGAAACGCTGATTTTGCCATCATCACCCGTGGTAAGGACACCCGTTTTATTAGCTGCGTCAAGCCACTCGCCTGCATTATCTACGCCATTTGCAGGCTTCTTCTCAATCCAAGTCCATGTTCCGTCATCATTCTTCTTATAGAGCTTAAACTTGTAGCCCTGCATGGTTGTAACTTCTGGATTCGTACCGCTCTGCTTACCGACTTTCTGCAAAACAGCCTGACCATATGCAGTAGAGTTTTTCGGGAAGACATGAACATCGTACAGCCAATCAGTCAGACCGCCATTCGTATCAGTCGAGACTTTTGTCATAGGAACAGAGACAAAGAACGGCTCACATGCAGTCTTGACAGAATCCGGTGTTTCGGTTTCAAGCACAAGGTAAAGACCCAAAGGCAACGTTTCCATATTCCCATCTTCACCCGCCACTTTGCCAAACTGAACAACGCCACTGGCATTTGTCTTTTTCGAACCGACTAGAATTGCTTGCGCGTTATTCTTCAGTTTATAACCGCCGGTAGTAGTATCAGGTTCTGCATATTCATCCCAGCTTGTAGGCCAAGTTACATTTTTACCATCATAATAGTCTTTCAGGTCTTCTTCATTCTTAACCTGATAAACGGTAAAGGTTGCACCTGCTAACGGAGTAGGTGTTTCAGTTTTGCCATCAACGTTTTTCGAAGGAAGACTATCTGCGTCTCCTACCTCGCCGGTTGCAGGCCCTCTACTTGCATCGTTCCACTCATACTTATGAATCGTAATGGAACCTTCATTATCCGTCCAAACCGGATATGCAGTGGTTGTCGCCGGTTCTCCATCGCCACCTGCTGCCATTGCTGGCATGGCGCACAGGCTGAGGGCCAGAGCGGCGCTCAACAGGCCTGTGAGAAAACGTTTTGCTTTTTTCATTTCAGTACCTCTTCTCTTAAAAAAATCATCATCGGATGGGCGGCGGGGCCGCCCGGCTTAAGGGTTCTGCATCAGCACGGCGTGCAGTGCGGGGCGCTGCAGCGGGGAAACGCTGCCGCGCCGTCCGCACTGTGCCGTGAAGAAAAAAGGAGGAAAAACTGGGCCGCTTGCCCACTTGGCTTATGGCTGCGCCCTGCCGTAAACGGACGCGCACGGGCGGGCAGACCCTGCATCCTGGGGGTTGATGGGTTTCCGGGGGATGGTTAATGTCGCCGGCCCCCTTTCCTGTTGTAGCGGAATGTGAATATCAACAGCCCTGCCACCGCCAGCGGCATGCCGATCAGCAGCCACAGGCTTGGCGCGTCTGCACCCGTGTGGGGCAGCTCAGGCGTTTTACGGTTCAGAACGGTAAGGTTCATGGTGTAGGTGTTGCCGGACTGCACAAACGTTTTTGTGTCCGTAATTTTCTCCCCATCAATAAAACACTCGCCGCCTTGGGTAAATTTGATCACAATTGGCTGTGCCAACAGGTTGTACCCCGGATGTGCCTTGGTTTCCGTCAGGCGGTATGTACCGGGTTCCAGATTTGTGAACGGGTTCGAGATTATCTTGCCGTCCGTTCCGGTTGTACCGGTAATGGAACCTGTGTTTGTGTTATCGAATTGGTAGTCTTTATCTACTACCCACTGCGTTTTTCCTCCGGTTGTTGTTTCGGCTTTCAGCTTTTCCAGCTTGAACTCAACATCTTTCAAGAACACATCTTGGCCCTCATTATTGGGTTCCGCGTCCTTCTTGATGATATCCAGTGCAAACTTCGGGTTCTGCAGCTTGTTGGTCAGCACAATCTTGCCGCTGCCGCCGGTGATGGTTCCATCGGGGGTTACTGTGGCTGGCGTTGTAGTTGCGCCGGTTTCGCTGTCCTTTTCGCTTTTTGCTGTTGCTTCAGCCTTTACAACATACGTATTGCCCTTAATCGTAATGGTTCCGTCTTCCGCTGCCTGTTTAAATTGGCCAGCCTCTACCGTACCTTCCACAATGCGGTAAATATAGTTATTATCCGCACTGCCGCCAACCGGGTACTGATCCAGGTTGTTAAAGGGATACAGCCAGCCGTTATCTGTATGGCGAACCGTAACATATTTGCTGCCCGAGGTCGGGTAGTCAACAACCTCCCATTTGGCATCCGCAGTACTGTTTTTGCGCTGGAGCTGGATGTAAATCTCGTTCGGCTGGTTCGTTGTACCAAGGACCGTATCATTTGCATCTTTCCAGAGCTTATCGAACTCAATGTTGATCAGTTTGCGCTTGGTGTTGGTAAAGATTGCGGTAACTTCCAGATCGTTCGGATCGTTCGGATTTTTGCTCGCCACAATCATGCCTTCCACCATGGTGTTGTTGATCACATGGGCTTCATTGCCATCCAGAACGGTTACGCTTTGCAGTCTGGAACCATCTTGCGGTGTAACTTCCTCGATGGTATAGCGGGTGCCAACGGGGATGCCGGTGATGGTCTTGGTGTGATCGCCGGCTTCGCTCATATTAATCGTAACGATTTTTTCGATGGGCTTTTCTTCCAGACCCTCACCGCCAACATCACTAAAGGTAACTTTGAACTTGTAGGTGCCTTTAATGGTATCTTCCTCACCAGCTGCGGCCTTCTTTTGGATTTTCAGCCCGCCGGTTTTGACGGTGTTGACGTATTTTACCTTTAGCTTTGTCAGCGTGGAGCTTGTTTCGTCCGGGTCCTTATAGGAGCGGAAGACGATGGTGTCGGCGGAGGGTTTGGTTTCGGTATAGCTATTACCCGTTTGATCATCATTCGGTCTTCTTATTTTTTCCGTTCGGCCATCATTGGGGCTGCTTCCCTCCTGCTCTTTTAACGAAGGTGTTGAATCAGGAAGACTTACGCTGTCACCTCCGCTCATCGACTCAACCTCCTTCCCGTTCTCGCACACCGTCCATGTGGTGTCGTACAGGCTTTCGTTCAGTTTCTCTTTGAGCGAAATGTAGCTGCCGCGGCGGAACTGGTCGCTGAAGGTAACGGTTTCTCCAGCTTCCAGAACAAAGCGTCCGTCACCGTCCACCAACTGGGTGTCTGTGTCCATGTTGGAGGTGTACTGTGCGTTTTCGGCGTTTTCCAAATGACCGCTTTCGGCGGAGCCGTAATCCGGGATTTCCTTCTGATCGGTTGTAAAGCCGGTCATCTTACTTGGCACCGCTTTGGGAATGAAGGTAAAGTTCCTGAAATAGATGTTGCGGTTATAGTTATCGCCCACGCGGATGGTTTTGACGTTGTCGCTAAAACCGTCCCGCTCTTTCATCTTGTGCAGGTCCAGCTTTACGGTGACCCATTGGTCTGTCGTCACTTCGACCGAGCCATACGTTGCGCCGTTAATGCCTGATGTGTCAAGGCTGCCTTTTTGGACGTCTTTATCATCCAGCAGTTCCAGATACAGGTTGTTGAGGGAAAGGTCACCTTCACTACCATCCGTTGTATCAACGTAAACCTGGAACGTAAGGAAGCGCATTTTTTCGATATTGATGGGTTCTTTCAGCGTCAGGATGCCATAACGTTGCTTACGCCAGTAACTGACGGGTTCCGTATCCGGATAGCGTGCGTACCAGTGAAGGACCTTTTTGGCATCTTGCCCGGAACCATGCTCGGGGTTTGTAGCCAACTCGAAAATGTAGTCGCCTTTGTTTGATTCGGTTTGTTTGGTTGCGGGTTCAAACGTGTTACCACCATTCGCAGTCAAATCCACCACTTCGGACTGAACACCGCCTGTATCCGGCTCAGCGGCATCTTTTCTTCCATAATGGGTTGCCTGGTTCTGGATGGTGAAGTTGAAGATTTTCTGGTTTTTAAAGCAGTTTTTGAAGTCCTCATCAGTAACGTTGGTCAGATCGACCTCTTTTTGAACCTGCAGCTCGTTATTATCCGGGAAGTTGAACGCCACCGCCATGTTGGACTCCCACATACCGCGTTCCATGTAGTACATGGTAAGGGTGTGCTTTTTGCCTTTGTCGAGTGGAAGAGTAGTGCCTTGCGCGTAGAAATTGATGGGTTCGCCATTATATGTTACGGACTTGACAGAATTTTTATCTTGATCACTACCTGACGTTCCGCCTTGTTTGACCTTACTGACATAGGCTGTTACACTATTCTTTCCATCGTCTGTCGCGCCAAATTCCAGCAGGCCGGAAACCTTACCATGGGCGCCGCCAACGTCAAGCGCCAGCTGGCCATCAATGAATACCCAAACGTCATCGTCACCGGAGAAGAAGAACTTGATGCTGGTTTTTTCCTTTTTTTCACCTACAATCTTGTTTGTTTCAACTTTGCCGTCATCCGTCAGGGTAAAATCCATCTGCAGCTTGGTGCCAAAGCCGTAATTGTAGGTAGAAGCCACACCAGAGGTTGCTGTTTCATTGAACGGGAAGTAGCCATTTTGGCTTTGCGGGCCCGATGACGCATTCACATTCACAGAATTCTTCTTTTTATCATCGGTACTTTTTTGGAGAAAATATTTTGAATCCGAATTTTGTTCCGAATTTTGTTTTAGATACAAGGTTGTATCCTTGCTGTCAAAGTACCAATAATCAACGCCCTGATCCTCATTAAAAATCGCTTTCTTGGTAAAGGGGAACGCAACGTTGTCGTACACTTCACCAAGCTTTGCATTTTTACTATTCTTTCCTAAGAGGAATTCTTTGTTAAAGTGCGGTTCTACTGTTGCTGTTGTTCCGTTTAACAACGGTGCTCCATCTGCGTTACCGGTGGATGTTGTATCCGCAACCAAGCCCTGATAGGCATAGTATATATGATTATTTCCATTGGTATTATTGTCATTACGCTGAGAGTTATTGATTGCCATAAAACGATTAAAATTGTCTTTGTACCCAAACAAATTTAATGTACTAGCAATATCGCTAAAGTTAGTTCCTCCTCCAGGCTGGAAATGTCCGGTATAAATCGGGTATTGGGCACCTGCCTTCTCATAATAATCGCTCAACGCCTGATCAAATTCACGGAAGGGTACCCAGTTGCGGTGACTTACAGTAGAAGACTTTTGATCGTAACTGCCACGGTTATTGCCGTTCAGTTCGTAATCTGTATAATAGTCATACAGCGTACTGGTAACATATTTTGTGTTTGCTTCTTCCGTAAAAGGAGCGGATTTAATATCTACTACTTTAGTGCCAGTATCTTTCCCCTTTTCGGCATCACGCAGGGTACCTTTTGGAGCCCAGTAGCCGCCACGAGTGGTACCTTTATATACTGCATCGTCATTCGTATCCGCATAGAAGCAATTTTTGCCATCTGTGGGAATCTCCAGCCACTCTGTACTTACTCCATTTCCTTTTGTCGCATTGTCATCGTTAATTTCTTCACCGGAAAAGATGATTGAACTATTTGAACTATATTCTTGGGGAATGTCAACATAATAAAGGTTTTCGTTTGTATCATCTTTTACCAGCGTGCCTTTTTCGGAGTTTCCGTTGCCTCCTTTTATCCGATAATAAATGGTCTCTGAATTATTGGCTTTTGGGATTGAATAGTTGCCGCTAGTATCACCCGTTCCTGTTGTTGGCAGCTTTGAGAAAGTAGCATCGTAATAGATACGGAAAGAGTTTTCTCTACCCCATCTTACGTTGTCTGCGCCAGTATAGATAAAGCAGTTCCTTGTTTCACTGTACATAAAGGATTCTTTATCATTACCACTAACAGATTCGTTATAGAAGTTATAGAAGTTGCTGGATTTGTTTTTACCGTCCTCAACCCATGTAAACTGAACATAAGAGCATTCCACGTCTGGGATGGTAAAAGTAACGAATTCTTCCTTAGCAACAGGTTTAGCTTCTGAGCCATCATTAACCAATGTTAAGGTTTCACTTTTTTCATCAGGGATATAGAAATTTGCCTTTACGCTCGTTAAATCAGCTGTACTGCGGTTTTCGAACTTGATGGGTTTGCCTGCATAGTATGTATGACTCGTCAGGATGGAATCGTCTGTCCATTCACCTTTAGTTGGATCATACATTTTGTTATTGTAGTCGCTTATAGGACCCAGGTTACTATTTAGCTTAATCTCTCCTTTCCAAGTAGAACCTTCGTATAACTGGAACTGTATTTCTAGAAAGTTTTTTCCTTCTATATCTTTACAATTCTTAACGGCATAAATCTTATGTCCATCTTCTGTTTTCCGTCCGGTCGGCTCCATTGGATGCGAATGCCACCACTCACCCTTATCAGAATTGCCCGGAGTTGCATCAGTTCTTACATTAAGCCTAATTTCATGGGAAGCTGAAACGGTCTCCCCATTAATCTTATCCGGAACGACAAAGTAAACCGTGAATCCATCTGCCGCTTCCTGCTCACTAACTGCCTGCACGTTATCCACGCTTTTTGCGGCGTACATCTTCTGCGGCTGTTCGGTCGGTTCCGGGGTGGCGGTGGGGGTCACGGTCGGCACAGGGGTGGCCGTTGCGGTGGCTGCCGGTTCCGGGGTCAGGGCGGGTTCTGCCGTGGGCTCCGGCGTTTCGGTCGGGGCGGGCTGCTCCGGCTCGGCACTTTGTTCCGGTTCCGGGGTGGCGGCGTTCTGCTCCGGCGGAACGGTATCCTCCCCGGAGGCCGTTCCCTGCTCATCCTCCAGCAGCTCTACTTCGTCAGGTGCGTCGGGCAGAAGATTCACCTCGGCGTATACAGGCAGGGCCATTGCCATAACCAGGCAAGCGGTGACAAGCAGCGCTGTCAGCCGGCGCGCCCAACCTGTTGTGTTTTTTCCTGTTCTATTCAATCTGCTCACCCGTCTTTCGCGCTGGCTTGATGGAAGCACATTGTTCCACAGGGGATCCCTGTGAAACAGTAAAAGAAGCCAGCTTCTTTTACTTGCGCAACCGTTGCCATGTTGTTTTCAAAAAAAAACCGCATCGAATCTTCTCATTGCGCATTTACTTTTTAGTGTTAAAGTATAGCACCTTTATACCCGAAAGGCAATACAATCCACGTAAATTCCTGTTTTTCAGCACTTTTACTGATTGCGTTTTCCTCCAATTATACAATGTATTCAAAGCCTTTGTATCATTTACTCCTGATTTTCTTTTTGGCAGCGGTCATTTTTATATACTTTAACCGCGCGTTTATGATCCTCTGCGCACACAGAGCGCAACTTTGCGGCAAAATTCGCCTTTTTTGTTGCATTTTCCTGTTTTTGCGCAATTATTTGTTTCGCATGCGCCTGTTTGCGGCGGGGCCTGGCAGCTGGGTGGGCGCCTTGTGGGAGGGATGGCAGGTTTGCGGCGCACGGTTCCCGTTTTTTTGCGGCGCGATGGGTACACCGCGTCCCTGCAAACGGTTTGCGGTGTTTGCGGCGGCGGGTGTGTGTTTGGTGGATTGCACGCCCGCCAACGGGACGCCGTTCTCCCTTTACAACGGGGTGCGGGTTTGCTGCAGATATGCCATTCGCTTTTTGTCCCCCCTGCCCCGCCCCTGATTCCCGGTTCCCCCTTGCCGATTTCTATTTGCGCCAGCTCCTGAGGTGCATCTGAGAGCAACGAAAATAGCGGATCTTTCGCAAGCACAAAATCCGGCTGCGTTTGCTGAAACAGACGAGCTTTTTCTTTGTTTTCAGATACACCTCCAGCTCCCAGCTTTCAATCTATCCTGTGTAAACTGCAACCCCTCACGCGCCATTCTGTGCGGCACTTACCTTATAATATATGGGTGCTACCCTGTGTAAATTTGCAACTGATCTATTTGAAGCAGCTGTGAGCTGTTGCAATTTTGCACAGGGTATTGCCCTCATTCTGTGCCGAACATTCCCGAAACGTGTTGGAAAAACGCACAGGATTGCCTTGTTTCCCTATGCCGCTTACCGTTGGAAAAACGCACAGGTTACCCCCGAAACAGTTGCACTTTACACAGGGTATTCCCGCTCCCCTGCCCCGCCGTGACCCGCGTACCTGTTGGAAAACCACACAGGATAGGCCCGTTCCCCGTGTTGCAATTTACACAGGTTTGGCTGTTTTTGGCTTATTTGCAACTTTACGCAGGTTGCTTTCCGCACAGGAAAATGGTGGTGGAATGCACAGGCTGCAGTTGGTTGAACACACAGGTTTGCGTTGTTAAATTACACAGGCTCTACCTATTACTAATATAGAACTAAACAACTAAGCCATAATAACAACCAGAGCTAAGCCGGGAGATGGGGGAGAACGGGAAAAAATTGCTGTTGCCATTCCATCAGGTTACAGAACCCTGAAACAGCATGACAAAAAAGCACAATAAAACCCTGTGTAACCTGCACCCGGGCTGCAACCCCCACAGGATATATGGCAAACCACAACGCGGGTGTTGCATTTTGCACAGGGTAATGGCGGTGAAACCCTGTGTAAATTTGCAATTCTTGCGCTGGACAACAGGATGTGCTATAATGTTTAGCATGATGTGCGTGACCACCCGGGATACAGCAACCGATATAGGAGGCCCCTGCTTATGGCGGCAAGTAAACAGAAAAAAGATGATCCGTTTGTCGTTACGTTTGAAGAACGCGGGGACCAGACCATCGTTCGCAAATCCAATGACCTTGTACAGATGACGCGCAACAACCTGACGTTGAGCCAGCAGCGCCTGATGCTGCATATTTTTTCGATGATTAAGCCGGAGGATACGGACCTGCCCTCTTATGAGCTGAGCATTTATGATTTTATCAAGATGACCGGCATGGACCCGCACAGCGGGGCGCTGTACAAGCAGGTGCGCAAAAATATTGAGGAGCTGGCCAACGCGCCCATCCAGTGGATCAAGAATAACGGAACTTCCACGGTGGAAACATTCCGCTGGATCGATAAAGTGCGCATTGATGAGGGCCGCGCGCGCATGACCATCACGCTGGATCCGGTGCTGAAACCGCACCTGGTGCAGCTGAAAACCCTGTATACCACCATGGATGTGACCTACACCATGCTGATGCGGTCCACCTATTCCATCCGCATTTACGAGCTGTGCAAGAGCTACCAGAGCCTGTACCTGAAAAAGAAAGCGGCCGGGGAACCGCTGGTATGGAACCTGAGCATGCTGTATGAACAGCTTTCGTATACGGCCAACCGATGGTCGGATTTCCGCCGCCTGGCACTGGAAAAGGCAAAGGCGGAAATTAACGAAAAGACGGATATTATTTTTAATTACGATGTGTACGAAAAAAAAGGGCAGAAGGTTCTTTCGCTGGTGGTAACGATTGACCCGGTGGATGATGACGCTGCACAGGCCAACCTGGACAGCATCAACAGCACAGTGCGCAAAAAGAGCAAAAAGAAGGGCCGCCCCACCGTGGCGATTGAGGATTCGCTGCTGGATGACCCCAGCGTGATCACCTTTGATTATGTTTCGGCACCGGAAACAACGATCCCCTATTCCTTTGGACGCCACCGCACCGAGCTGCGGGAGGAAATTGTTGTGAAAGCGCGCATGGATCAGCTGCGCGCGGAGATTACGCCCGAAGAGCTGCACGCGGTGGAAGTGATCATTGATGTGTTGGCAGATGCCTGCTGCACCATCCAGGCAGGCGATGGCGAGCAGGACGGCGGCAACAAAACGGTGTTTGGAAAGATGAATGCCATCATCCTGGATTGCGGCGGGCTGACCAGTTGGCTGGCCGGTGTGGCACCCCGTTATGCACAGGAGATCATTCCCCGGTCGCAGACGATGCGCAGCCCGGCGCGGTACCTGAACAAGGTGCTGCGCGAGGATATGGATAACTATCGCATTTATATTTTCCGCAAGGCAAAGCCGGCAGCAGAACCCAAAGAGGAGCTGTTGGAAGCGGAGTACCATGTGATGGACGAGCCGGTGCAGCAAACGATGCCGGAGCCTGAGCCGCCCAAGGTAGAGCTGATTCCCGAAACGATTGTAAAACGGCAGGATATGCGAAAAGAGTTTGCAAAGTTTGTAGATGATGGATACCTGGAAAAGACGTTGACGAGCGGCCAGCGCGGCGCTTACCACGAAATTTACCGCCACCTGGCAGCGCGGTGCGTGCCATCGCCTTCCAGCCTGCGCAATGGGCTGAAAGACGAAATGCGGCTGCATTACCTGGCCTGCATGAATGAAGTGATTGAAAAGTATGGCAGCCTGACCCCGTTGATGGAAGCTATGGCGCATGAACTGGACTTTGATGTGTTCTGGGCAAAGGCCGCCAAGGACCCCAACGTGAATAACCCGATGGGGCTGTTCTACCACATTATTGAAGAACGCGCGCTGAACCCGATCGGCACCATAATGAACGACCAGGCACAACGGCAGAAGGTTGCTGCCAAGGAAAAAGGTGAAAAAGATAAGTGGCACAACGAAAGCTGGATGGATGCTTTTGAGGAAGATATCCCGGATGACAGCGAAGAGTAATTGAGATGAAGCAGAGCGGAACATCCGGGAGCGCTATTATAATAAGGTAAGCAGCGGCTGGCAGATTGCTGGCTGCTGCTTTTTTGTTGGGGTGCAGCTGAGAAATGGAAATATCCGGCGTTTTTTGATTTCAGATAGACCTTGGGCAACACCGCACAATTCCCGCCTTGCGGCTTAAGCACCGCTCCGGCAGC
>OLRJ01001878.1_pt1 | contig 16790 bp, 14 predicted proteins | sample 1672741 | NCBI WGS metagenome assembly OLRJ01 (sample SAMEA3136719, study PRJEB25190) | human gut metagenome | biome: human gut; feature: human-associated habitat; material: faeces | place: Austria | collected 2013
ATTAAGTACCTTATTTAACTCTCTCTTCTCATTTTCCATTTATTACTTTCCTTATCTTATATCAAACAAATTAGATATTAACGATTCATTTTGGTTCGCTTATACCACAGGAAAATATAAAATGGAAGATTATCATATCTGCCTTTATACATTTTACAGGCTGCAGATTTATATTGTTTTTTCCACTCTTTCTTAGATATCATTCCTGTTTTAACTCTTGCATCATAATCAAAACATTCTGCCATTGCTCTGGCGCCTTCTGGTATGGTCTTATAATATTTATCTCTATCAATAAATCCATGTTCCATAGATTCACACCAGTAAAGTGCCTGCGGCATTCCAAACACTGTTGTTGCAAACCCAAGTGCAGTATTTCTGAAATTGATTTCCAAGAACCATAATCGCCCTTCTTTATCAACCATGAATTCAAACTCAAAAATACCCTCAAAACCAATTTCTGCTATTACATTTGCAATCTTATCTTGCATCTCCATATTCTTTGAATTTTTAATAATCCAATACGGAGAATATTTATCCGGAATGTTATATACCTGAGAGGCTTCCATAACTACAAATACATCTTTTCCCTGATTCACACTGAAAGCATCAAAGGAAATCTCATCTACTTTTTCTATATATTTTTGTACTAATACAGATTCACTTTTCATGTTCGAATAGGCATTCTTTAATTCCTCATCATTATGACAAATATAAACAATATCTTTCCATTCTGAGCCAATAGAATTAATTGCCTTCGTCATAACAGGATATTCAATATCCGCTGGAATCTCTCCCACTTTTACTTTCCATGTTTTAGCAATCTGTATTCCATGTTTTACTGCCAAATCCATCATGATATCTTTATTCATATAATGACAAATACGATTGCTTTCTCCTGCATTATAAAAATAAAAGTATTCTTTTAATTCTTCATAATATTTGTCTAAAAGAGAAACAGTAACATCATCTCCTGTCAGAATGAATGATTTTTCTTTTTTATCTTTTGCGAACTTAGAAAGTATGAATCGAATCCCTTCTTCAGGAGTATTAACATAATATTTTTCCTTAACATACTTGCTTTGACCAACAAACTTTAAATCGCCTTTAACAGCTACCACAATCGGCTTAATTCCCGCTTCTCCTAATGTTCGAACTATTCCGAGCGGGTTATAATGCTCCTTACTAACTAAAACAATATACTCTTTCATTTGATTTCTACTCCCTTTTTTGCCCATTCATCAAGAATTGTTTTATCTACCATATCTTTTCGATATACATGAAGCATAGGTCTTTCATCAGCGCCATAATTATTTTTCATTCGTTTATATAGGATGATAAATGTGCAAAATAAAACCCTGACATCCATAAGGAATGTAAGATTTTCAGCATAATAAGACTCAAATTTAAGCTGCGTTTCCCAATCACACTGAACTTCCTTACTTAAACAATCTGGTGGTAACAGACCGCCCCTTACAGAATGTGCTTTTCTTTCTTCCTCTGTATAATACGGTAAATAAAAACTCGGCTGTGGTCTAGGACCAACGATTGACATATCCCCTTTCAAAATCATTACCAATTCAGGAAGTTCGTCCAACGATGTTGATCGTAACGCTATACCAAATTTTGTAAGCCGTTCTTTTTCTGGTAATAAATTTCCTTCTGCATCTTTTTCATTTGTCATAGATCGAAATTTATATAATTTAAATATTTTTTCATTTTTACCAATACGATCCTGCGAAAAAAGTACTGGCGATCCCATCTGGATACGAACTACTATCGCTATAATCAGATATAATGGGCTTAAAATAATCATTGCAATTAATGATAAAACTATATCTATCAACCGTTTTATGAAATGCTTATACATACTTACCCTCTTATAAACACACTTTCAAATGTCTCTGCATAATTACATCCAGCCTGTGCACCGCGATATGCAGCCAAACCTTCAATAGCCTCTTTTGATCTTGGATGTGGATATGGACGCATGACTCCTTTATATTCAGAAAGTGCTTTTATCTTTGTATCAATACCATCTTTTCCAACTTCAACATAATAATTAGGCATAAATCGATTAGATGAGGTATCGAAAGACCATTCTGTCGAAGATAACACCTCCATATATAATAATTTTTTTAATGGAGCAATATGTTCTCTACGTTGAAATAATCGACTTGCAGCCTGTACTGCATAAGATGTTTGTACATGATCGTTATTAGTATCTGATGGATGATGTGTAATAATCGCTTCGGCATTCCAATCTTCTATGCATTTTTCTACAAATTGAACCAATTCCAGATGTGAAACTGTATTCATCTTAATGTTTGGGAAATTAGCACGATATGTTTTCTGTACACCCAAAAGTGTTAATGCTTTTTCTTCATCTTCCTCCAAAGAGTCCGATCTATCTTTACGTGCCATTGCCTGACTTACCATAATAGCAACAGCCACCTTATGACCATCATTAACTAATTTTCGAATCGTTGCTCCAGCACCCAAAACTTCATCATCTGGATGAGCAACTACTACTAAATAATTCATTTTATATATCTCCCGTATCTTTTATGGAATATCAATATATTTTTTCTATTCTCCATATTTATCTCAAGAACATCTAATACTTCCTTCTATTCTCTCCCTATTGAGGACAATAAAATAAGAGCCTTTCGGCTCTCATTTCTGTTGTAATATATTTATGTCTAATATCCTCACAGCCAGTATAGAATTATTTACCTTGTTACTTAAAAGTATCTTATGATTATCATTTCAGACCTTTAATCAGTTTTTATATCTGTTGTGTCTATATAAACCTTGGTTTATCCCCAAGTTATTATCTTTCTCTCGAATCATTTCTTTATAATAACTTCTGATCCTGACTCATCTACATTTTTACAATCTGCACTTTCATGTAAACATCTCTACTTCCCAACTCGCGCTGCCTCATACCCCAGCACCACGCTTCCGGCTTCCAGCTTTTCAAAATCAGCTACGCTTCCACCGGCTTTTACAATGGCTCCGGCATTGACATGTGCGCAAGTTCCGATATGGGTGTCATGATCTACGATGGCACCCACGCTGATGATACATCCTTCTTCGATTCTGCTGCCGGCATTCACAATGGCTTTCGGTTCTACCACTGTACCCGGCTGGATCTGAGCAGTACGACTGACATAAGCAGTTGGATGGATCAGCGTCGGTATCTTATTTTTATATGGAAGGTTATGAATCTGCTCCAACAATTGTTTTCGCAGCTGATTGTTCCCGATGCCGCAGAAGATGTAATCGTAATCCCTGCCAAGCTCCGGCAAATCCTGTACGCTGCCAATGGCTTCCGGACTGTTGTCATCCAGAAAATCTATTTTTACAAATCCCATATCTGTGGCAATCTCTGCCACGACTTTTCCGTGACCGCCTGCGCCAAGGATCAACAGGGATTTTCCTTTATATTCCACTGTTTCTTCTATCGCCATCTTTTACCATCCACCTCATTCTTTTAGATTAAAACCATCTTCTGCGTCCTCAATCTGCTTTTACCACTTTGTCACTTTTTCTTGAATTGAAATCTACAATTACATTCAAATCTATCTGACATTCTTTTACAACATGCCACATTCTCCTAGAATGAAAATGCTATATAGTTTAATAATCTGACCTGTTTCTTTAAATCAGAAACCGATTTACTTATCCACTGATCCTAATGTTACCTGATTTAACCTGTTGTTTTTCCTCGAAAAATAAACATAAAAACAAGAGCTTTTCAGCTCTCATATCATCTTCAGAATATAGCTTCGCCATCCCCGCTCGTTTTCGACCGGAGTATCTGGTTCCGCTATGTTCCGACTGGAAAGCATGCGGTAAACCAGCTACACTTCCCTCATCTTGCTTATCTGATTCTGTATCTTCATTTCAGATGTTTTATATCTGAAATCTTTATTTTCTTCTGTCTGCTGACTTTCATATTTTTGATCCAGCCACAATCCCGACTGTATCTGCCTGTTCATAAATTCAAAATCCAGCCAGGCAATCTTGTTATGTCTGTCTACTTTTACGATCTTGTCCTGAAACGGACGGATCGCACCTTCTGTTATGACTGCTTTTTTATTTTGTAAATACCCATATGACATTTTAGAAATCCCGTCTTCGGTCAGCAGCTGACGAAAAAATTCTATCTCGGATTTCCGCATAGCTGTACTGCCTTCCCGTTTTCCCTGACGGATCAGTCCATGCTTTTGATCCCCCAGGGAAAACAGCATCTGGTCAAAATCCTGTTGCTGCATCAGCGTACGGGCAAAGATATATCCGGGGAACATGGGCTTGACTTCAATGGCTTTTCGATCCCGCCGGTAATATTCCATCGTGGGAAGGAATGCGTGCAGTCCCTGATTGCGGATGACGTTACAGACCTGCTCCTGCTTTTCTGCCAGAGCAAACAGGATGTACCAGTTTTCTTTCATTTATGATTCTCCATTCAACAGGTCGATTTCTTATTTCCATATGTTCTAAATTTGACGAGATACCAGAAGCATTTCAAAATTTAGTCATGTCTTCTCTGTGATCTCCAGTCCGACTTTTGCCACCAACTCGCTGGTCTCATCGGGACTTTTCAAAAATGCGATCCGTTTATGACGGTCGATTTTTCGGATGTTCTGTTCCCAGCCCTGTAAAGGGCCTTCCTGCACATGGGTTACCCCATTACAAATAACGCCTCTGGACATCTGGAAGCTTTCACTTCCTTTATAAAGGCGCTCCAGGAAACTCTGATCTGTCTCCGTAACGGTTATCGTTGCTCCATCGGTATTTATCTTAAGTCTGTCAGCCAGACTCAGTAACTTATCTTTTAGACGCTCCGGATCGTCACTGTCACAGATAACATATCCAGGGAACAGGTTGACCCGCTCCAAATGCCAGCTTCCCTCATATCTGCGTACCCGGTCTGCTGTCAGGCAGAAAACTCTCTCAGCATTCTCCTGTGATTTGGATCTATTCCATGCATCTAATAATATTTCCCTGCAATTTTCAGGGCATGCAAATAAAAACCACATATTTTTTCTCCAAATTTTGTCGTAGAATAGAATATTCTACGACATTTGTCTTGTATCAGGACAAGAGAAAATGTAATCCATGATTTTTAAGGCTCGAAGATTATTTAAAAATGAGATAAAATACAAAGAGAAATATAAAAAAATTGCTAAAATTATATTTAGGATAATGATTATACGGAAAATATCTAATTTTCAAAGATTGGATCAAATATAAACACCGATATTTTTGACTTTCTTACTAATAAAAGCATACAAATACCTTTTGTTACTTGTATAATGTAATGAAGCTTATTTAAAAACCAAACTTATACTTGAATAATCAAAAGTATGCTGTTAAAATGATATACGTCCATATAACACAAAAATGTCGTAGAATATTCTATTCTACGACATTTTTTACATTATATCATCTCTTTATTAATTTAATTGTATCGCCACAAGCTACGTCAAAAGCAATTGTATCCGTTTTTGTAAATCATTACTTCAATAGTCCACGGTATCTCGTCAGATCAACCGCTCCATATTTAACAAATATCTAATTCCTCTAAAACCACTGGCACATCAGTCATAGGATTGCAGTCCACCTGTCCCCATGTAACCCCAACACTTTCATAATGCTTTTTTAACTGTTTGATATGTTTTCTGGCTTCCTGTAATTTTGGACGGATAGTTTCTGCAATATCCATACTCTCCTGATATCCACTGATATATTTTGCCAGTTCTCTTTTCGCTCCCTTGCTGTCTAGGAACTGATGCGTCGTATATTTATAGTGCAGAATAAACCAAAACTCGATACACGGATTGGATGCTATAAATTCTACATGTTTAGATGTTTTTTGTAACCGATGAACCATACTAATCCTTTTCGGGTCACAATCCATGTCCAATACAATATAAGCTTTATCCCCATTTGCTTCAGACAGATCTTGATTTTTCCAATATGTATTCATAGACTTAAGCATCCCCTCAGGATCTGTATCCATCCCTGTTTTTACAAAACGGATATTATATTTACCATATTGTTCCTGAAACGACTGGAAATACAATTTCTCTGTTTCATTCTTTCCTTCTGCAGTAATAATCATAACCGGTTTTCTATGACGTCTGACATCATTTCTTTTTTTCTTTTGAAAATTTCTGCCCAACTCAAAGCACCTCCTCTGTCTGAAGAAAAGGTATCGCACCATAACGCCCCAACAAATATCCTTTTTCAATATTCTCCGTCTTACGAACAGAAAATTCATCCAGTGAATATAAATCTGTCACTCCTGTCTTTCCATTTTTTTCTGTGAAGTAAATCTGATCTCTACGGAACATATCAAGGGACAGTAAGGCAGTCTCATGAGTCGTTGCAATCAACTGTGCACCATTTTTATTTATCTCAGGATTTCTGAAAAAATTCACAATCATTTTTACCAGACTTGGATGCATGCTTTTATCTATTTCATCCAGAATAATCGTCTTTCCCCTCTCAAAAGCATCTTTCAAAATCGGTCCATAAAAAAATAATTGCTGCGTTCCCAGCGATTCCTCTTGTAATGTAAGTGAATATTCTTCTTTTTCTCCATCCGGATTCAAAACGGTATGTCCTGTCGTAACCTCAACATCATAATATTTCCCCTCATTTGGAGGAAGTATCTTTCCCTGTACCATAATCTGGATCGGCAGAGGGTTATTTTGAACTACTTCTCTGGCATCCACATTTATGCTGCTGATATTAATATCTGCCTGTTTTAACAGTTCCTGCGTAAAATGTATATATTCTTTTGTTTCATCTGTACGATATTTTTCAAAAGCCACTCCACTAAGATTCATTACTTCTGTAAATGTATCAATTGATTCTACTAACCATTCAAATGGCACTTTTGTACATTCAACATTCCAGGATGTAGCCGTTGATAAAAATAATTTATTTGCGGTATTCATCTGAAAGGCCGTCTCCAGCTTTGTTTTATATCCTCTGGTAAATTTAGGTTCCTCTCCATTTGATATGTCAAATATAAGAGTTGGTTTTGCAGAATTATAATAATACAGATACTCTTCTACAATTTTCTCAATTGTCGCACTGAACCCATATATATATTTCTTCCCATCTTTGGCAATAAATGTAAATTCAAAAGACGTCGGTTTATTTTTTGATTCCCGATCAAACTTAAATGGTACGACTGGCAGCCTATCCGTTACCTGAACATTATTGGAATTTCTGATCATTATCAATGCCGTTGTAATCGCTTTAAACAAATTGCTTTTACCAGCTGCATTTGCTCCATAAATAGCAATTACATTAACTGCTGTGTGATTATTTTTTCTTATGAGATTTTCCGGATGCAGTTTAGTCTTTGAAGGTTCAAGACTTAAAAATACTTTATCTTTGATTGACGAAAAATTTTCTACCGTAAATTGAAGTAACATATCTGATTCTCCTTAAAATGGCTTTTTCATATTCATATTAGCGAATTATATATCATCAAATTATATTTTATAATATCGAACGACATTATATGTATTATTTATCATCTTTATAATACTTTTTTTAATATGTAATATCAACATTATTTTTTTCGATTTTGTTATTTTTATACTTTTTGTAAGAAAATATTGTTCTATTCAGCCATTATTTTTTAATTTAATGTGCCTTCTTGAACCTTTCCTTCACTATTTTTCTGCTGATTTCTTCTTTATCTTCTTAACAAATATTTACTGCCATTTCAACACGAAAAAAGCCATACCCCCTGACACTTCCCACCACACAAAAACTCCGGCAGTTATCCTGCTCCTTCTGTTTTCATGCAAATCTCTTTTGTCAGACTGTATGGCTTTTTCTATTCTCTATATTCGTTTATCTCTAAATAGCTTTTTCCGCTCGCTTACTCTTCCGTCTGCTCTTCCGCTTTCGGATCTACGGTTACCTGAATGCCGAGCTCCCCGAGCTGTTTCTCGTCTACGATGTTCGGTGCTTCGCACATCAGATCGGATGCATCTTTGACTTTCGGGAATGCGATGACGTCACGGATGGTATCTGCATGTACCATGTGCATTACCATACGATCCAGACCATAAGCCAGTCCTGCGTGTGGCGGTACGCCGTAACGGAATGCGTTTAACAGGAATCCGAACTGATCCCATGCGCGTTCTTTGGTAAATCCAAGTACCTCGAACATTTTCTCCTGAATGTCGTTCTGGTGGATACGGACAGAACCGCCGCCAAGCTCGGTACCGTTTAATACAATGTCGTATGCTTTCGCGCGGACTGCACCCGGATCGCTGTCGATCTTATCCCAGTCTTCTTCCATCGGCATGGTAAATGGGTGATGCATTGCCATGAAGCGGTTCTCTTCATCGGACCACTCCAGAAGTGGGAACTCTGTTACCCACAGGAAATTGTACTGGTTCTTGTCCAGAAGATCCAGCTCTTTTGCCATATGGAGACGAAGCGCGCCCAGCACATCCCATACGACTTTGTTTTTATCTGCTGCGAACAGAAGGAGATCGCCTGCTTTTCCGCCCATTGCATCGATCAGCGCCTGCATCTCTTCTTCGCTCATGAATTTTGCAAAGGATGATTTTACGCTTCCATCTTCATGAAGGGCGATGTAAGCCAGTCCTTTTGCGCCATATGTTTTTGCCAGATCTACCAGTTTGTCGATCTGTTTACGTCCCATGCTGCCTTTGCCCGGTACACAGATACCACGAACGCTGCCGCCGTTTTCCAGAGCGCCGGTAAATACGCCAAATCCACAGCCTTTTACTACATCGGATACGTTCTGCAGTTCCATGCCAAAACGGGTATCCGGTTTGTCAGAGCCAAAACGGTCCATAGCTTCCTGCCAGGTAATTCTCGGCAGCGGAAGCTGTACATCGATGCCTATGGCTTCTTTGAATACATACTGAAGCAGTCTCTCGTTGACATCCAGAACGTCTTCCACATCTACAAATGCCAGCTCCATGTCGGCCTGAGTAAATTCCGGCTGACGGTCTGCACGCAGATCTTCGTCACGGAAACATTTTGTGATCTGGAAATAACGGTCATAGCCTGCGCACATCAGAAGCTGTTTGAACAGCTGCGGAGACTGTGGCAGCGCGTAGAAGTTGCCCGGATGTACACGGCTCGGTACGAGGTAATCTCTTGCGCCTTCCGGTGTGGATTTTGTCAGCATCGGAGTCTCGATCTCGATAAATCCTTCCTTTGCCATAAATTCACGCATCAGATGAGCCACTTTGCTTCTAAGCATCAGGTTACGCTGGATATCCGGTCTTCTCAGATCAAGGTAACGGTGTTTCAGACGGATCTCATCTTTTGTCTGGGAATTCTCCTCGATCGGGAATGGCGGGGTCTCGGATTCAGAGAGAATGAGCAGAGACTCTGCTACGATCTCGATATCGCCGGTCTTCAGTGCTTCATTCACTGCGCCGCCACGTTTCTGAACCTTTCCTACTACAGCTACTACATACTCACTGCGCAGCTGACCTGCTTTTGCAAATCCTTCTGCGCCTACGCTTGCTTCGTCAAACATGATCTGCAGCAGACCGGAACGGTCTCTCAGATCGATAAAGATCAGACTTCCCAGATTTCTTCTTTTCTGTACCCAACCCATAACGGTTACAGTCTCGCCAATATTTGCATTGGAAACTTCTGTACAGCGATGGGTTCTGTGAAGTCCCTTCATGGATTCTGCCATGTTACTTTCCTCCTAGATATATTTCTGTATGTACGACATTTTCTATTGACTAAACAAATTCCGTGCATACATATTTCAGAATAAAATATTCATCTGTTATCAGATAGCCTTATCTATCCCATTTATTGTTAGTTTTTAAAGAACTCTACGAAATCCTCATATCCATCTTTCCGCAACTGTTCTTTCTGGAATTTCTTGTTTTTGTTCATGCGAACGACAATAACCTGCTGTCCTTCTGCTCTGGCTTTCTGCGCCTTTGCGATGACTTCGCTGAGCTGGTCTCCCGGATAGCCTTTCTCAATAAGGTATGCCACTTTCGCCGGCTGCTCCGGAATCTGGAATCCGCTTTCCATCAGCAGCATGATGATACGCTCGAATCCGATGGAGAATCCGCATGCCGGTACGTCTTTTCCGGTAAAGTTGCCCACCATCTTGTCGTAACGTCCGCCGCCGCCGCAGCTTCCACCAAATTCCGGAATGGCAATTTCAAAGATCGTGCCTGTATAATAGGACATTCCGCGAACCAGTGTCGGATCAAATACAAGTTCAAAATCTGCTGTCTTGGTAGATGTTACGCTTGCAGATATCTCCTGCATGCTCTGTACGACGTCTGCCTCCAGATAGTCTCCCAGTGTCTCTGCCAGATACGCGATTCCATCTTCTGCCTGCTCTACGCCGGTAAATAAAGACAGGTATTTCTCAATGGCTTCTTTCGGGAACTCTGCTTTTTCCAGTTCATCTGCCACGCCTTCCAGACCGATCTTGTCCATCTTGTCCAGAATGATAAATACGGTGTCATAATCTTTTTCTTCAAATCCGCTGTAAGCTGCCATTGCTTTTAAAATACGACGCTCGTTGATGCGGATCTCGAAGTTTTTGAATCCCAGTTTTCCAAGTGTGCTTGTGGTTGCCAGGATCAGCTCGATCTCTGCCAGATTGGACGGCTCGCCGATAATGTCGATATCACACTGCATGAACTGGCGGTAACGACCTCTCTGCGGACGGTCTGCACGCCATACATTGCCCATCTGTAATGCTTTGAACGGGCTTGGAAGATCATTGGCATGATTGGAATAATACCGGCACAGCGGTACTGTCAGATCGTAACGCAGGCCATTGTCTACCAGATCTGCCTCGCACTCTGCTTTCTCCAGATTCAGCTTCTCGCCTCTCTTTAATACTTTAAAGATCAGCTTCTCGTTCTCTCCACCCTGTTTGCTGCTCAGGTTTTCGATATGCTCCATGCACGGAGTCTCGATCGGGGTAAATCCGAATGCGCGATAGGTCTCTTTGATCACGTTCATCACATAATCGCGGATCTGCATCTCATCCGGCATAATGTCTTTCATTCCGGTAACCGGTTTCTTAATTAATGCCAATGTATTGCCTCCATTTCTTTTTCTTTTCGCTCTATCATCTCATCCACGCGATCCAGATAATTGGTCACGTCCTTGACATTTGCAACTCGCTCGATGCGGCTGCCGCCATCCATGACAAATTTCGTGGTGGCGCCTGCACCAAGAGCCATTATAGTCTGTTTTTCTTCCATTATCAAGATATTGTAGACACCGGCGCATCCCGGTCTCGCATATCCTACATTTTCAAAATTGCCTGCCATGTTTTTCTGGCGGTACAAATAATACGGCTCCAGTCCCATTTTCTGCGCATACTCCGCAGTCAGGGCGATGGTGTCCCATGTATTTTCCATATGCAGCCCTTCATATTCTTCCCGCTGCATCCGCAGTCTGGCGGCACGTTTCACAGCCAGAGAATGCACCGTCAGATTGTCCGGCTTCAGCTCCATGAGCTGTTTCATAGTATTTTCCACATCTTCCAGACTCTCTTCCGGAAGTCCTACGATCAGATCCATGTTGATATTGTCAAAACCAAGGCTTCTCGCAAGTCTGAAGCTGTCGATGGTCTGCTGTACCGTATGATGCCGTCCGATCAGCTCCAGCGTCTCCTGCTTCATAGTCTGGGGATTGATGGAAATACGGGAAATATGGTGCTTGCGCAATGCCAGCAGTTTTTCTTCTGTAATGCTGTCCGGTCTTCCTGCTTCCACCGTAAATTCCAGCAGATGAGAAAAATCAAAGCTGTTCTCGATCTTTGTGATCAGCCGGTCCAGCTGCTCCGGCGACAACGTGGTTGGTGTGCCTCCACCGATATAGATGGAATTCAGATGTTTATCACGGAATTTCTCCGCCGTAAAATCAATCTCTTTTTCCAGCGCATCCAGATACTCGTCCACCCGTTTGCTCCAAAGTCCGATAGGATAGGATGTAAAAGAGCAGTACAGACAGGTGCTCGGACAAAATGGAATGCCGATATAAAGGCTATAGCCATTCTCATAATCAATCTTCTGTAAAAGCTCCAGCTCCCTCTGTGCCACCTGAATGCTCAGGTCGATCTTCTCATCCGACGCAAAATACGTCTCTTTCATATAGGAAGTGATCTCTTCTTCTGACTTGCCTTCCTCCAGCATACTCATGGGGATTTTCGTCGGACGGATGCCCGTCAGCGTTCCCCAGGGAAGAGTCTGTCCGGAATAGGTTTCCAGCAGCTGATACAGCGCCTGTTTTAATTTATTTTTCGTTTCTTTTCGATCTGCGAAGTCCACGTCTGTCTTCGCGCTCCGGATCACTGTGTCGTCTTCAATGATATCGAATCTGATCTGATCCGGTTCTGTTTCATATGTCACAGCAAGACGAAACGATATTCTTTCATCGACCTGCTTTTCCTCGGCTGTGACAAGCACTTCTTCAGCCGGGAAAAAAGCTTTGACCAGTGAATGAATATCGTATTCAAAATCTGCTTTATTCAGTTGTACGTATATCATTCAATTCTCCTATAGCATCCTGACTCCTGCAAATATGTCTGCCACTTCATCTGTGTCAACTGTTTCCAGAAAAACATTATATTACATGAAATTCAACATCATTTTTATGGAATATACTACGAAAACCAAACGCAGGGCCAAAATCCATATATTCTATTTGATTATCATACTGTAAAACCGTTTCGATCTTACATATACGGATTATGTTCTTTTTCGTATCCGATGTAAGTCCGTCCTTCGTGACCCGGAAGCACTCTGACATCTTCCGGAAGTACGAACAGACGCTCTTTGATGCCACGGATCAGCTGCGAGAAGCTTCCCCCTGGGAAATCAGTTCTTCCGATGGATTCACAGAAAAGTGAATCTCCGCTGAGCAGCACTTTTTCTGCTTCGATATAATAACAGACACCGCCCTCGGTATGTCCCGGAGTCTCGATCACTTCAAAGTCAAATCCTGCAAGGTGCAGCACTTCATGATCTTTTACAAAGATATCTGCCGGATAGGATGCGCCTCTTCCACCGATCATCGGGGAAAGGTTATACTGTGGATCTTCCATGGTATGTCTCTCATGTTCTCCCACATAGATCTTTGCATCCGGATACAGCTTCTGTAAGCCTTCCACACCGCCTGCATGATCAAAATGTCCGTGAGTCAAAAGGATTGCAACTGGTTTCAGACTTTTCTGTCGGATGACATCATCCAGCATTTCCACACTTCCGCCCGGATCTGTGATCACGGTCTCTTTTGTCTCATCATTGATCAGGAAATAGCAGTTCGTCCCAAGTGGTCCCGCCTGATATTCCTCAATCTGTAATTTCGCCATATTTTTTATTCTCCATTATGTGCAAACATTCAATATTTCCATTATTGTCCCATATTGTTATTACTATTGAATGTTTACTTTCTTATTGCTTTTTTCATACTTAACAAATAATTACATCCGCAAATCTGATTTAAAAATACGCTTTTTTGCAGCCAATAACTATTCAGATTCAACCATCAGCCTGTCGTACGTTTTATATCAAACACGCTCTCGATCATACGGATTTTGTCCATAAGCAGGTTCATTTCGTCTTTACCTTTTGTATGGAACTGGACGGATATGGTGGCAATGCCTTTTTTGCTCGTTCTGGAATTGATGGAATCAATGTCAATTCCACGTTCTGTGAACACTTTACTGATATCCACCAGAAGTCCGGTACGGTTATTGCTGAAGATTTTGATCTCAGCCAGATACATGCCGCCATCGGCTTCTTCTGCTGCGCCCTGCTGCCACTCGGCTTCGATCAGACGCTCTTTCTCACTGTCTGGGAGCTGCATGATATTGATACAGTCCGTCCGATGGATGGATACTCCACGTCCTCTCGTGATAAATCCAACGATCTCATCTCCCGGCACCGGTCCGCAGCACTTGGAAAAATGTACTGCCACATCGGTCAGACCTTTAACGATGATGCCGCTCTTGTTCTTTCCTTTGTCATGAACTTTACTTCCGGCAGCTTTTTCTTTACCTTCTGCCGTCTGTTCCAGGATCTGCGCATCGGTAAGCTGTGCCTGATGGTTTTTGCGGTATTCCTCCATCATGCGGTTTACGATCTGCGCTTCTTTCAGACCCCCATGTCCTACAGCCGCCAACACCGCATCCCAGTCGCGGAAACCGTATTTGCGCTGTACTTTGACCTGATACTCCGGTTTATTGATATCAGAAAGATGGATGCCCTTTGTCTTGCAATAAGCGCTTAAAAGCTCCTTTCCTTTCTGAATGTTTTCTTCTTTGAACTGGCTTCGGAACCACTGATTGATCTTGTTCTTTGCCTGTGTGCTCTTGACCACATTCAGCCAGTCACGGCTCGGTCCTTTGGAATTCTGAGAAGTCAGCACCTCGATCCGGTCACCGTTTCGGATCTTGTAATCAATAGTAACCAGCTTACCGTTTACTTTCGCGCCGATCATTTTATTACCCACTGCGGAATGAATGCTGTAGGCAAAATCAATCGGTGTTGATCCTCTCGGCAGATTTTTCACATCGCCATTAGGCGTAAAACAGAATACCGTATCTGCAAACAGATCCAGATCGCTCTTTAACAGACTCATAAACTCTCTGTTGTCAGACATATCCTGTTGCCACTCAAGAATCTGACGCAGCCAGCTGAGCTTCTCCTCTTCGCCGGTAATGCCGCCGCCATTGGAAGCTTCCTTATATTTCCAGTGGGCTGCGATACCGTACTCAGATGTACGGTGCATTTCCTCGGTACGGATCTGGATCTCGAAAGGCTGTCCTTTCGGTCCGATCAGCGTAGTATGCAAAGACTGATACATGTTCGGTTTTGGCATAGCGATATAATCTTTGAAGCGTCCCGGGATCGGTTTGTATTTCTCATGGATAACACCCAGCGCCGCATAACAGTCTTTGACATCTTTTACGATGATGCGGATGGCAAACAGATCATAAATCTGATCCAGAGTCTTATTCTGGTTGACCATTTTTTTATAAATACTGAAGAAATGTTTTGCCCGGCCCATGATGGAAGCCTGTATGCCGGCTTCTTTCATGTATGTGCCCACTTCGTCCACCAAAGACTGTACATAGGCATCCCGTTCCGCTTTTCTCTGAGCTACCTTTTCCACCAGATCATAGTATGCTTCCGGTTCCAGATATTTCAGTGAAAGATCCTCCAGTTCGATCTTGATCTTGGAGATACCGAGACGCTGAGCGATCGGAGCATAAATGTCCATGGTCTCACGGGCTTTTTCCTTCTGTTTTTCCGGTTTCATATATTTTAAGGTACGCATATTATGGAGCCGGTCCGCAAGTTTGATAATGATGACGCGGATATCCTTTGCCATGGCAAGGAACATTTTACGGAGATTCTCTGCCTGCACTTCTAACTTGTCCGCATCATAAGAAAGCTGCCCCAGCTTGGTAACGCCGTCTACCAGCCACGCAACGTCTTCGCCGAATTCCTGCTTGATCTCCTCATCGGTCATGACGGTATCTTCCACAACGTCATGCAGAAGTCCTGCCACGATGGTCTCTTTGTCCATCTCCAGTTCTGCCAAAATGATCGCTACATAGAGGGGATGTATGATATAAGCCTCTCCGGACTTTCTTACCTGATTTTTGTGAGCCTCCTCTGCGATGTGGTATGCTTTTTCCACCATAGAGATATCCGCTGAAGGATGGTACCTGTGTATGCTCTGTAACAGTTCCTCATACAGCTTTGCAGGCTCGATAAAATCCTTCGTGGGGATCATCTGACTGGTGCCTGCCATCAGCTCACTTTCTATTTTTTCAAATTCTTTTGTCTCAATCTTTTTCATTTCATCCATAATATCACCTTAATAATATATTGATTATAAATAATAATACCCGAAATTGCAACGTTTTCACATTCCAAAATAAGATTTCTGAAAACAGCTTTTCTCGTCACAATTCACAGATATGTTGTAAATTACAATAAGAAAAATACTTATAAGATAATCTTCATTTTTCCTGACTGCCGAAACAAATATGACACAGCCATTGAAAAGCACTGACATTTCCGTTAAAATAAAACAGAATCGTTTTTCGGTTTTTTCTAAATAAAGATTTATTTCAAGAAGATTCCGTGAGTACATTTAAAATTAAGGAGGATACGATCATGGCACAGAACCCTATCGTTACCATTGAAATGGAAAATGGCGATATCATGAAAGCAGAGCTTTATCCTGAGATCGCGCCAAACACTGTAAACAATTTTATCTCCCTGATCAACAAGGGATATTATGATGGAATCATCTTCCACAGAGTCATTCCGGGATTCATGATTCAGGGTGGAGATCCAAACGGCACAGGAACCGGCGGTCCTGGCTACTGCATCAAGGGTGAGTTCTCCCAGAACGGCTTTAAAAACGACCTGAAACATACTCCGGGCGTATTATCCATGGCACGCACGATGGTACCGAATTCCGCAGGAAGCCAGTTCTTCATCATGCATGAGACTTCTCCGCATCTTGACGGACAGTATGCCGCTTTCGGTAAACTGATCGAAGGCCTTGAAGTTGTAGACAAGATTGCAAGAACCAGAACGGACTTCAGAGATGCTCCGCTGGAGAAACAGGCAATGAAGAAAGTTACGGTTGAGACTTTTGGTGTAGATTATCCGGAACCGGAAAAATGCTAAGAGTTACTGCGTGATATAATGAGCGCAAGAGAGTCAACATACTCGTATGATTGACGAACGGCGAAT
>OLRJ01001888.1_pt1 | contig 16730 bp, 6 predicted proteins | sample 1672741 | NCBI WGS metagenome assembly OLRJ01 (sample SAMEA3136719, study PRJEB25190) | human gut metagenome | biome: human gut; feature: human-associated habitat; material: faeces | place: Austria | collected 2013
GAAATCCCTATATTTACAGTAAACCCCAGTTCTCTGTGGATCTTGTCCTTGATCTCACAGGCCAGGGCTACAGGATCCGGATAAAGCAGGGATGTACCTGTCATATCCAGGAAAACCTCATCAATGGAAAAGGATTCTATTACCGGTGCATAAGATGCACAGATTTCCTTAAAGGCCCTGGAGCACCTTAAAAACAGGCCAAAATCTCCAGGCACAACTACCAGCTCAGGACATTTTTTGAGAGCCATCCCTACAGGCTCCCCTGTACGTACCCCATATTTTTTGGCAGGAATTGATTTGGCTACCACAATCCCTGTCCGGGTCCTGGGATCTCCGCCAATCGCAGAAGGGATCTCCCTCAGATCCGGAAGCCCTTCTTTTACCCGGCGTACTGCTTCCCAGGAAAGAAAAGCACTATTTACATCCACATGAAAAATCAATCGCTCCTGTTCCATAGTCTATTCTCCAACATATACCAGGATCTTATGAAAGGATCCTGACGTTTCATGTTCAAAAGATTCAATGATCTTATTTTCATTTTCCCATTTATATCCATGTTTCACTTCGGTTATCAATAAGCAGCATATTCAGTTTTTTCCAACGCCGGATATCTTCTTTTGTAAATAACAGTCTTTAACGCAATTCCTCTGTAAGTTCCATCTGCTCCAGGGAAACCAGGCACTTAAAAGCACATGGCATAAGGTCCGCACTGGAAATCCCGCATAACAGCCCGTCTGTCAAAGTACGGAATTCCAATGGATTAAAAATATACAAGAGATCTTCCTCCAGTGGATTACACTGGTTTACAAAGGAGAAACGGATCAGCATATCACTGTAAAGCACGTTACCGGTATAGTAGATCTCGCTGCTTCTCCCATTACCGGTCACTGAGCAGATAGAAAAGGTAGCCGGACAGCTTCCTGTCAGCTCCTCGCTTTGGTGGATATCAATGATCCCGTCCTTCATACGGTTATAACGTCCATCGTAAAAATAAAAATACAACCTGTCTGCCTGAAAAAAAGGACTTTTCCGTACCTGAAAAGAAGAAGTCAGTTCCTTTTCCCTGACACTTACAGAAAAATCGTCAAAGCCAGTCAGCTTCCCAATCGAAATCTGCAGTACCTGGCAGATCTCATACATGGTGGCAATATCAATAGATATTTCCCCATTCTCATATTTACATACAGTGGCCCTGCTTTTATGAATCTCCTCAGAAAGCTTCTGCAGTGTCATCCCTGCTGCAAGCCTGTATTTTCGCATTCTCTGTCCCACATGTCTGTTTATGTCACTTACCATCTTGTATCCTTCCCATCCACATTGTTTCACAAAAATATCCAGAAAACACTTTCTGCTTTCCAGACACCACCATTATATCATATATCCAGCCAAAATGTAATGTTTCAGGAAACTTTTTACAAAAAAGTTTCTTTACAAGAAATTCACTACGTTTGCATTTTATTCCTTGTATATTAAAATAAAAGTTAAATATTATAAATGTCTGTCAAAAATCAGTCGTTTAACAAAAGAATATGAATTGAGGTAATATCAATGAAAGAGAAAAAGAGTAACTTCAGTAATTCTATCGGCTTTGTCCTGGCAGCTGCGGGAAGTGCAGTAGGCGTAGGAAATATCTGGCGTTTTCCCTATCTTTGTGCTAAAGATGGCGGCGGACTTTTCCTGATCATCTATCTTATCCTGGTGCTTACCTTTGGCTTTGTGCTGCTTACCACAGACATTGCCATCGGAAGAAAAACCAAGCAAAATGCCCTGAAGGCATTTGGCACTTTGCATCCTAAGTGGAGATTCCTTGGATATCTTACATTCCTTGTACCTGCTTTGATCATGACTTATTACTCTGTGATCGGTGGCTGGATCACCAAGTATTTCTGTGAATATATTATTTCCGATGGATCTGCCCTTTCCAAGGACAGCTATTTTACATCATTTATTACATCCAAGGTTTCACCTATTGTTTTTATGCTTATATTTCTGGCACTGACAGCCTGGATCGTATATCGCGGCGTAGAAAAGGGAATCGAAAAATTCTCCCGCTTCATCATGCCTGGACTGATCATTTTGATCCTTGTCATTGCCATTTTTTCCCTGACTCTTTCCAAAAAAGATACAGACGGCACAGTACGTACAGGCCTTCAGGGATTATGGGTATACCTGTATCCTGATTTTTCCGGTCTGACTGTAAAGCGCTTCCTTGAAATCCTTCTGGATGCTATGAGCCAGTTATTCTTTTCTTTAAGTGTCTCCATGGGTATCATGGTCACTTACGGCTCCTATGTAAAAGATGATGTAAATCTAAATAAATCCATTAACCAGATTGAAATATTTGACACAGGTGTGGCTTTCCTGGCTGGTATGATGATCATCCCTGCAGTATTTGTCTTCCTGGGCACCGATGGAATGGCTTCCGGTCCAAGCCTGATCTTTATTTCTTTGCCTAAGGTTTTTGAAGCTATGGGGCCTGTAGGAAAAATAACAGCCATTGCTTTCTTCTTAATGATGGGCTTTGCTGCACTTACTTCCTGCGTATCCGTTATGGAAACCCTGGTTGCTAACTGCATGGAAATCTTCCATAAAACCCGTAAACAGATGTGCAGCATGATCGGGATCTATTCTCTTATTACAGCTGTGCTGATCTGTCTTGGATATAATGCACTGTACTTTGAACTGCCACTTCCAAATGGTGCCACTGCACAGCTGCTGGATGTAATGGATTATATCAGCAACAGCTTCCTGATGCCGTTTATCTCCTTCCTTACCAGTATTCTGGTGGGCTGGGTGATCGGTCCTAAATATATTATCAGCGAGGTGGAACGAAACGGGGAACATTTTGGTCGTGCCCGCCTGTACAGCTTTATGATCCGTTTTGTAGTACCTGTGGTAATGCTGGTCCTTTTCCTGGTGTCTACCGGCATCGGAAATCTTTTTTAATAGATTATTTTCAAAATGCCGCCGGATGATTTCCTGTAAAATAATATAAATCTTCTTCTAAGCAAAAACGCCACTTCTTTCCCGGAAGTGACGTTTTTGTTTTTATAACGCTACAGCTTCTGGCCTGGTTCTGATACTTTTATCAGAATAGCTTATTTTACTGTAACTTTTACTTTCTTATAAAGTCCGTTCTGTGCATAGCAGTAAACATAGCATTTACCTTTTGCTTTCGCTTTGATCACACCCTTTTTGCTTACTGTTGCAACAGAAGTGTTGGTAGAAACATAGCGAATATTGCTGGTGTACTTTTTGAATGTACCCTTGGAAGCAATGGCTTTTGCCTTGATGGTGGCTTTCTTGCCTTTCTTTAATGTAAAGGCCTTCTTGTTTACAGTCACTTTCTTAATGTCTGCTTTCTTTCCACCGGTTGTGTTTGTATAGATCACTGCTGACTTGGTGATTCTTCCATAGCTGTCAAAAGCTGCCACATAATACTTATAAGTTGTTCCTTTTTTCAGCTTCTTCTGTGTCCAGGATCTGGTCGTTCCGGATACAGTTTTCAGAAGTTTTACCTTACCGTTATTCTTTGCGCCATAAATCTTGTAATTCTCAGCGCCATTTACCTTTGTCCAGCTAAGTGCCACAGATGTTTTGGCTGCTTTTGCTCTGGCAACAAGTACCTGTCCACGTTTCGCAGGTGCCTTTGTAGGCTGAGGTGCCTCTGTTGGATTCGGTGCAGGTGTTACCGTTGGCTTAGGTGCCTCTGTGGGTGTTGCAGGTACTTCTGCTGCTTTTACCTCAATGTCTTTCATAGCCACTGCATAATAGGTATATGGTGCATTGGATACGTATAATCTGTAGGAACCGGCCTTCTCTGCTTTAATTACTGCAGATCCGTTTTCATCTGTTACAGCCTGTGTCTTTTCACCGGTTGCTTTGTTTTCCAGGGTAAGTGTACTTCCTGCCACTAACAGTTCCACAGTATTCCAGTTGGAATCATATCCGTAGGTCTTCAGCGTTACAGCAAAGTCTTTTCCAGCCTCTACAGAGGATGGAACATCCTGGAAGAAAAGGTATTTATCGGTCCATCCGGTTGTATCCGCATATACAAAGATGCTGAACTGATCGCCGGTATTTACCACACTGTTATGTGCAGCAGTCATAATTCCATTTGCATCCAATGGATACTTATCATTGATCAGATAAGAAACATTTGGATTCTGGGCCTTGAAGATAGTATTGATCTTACCTGTATTATCTACAGACAGATATCTTCCAGGTTCGTTCTCAAAATCTGTTCCATATAATTCTTTATGGATTGCATAAAGAACATCCACAACAGCCACTTTATTCTTCATTTCCTCCGGCTTTTCATAGCCATAGGATTTGGCTGTATCTGCAGCTACTGTCATGGAAAGAAGCTGTCCCAGCTGGTTTGGTGTCTGATTAAGCCGTACTGTGATTGCTGCTGTCACCACATTCTGAGCATCCTGTGCCTCTGCTGCAGCTGCTTTCAGTTCACGGATTGCCTGACGGAGTTCTTCCTCTGTTACATTTTCCTTTACCTGAGCAGCTTTTGCAGCATCCAGAACCTGTTGAAGCTTTGCCTTTGTTCCAGCCGGATACTGTCCAGGCTCCTGCCCTTCTACCATAGCATCTAATGTTTCCTGTGTGCTTTGGATCAGATCTGTCAGGCCTTCTGCTGCAGATTTGGTACCTACAACAGTAACAGTAACGGAAACAGGCTGTCTGTAAAGCTTCTGCAGTGCCTCATTATCCGGATGTTTCTTTGCAAATACACCATACCTCTGGCTGCTGAGCAGAGACGAAATGGTGATCTCTGTATCTGTCTCACCAGGATAAACATTCAATGTATCATGATTGATATACCTCTGGTTGGTAGATCTGAAATGATTATATCCAGCGCCCTCCATGATCCATGGATCATCAAAGAAATCATCTGCAATAATGCCTTTTCCTGTTCTGTCAGTAAAACTGTAGATCCATTTTGGATTTCCGTTTTCATCCAGAACCATTTCCTGGAACGGATGCAGATTTCCAGTAATAGAATCCTTATCCGCATACCGGCCGTCATTAATACCGTCAAAATAATGCAGCTTTGCCTGCTCCATCATTGCAAGCTCATCAGCAAGAACACTGGCATCAAGAGGCTTCACAGTCACCGGGAACCTCTTTACTGCAGTTACATTTTCCCTGGTAAATGTAACTACAAGATCTCCTGTCATATCCTTGGTATAGAAACCGTCTACATATGTACGATAACCATTAACTGTAACAGCTTCATTTTCGGAGGTTACAGTAATTTCACCATTTTTAAATACTAAATTATTGTTTTCATCCTTGATGCTGGTGTACTTGGGCAAGCTAAAATCAGCCTGGCAATTGTTAAGGTCAACAACTTCGTTTTTATTTATAAAATCCGTAAACTGATCTGCAGTATAATACTTATCAAGGATTGCCAGAAGCTCTTCCTCTGTAGGAGGTGCAATGTTTGTCCCTTTTACGGTAACGGTAAAATCCTTGGTGCAGCTTGTAAAAGCATTTACTGTTTCTCCACAATATTCATTAAGAATAATATCATTTGCATTAAAAGTAGCTGTAAGTGTAACCTCCGTATCCTTTGCAGGAGCATTAACCACACCTTTTACTGGCTTTGTTAAGTCAATTCTGGTTGCGTCTTCCACACTGATCACGGTAGGATCAGAAGATGTCCAGGTAATTTGTGACCATGCATAAAATGCACCATCTGTCATCATCTGCGGAAGAAAAAGATCAGATTCAACTTCTGTCTGAGAAGTATTATTGCCCTTGATCATATCCCAGGTAAGGCTGTCTTTTTCCCCTGCCATCTTACGGCTGAAGTGATCTCTGTCCCATCCAACAGTTACCCTTGTAGAATCAGTATCTGCCTGTGCTCCATTCAATTCAAATGTAAACACAACATCCAGACTCACACTATTAATATTATTAGATGCCGGTTTCTGAGATGCAATATAATGAATCACACCATCCACTCCAATGACATCTGTATTATCTGATGATTTTACAGCAACCTTGATGCCAGCTGTATCAATGGTGTAAGAAGCAAGCTTGGCTTCTACAAAAGCATTAATATTTTTGTATTTATCATAGCCAGGTCTTAAAGCGCCAAGTTCTTTATTAAACTGGGCAACTGCTGCGTCAACCTTAGCCTGATCTGCAGGATCAATAACCACATCCTTCTGCATTGCAACCGGATATGCGATCTCCACCTGATTTCCGGAAGGTGTATATGTACCTGTTGCATCCTTATAGCCATCTGCCTTAACAGTATAAGTATACTCAACACCCTTCTTCAGACTATAGACGCCATTAGCAGGCTTGTCTTCTACAGTATAAGTTTCATACTCATCGTAATCATCTTCTTCCTCATGTGTCACCTTAACTGTGGCATTGTCAACTGCCTGTCCCAGATAGGTTGGCTTAAAGGTAACTTTATATGTAGAAATCTCCTTGGTCAGCTGAATAAGGATCTCTTCATCCTTTGTTACAGTAAATTCGTCAGAAGCATTCTTATAGTTTTCTACACCACTTACACTCCAGGTATATTTATACCCCTCAACAAGGCTGTAGCTTCCGTTCTTTCCATTTATAGGCTGCCAGTCGCCTGATTTCTTAACCGTTACTTCTACGTCTGGAATTACATCTCCGGTATCTTTATCTGTTACCTTAAATGTAATGGCATGTATAACCGTTTTTGATAAGGTAACGGTTTTCTCAAGCTTCTCCGGATTACCTGAAAAAGTAAACTTTTCTGTATAAGAATTGTATCCATCACGTGTTACAGTCAGCTTATACTGCATATCCTTTATCATCTTGTAAGTTCCATCAGACTCATGTGAAACAGTGTCAAAAGGATAAGACATCTCTTCCAGTTTTACATCAGCATCGGTAATCTCTTTCTGATCAGAATCCTGCACCTTTAAAGTCAGACGATAATCATATACTTTTTCAGCTGCCACTAATGTGATCGTAAAATCCTGTGAAGCCAAAGCCGCTGCTTCTGCCTGTGTCGCATCATTAATCACATCTGTACTGGTATCTGCTGCAAATAAACGAAGAGTCGCTGTAAAACTCTGGTTTCCTTCTTCTGCGGTTGGACGAGTAATACCTAGACTCCCTGGCGCTGAAGGCTTTTTACTTCCCCAATTAACATATTTACTGTTAATATACCAGCCACTTCTATATGAGCTGGTACTTCTTTCAGTTTTTAATCGCAGAGATGAAATACTCGATCCAGAGGGAGTTGTCAGTCCAACAGTATAGCTTAATCCATCATCACTTTTTACTACATTTGCACCACCTGTGCTAGTGATTTTATTTGTACCATCAATATAATTAGTTTTCAAATACGCTGCCGCTGCTGTTTTGGCATCCTCAGCCCCATCATAAGCAGCATCCGGCTCAGCCAGCTGGAAATCATCTGAATCTTCCAGGATTTCCTCTGGTTCATCCGCAATTACATCTCCGTCAGAAAATGCATCTTCTGCAGATACTTCTTCCCAGGTCTTTTGACCATCTGAAAAAGCGCTGTCAGATGCAAATGCATACGACGGCATCATTGTGAGTGTCATCATTGCAGCCATGGATATAGCTGTCAACCTTTTAAACAGTTCTTTTTTTCTCACGTTTCCTTCTCCTTTTCTTTTTCAAAATTTATTGTTTGAACAGCCAGAAATACTCCCATTGTCCCTCTCTCATAAGCATAAATGGCAACAAAAAACAGAGCCCCATTGTCCACATGAGTCTCTGTCCTATACAACGTGTTGGAGGCTGACTTAAGATACCCGCCATACCTTACACAGCATTGGTTCCGGATTCTCACCGGATTTCGTCAAATCAGCCAAAAGGCTGAACCACGCCTGGTTATTCATTGTTTAGAAAGTATAACATTTTGCCCAATAACTGTCAACCTCCAGAACACATTATCAAGATTGCAAAATTCATTTACCGAACCGTCACCCGTATCACCTTCCTCTTCTTTCCTGACTTAACCGTAATCTTTGCGCTCCCCTTTTTCTTCCCGGTAATCACCCCTCTCTTATTCACGGCCACTATCTTTGAATTGGATGACATATAACTAACCTTTTCCTGGGAAGTAATGGGTGAAAGCACAGGCTTCAACGCCAGCTTTCCTTTTCTTTTCAAAGTCAGCTTTCCTTTCAGCCCGGTAATACTTTTGGTTTTCACAGTCTTAGCTTGCACAGTTACAGTAAGACTCAATTTCTTTCCGCTTGCCAGAACAGCTGTTACAGTGGCTTTTCCCTTACGTAAGCCCTTGATCACACCTTTTTTCGATACAGACACGATTTTCCTGTTAGAACTGGTCCAGGTTTTCACCAAGTCCCCATTAGCCAAACCTGACACTGACACCTTAGATGTAGTCTGCCGGATCTTAAGGGGAATGCGCTTTACATTCAGCTTCCCTGTAGGAGACAGCTTCTCACCCACTGTGCGGGTCTGTACAGTACCCTTGCTGCCTGTCTGCTGCTGTACCTCCGGTTCAAACACCGTAGCAGGTGAAAGAGTTGACCAGGTGCCAAAAACCTCTGGTTCATCCGGTACCGGCGTAGGTGTTGGCGTAACAATGATCTCTTTTCTTTGGATCGTCAGTATATAATCACCTGTTTTTCCGGTACGGGTACGTACTGTGATCCGCACCTTTGCCTCCTGGATCTCAGGACTTTTATCCAGATAAATGGCGATCCTGCTGGCATTACCGCTTCCTGTGGTTTTGCCAAAAATACTTACCTTCAAGGTTCCCTGGATCCCTGCTGCCGTTACTTCTGCATCTGATTCTTCTGTTTCTGCAAAAATATTGATAAAATCACGGTTTCCGGTATAAAGCACCCGGTATTCCGCTGTATTTCTGTCAAATGCCGGAGAGATCGCCAGCCGTGCCTGAACATTACTGTAAGTATTGCTTGTGCTTACTGTCAGATTCGCAAGCGACGGAACAGACTGATCCCTTGTAATATGAAATACGTATTTTCTGCTTTTTCCAAGACACTGCGCCAGCACCTGCACCTCTGCCTGTCCTGAAGATACATCAACCGTATAAGCACCGGTAATATTTTGTCCATTCACGGACAAGGTACAGCCATCCAAAGCCTTAAACTGCAAAGTTACAGTTTTTGTTTCCTCCCCGATCAGCAGAGTATGCTCTGTTTTACTTTTCCGGAACATATCCTTCCACTTGATCGTACCTGCATCTGATTGTGCGGTTACACTGTCAATATATGCTCCGTTACATTCCACTGCCATCAGATAATTGGAATCATTCTTGAAATAAAGAGTTCCATCACGGTCAGCACAGATGGTACTGATACAGTATTCTGCCTGATCTTTCTCAGGTCTGAAAATCTCTGCAGCTGTGCCGGAGGTCTGTCCTGGTGCATCTGTCAGCATATAAATACCGCCAGGCTTTGCATTATAAGTAAAATACAGATACACCCGGCCGTCCGGAAGCCCGTCTCCGTTATAATCCCGGTTCTCGTAAGCGGTAGACATCAAGGGGGCAGCCTGAGGGTATCCTGGAATGGAAACATTATAAGCAAGGGACAGACCGGAAGATGTTTCTGTAAGGACCGCAAAATGGTGTCCTCCATCCGGATTAAACTGGCCGCCTGTACCGCATACGCCCACATAAATTCTGCCCTTGTAAATTACAGGAGAAGCAGTTGCCATCCCCCCAAGACTGATGCTGTCCGTCTGACCGAAGGTTCCGTTCTGATTCATGGCGATCCTATATAGATAACCGCCTTTGGTGGTAAAATACACATACCCGTTCTGATAAACGATGGTAGACCGGATATCTCCATTCAGCCCTGTTTTCTGATCTATCAAAAGCCCTGTATGGGTATTGACAGAATACAGAATTGCTGTATTGGTGTAGTCGTTTTCGGCCCCGTCATCTGACCCAAACACAAGATAATCCTTGGATGCATAGGCTCCAGCCCAGTAAAAACCACCTTTATGATTATATTTCCAGGTACAGTATTTCACCTCATCTCCCCTTGTGGGGTCCTCATCTGTAACAGACAGGCAGAAATAAGTTCCTGCGGTTGTTTCATTATCCCAGGTACCTGTATAAATATATCCGTCTTTATATGTAACAGGTGAAATCGTCTGTCCACCTATAGATTCACTGATCCACAGGGACTTAAGGGTAGTGGCACTGATTGCCTGGATTTTTCCGCCTCCAATCTGTGCAAACAGCATCCCTTCTGCATAAGTCAGCGGAATCATAGCATAGACCATGCTTCCTGATAGCGGATCACTGGTTGCCTGGATCTCCCCTGTGTTCCTGTCCAGTCTGTAAATATATTTTCCGGAAGCTACATACAGCTGGCCTCCAAGGATCAGCGGCGGAGTTACAGAAGCTTCCCAGCTGCCTCCCAGTTTTTTGGACCATTTTTCCAGTGCAGTTGAAGAGTTTTCCGGAGTTTCCCAGTTCACAACACCATTATTCGTATCACTGTTTCTGAAATTAACCCAGTCATTGTCTTGGATCTCTGTATGGCGTGCAGCAGCTTCCTGAAGGTCTGCCTGGATCAGGGCTGTTTCCCCTCCTGTAAATGTGCCATGGGCACCTACATAACCATAGCAGGAGACTGTCCATGTATAAGCTTCTCCATTTAATATATTATGAAATAAATGCAGATTATCCGAATCTGGTATCTGTCGGCTTCCTGCTGCATCATATACACTGACTACAGCCTGGGAAGGCGTGATCTGAAAGGCAAGATCTGTGCCTGCTTTTCTGGACACTGTCACACAATAATTTCCCTGTGATGTATATGTACTGCCCTGGTAAGCCGGATCCTCATAAGTATCCTGCACTTCCATGGAAAGCTGGATCCTTGTTTCCTCAGTGCCAAGGGGAACATCTACTGGATCGGATGTGGATACCGTGATTCCATTCACCTTCAGCTGGTACCAGTTCTCTTTGAAAGCATTTGCCAGAAGCTTCACGCTTGTATCAACGGCAGGAACAATTGCCTCATATTCTCTGGTTTTTCCTGTAGTATCAAAATTCCGGACCAAATTTTCTGTAAGATCTGTATCAGAAGATCTGTAGCATCTGATATTCTTAAGATCCAGGCGGCGAAGCACTAGGATTTTATATACCTGGCTGTCTCCTTCAGTTCCTGCTGTAATGGTATAAACTGCCCTTTTTCCACCCTGTGCGCCGGAAGTAAAGATCCTGCTGCCCAGACTGTAACGAAGTCCTTTTGAAGAAGCAGCAACATCCATTTCTGTTGTTTCCTGGGTATGGTCAAGGGTCCATGCAGAAAGTACCGCCTTCGCCTCTTCCGGTGCGGCAGCTGACAGATCTCCAGTCACATAAAAGGAACCTGAATCATAATTGGAGCTGTATTCTACTGTATAAACCTTTCCCTGAAGTTCCTCATCCAGATCCTCCCTGCGGTTCATTTCCAAAGGCGTATTTTCAGAATTGCCGGCATATACCTTCAGACCTGTCAGGTATTCCTCTGACTGGACATTGGTATCCTGTACATCTTCAAACAAGGACTCCTCTTCTGTTACATCATAAACCTCTTCCGGCTCTGTCGCTTCATCTGCAAACTCTGAAGAATCTTTCCCGAAAGCTTCGTTTTCACCAGAAGTAAATTCTTCAGAAGAAAATACATCCTCCGGCTCTATTATGTCCTGCCGGGATTCCTCTTGAATATCCTCTGCCACATCAACAAATTGTTCTTCCCCATACACCGATGCACTTCCGGTTATAAGTGTTAATGCCAGCAAAGCAGCCATCCATTTTCTCATTTTTCTAGCCATACACCCTCCTTGCTCCTTTTTGGTCATGCCCTTATCCTTCTATCCGTTCTTTTGTACATCCTTTTGTAATGCCTTTTAGCAGCGGTAAAAAGCAGGATATATGCCAGGCCTGCCACTGCGCCTGCCAGCATCAGCTTTGTGGAAAGCCGCAGCCCCTTAAAAGCAGAAAAAATACTTTTTTTACCGGATGAACTGTTTTTCTGCAGATCTTTCGTATCAGGTGCCTGACTTTTGTCACCGGTATCCTGGGAAAAAGAAGATTTTATATTTTCCGCTTTGTCTTTTTCACTGCTTTTGGTTTGTTCCTTTGCAGTTTCTTTCTTCTTATCCTTGTTTTTCTTCTTAGCTGTTTCTTTATCTTTAATCTGACTTTTCTTTTTTCCAGTAGCCAACTGAGCAGATCCCATTGCCCCGGCACTGCCTGCTGCCCCGGATGGATTTTTCAGAGATCCTGCAGTTCCCTGTACGTTTTTCAGCTTGTCAATAGATCCATCCCCGCCAGAACCAGGCTTTGTGGCCTGGGATTTATTCCCTCCGTATCCTGGTCTTGATGCCAGGCTGCCTGATGTGGCAGCTTTTATATCCGGGATCCGGATCACAAGCTGTTCACTGATATTGCCTGCCAGATCCTTCACTGCTATGACCAGATCCTTTTCCCCTGCAGTCAGGCCGGTAAGGGCGATGGTATCTGTTCCTTCACCTACCTGGGTTCCTTTTTGGGAAGTATCCAGGTTTGGCAGGGCTGCACCAGCCTGTGTCACCTGATAATACCGGTAACCTTTTTCACTGGTCTTATATACCACAGAAGCCGTATCCGTGGAAATTCGGCTTGCACTTATTTTCTTTAATACAGGAGGGGTTGTATCCATTGTAGACAGAGTCAGGTAGTAATCCTTTTTCATACCGTCAGAAGCTGTTACCTGGATCCTCACCTCCAGTTTTCTTTCGTTATCTGCAAACACAAGCTTCCAGTATCTATGCCCCATTCTATCATCATGATCTTTGATAGATTCATCCTTTTCCACAGTAGAAGCTTTCACACCGCTTAATGCATATACATGGATCTCACATTCTCCTGCTGCCTCAGGCCACAGATTCAGGCTCTTTCGTTCCCCCTCATAAACTGCTTGATACTTATCGTGCTCTACAGACAGCTGCGGATCCAGCTTCAGGATCCCTTTACCGTAAGTATCAGAACTGGACACGTATAAAGCCTGAAGTACAGGTGTTTCTGTTGGCTGTGGTTCTTCTGTTGGTAATGGTATTTCCGTTGGCAGCGGTACCTCTGTAGGCACCGGTCCTTCTGTTGGCAGTGGTGCTTCCGTTGGCAATGGTATTTCTGTTGGCAGTGGTGCTTCCGTTGGCAATGGTATTTCTGTTGGTACCGGTGCTTCCGTTGGTAATGGCACTTCTGTTGGCAGTGGTGCTTCCGTTGGTAATGGCACTTCTGTGGGCAGAGGTACTTTTGTTGGCACTGGTGCTTCTGTTGGTACCGGCACTTCTGTTGGCAATGGCACTTCTGTTGGTGCCGGAATCTCTGTAAGCACAGGTCCTGCTGTAGGCAATGGATTTTCGGTTGGTATCGTTTCTCCTCCTGTTTCGGTTTGCAATGACCCAAGAAGAAGAACGACAAGAAGCATTCCTGTTAATAATCGTTTCATTACCAGTCCCCCCATGTTTCTCCTGTTTGGCCGGCTCCTACATCAGCACCGGAATACAGGGAAAAACGAAGCCGTATCTCATCTCCATCTGCCGGAAAATAGGCAGACATTCCCACATTCATATACTCTCCGTTTACAAAGTACAGCCATCCGGATTCCATTGTAAAATCAAATTCCCCGATCCAGTTTGCATCATGCTCAGATAGCTGACAGTTGGCAGCGATCAGATGATCCATCAGATCCTGCGGAATAGCAGCACTGGCAGCAATCCCACCTCGTCCAATGGCTTTCAGATAAAAGCCTCCGGAAACATCGCCATCATTTCTCCAGTCAAAGCCCTGGGTCTGCAAAAATCTTAAAAGTACGGAAGACAGCTGTTCTCCTTGATAAAACCCTATGGAGGTAGATGGAAGAATAGTTCCAAGACCAATGGTACCAGCTTCAATACTGATGGTCACAGATCCTGCAGGCTGCTGCTCCTCCTCTGAGCCTTTATAAATGGTAAACACAGGAAGAGTGGTACATCTGCTTTCCTCATCTGTGGCACGGATCTCTATGGTATTGGCTCCTTCTGCCAGATCCAGCCGGTAGGCAAAGATTCCATCAGAAGGCTCTCCTCTGGAAGAAAGCAGCTGTCCATTCCCTGTGATCTGAAGTGCCGAAGCCGAAAGGCTGTTGCCATACCAGTCCTTTGCCTGTACGTAGAAAGTTCGGTAAGAAGCATTGACCGTTTCTCCATCTGTCAAATCTGTGGCAACCGTAGGATACTGATTTACCGGTTCCTCAGGCACCGGTGAAGGAGTAGGTGCTTCTGTAGGAGCAGGCGTTACCGGTACCTGTGCGCCATCTTGATTACGGTCATCATTCTGATCAGAAGCATTTTCCTCATGTTCCGTGCTGTTTTCTTCCCCTGAAGGTTCATATACAATGGTATTGGTCTGGGAATCCGGATCCGGCACTGTAGGTGCGTCTGTCACCTGAACAGGGGTTGGATCCGTCTTATCCTGTATTTCTTCTGGATCTGCAGGCGTTACAACAGGCACAGGGGAAGGTGTTATTTTTTCTTCTTGGGGTGTTACCGTAGGTTCAGGCAAAGTCTGAGCCTGCTGTATAAAATCCTGTTCCCCCTGACTGTTTCCTTTGTCCTGTCCACCATATGCATATCCCTTGCCAAGATATCCCTTTAAGGAACTTTGGGCATTGATCCCCTGAATAGGATCTGTCTGGATCTCCTGCTTTTCCTGACGAAATCCGCTGTACAACACAGCCAGAAAAAGCATCAGAAATGCCAGCGGAAGAACATTTGTCCATATTTTGTTTTTCCTGTTTTTTCCCTTGCTCCTTTTTTTCATTGCTTTCTTTAATATAGCCTTTCAATATATTTCATAACCCAGTTGTCAAACCAGTTTTTCTGTTTCTTTAATTCCTTTTTCAGGATCCGGATACATTCCCTGCAGGTATCCTTTTCCTGAAGCTGTATTTTGTGTGGGCTGAAAGCCGCCTTCTGCCCCGCCTGATAAACCTGCTGATACAGCTCCTCTGCCCTTTTGGAATACCCATTCTCTCCTCTGCTATAAAGATCCTCTGCGTATCCGGCCATTGCACAAAGCGCTTTCTTGTCATCTCTGCTTAAAAACCGTTTCCTGCGCCTGTATGAAGCACGTATCCGAAGCATAACCACTGTAAGAATAAACAGCACACAGAAGCCATCAAAAACAGCCAGGAAAAGAAGGAGAAATTTTTCTATGCCAAACAAGGCAAGCTTCAGACTCCAGTGAGTCTGTATATTTTCCTCTTCCTGCATGGTCCGTGTTTCTTCTGGCACTGCCTTTGCCTGTCTGCCCTTTGCCTCCAGGCCTGTTTTCAGATCAGCCTCTTCCATAACCCCATAATATTCAGGAGTCATTTCCACGGGTATCCATCCAAGTCCATCAATATAGATTTCTGTCCAGGCATGGCCGTTTTTACCCGGGATATTAATAGTATCTTCTGATGTCTTATCCTGAATGTCAGAAGGAGTGACCAGATATCCTTCCACATACCTGGAAGGAATTCCATAATATCGGAACATTAAGGCAGCTGCTGTTGCAAAATGTACACTATGACCAATCTTCTTATCTTCCAGAAATTCACGGACAAAATCACCACTTTTGCTGTAAGGATCTGCAGCACTGCTGTATGTCATATGCTTTTCCAGATAAGCTCGGATCCTGGTAATGGCTGTATAGTAATCCGTATGTCCCTGATTTCTGTCTCCTGCCTCTCCCAGTTCCTGCTTAAATAAACTTTCAAGAGCTTTTGGCAGCTGCAGGTCATTGGCGTAAACAAAAGCATTGTAATAGCTTTCCGCCTGCCTGTATCCCGGATCTTTCCCGGAAGCAAGAAACTGGTATATCTGCGCCCCCAGATCTGTAAACTGGCTGGTAAGAGGCTGAACAGTGGTAAAAGAATAGTTCCGCTGGCCCCAAAATCCTTTTGCGCCAACTGTACTGTCTGCCAATCCATCCTCTCCCTGACACCCTTCCGGAAGCTGCTGCATTTCATATGATGTATAAAGATATCGGCTGTCCGCAGCCAGATTTTTTACGCTGATCTTCTGGCTGCTGATGCTGGTATCTGTAAGCCTGGCGCCACTGGCAAGCTGTGTTTCCCCATAAAAGCCTTTCTGATGCAGCCAGTAAAAAAGATTACGTTCCTGATAAGCACTGGAAGGATCTATGCTTTTCCAGCTGCTGCCATCATACCTGGAGCCCACAAAGCCACGCAGGTACATGGGCTGAGGCTTTTCCATGGAGATTCTAAGAGCCGTTTCATCAGAACCCGTCCAATTTCCTGTATTTTTCAGGTTTCCGCTAGTAAGACCATTTAGCTTGCCCTTTTTGAAACGAAGATCATACAAGGCTTCTCCTGCTTTTTCTTTTGCATCAGAAACCACTTGCAGATCCTGATATTCTTCCTGGGGAAGCATTCTTACAAGGATCAGGCCTGCAGCCAGAATCACAGCTGCCAAAAAAAGTATCCCTTCCCCAAAAGCCAGATCCTGTGCAAAGGCATCCTTGCCTGTGAGCATCCGGATCAAGCCAAGCACCAGGGAAAAATAAAAAATAACAAAAAGATCAGGATCCGGGAAACTGCCAGTAAGCACCATAAGCACCATAGGCGCCAAACCATACAAAACCAATATCAGGCTGATCCTCCAGCGAAAAAAAAGATATCCTGCTGCTCCGGCCGCTATCACAAGGAAGACCAGAAAAACCGTTG
>OLRJ01001890.1_pt1 | contig 16728 bp, 12 predicted proteins | sample 1672741 | NCBI WGS metagenome assembly OLRJ01 (sample SAMEA3136719, study PRJEB25190) | human gut metagenome | biome: human gut; feature: human-associated habitat; material: faeces | place: Austria | collected 2013
GGCGGTTACGCAGTAGGTGCATTTAATGCAGAGAATATGGAGATGGTGAAGGCTATCATTCAGGCAGCCGAGGAGCTGAAGGCACCTGTTATGATCCAGACCACCCCATCCACAATTAAGTATGGTACTCTTGAGACCTACCAGGCTATTGTTGCTGCAGAGGCTGCGAAGGCTTCCGTTCCGGTTTGCCTGCATCTTGACCACGGCAGCAGCTTTGACCTTGCCATGAAGGCTTTGAAGGCTGGTTATACTTCCGTTATGATCGATGGCTCCAAGCTGGAATATGAGGGCAACATTGAGGTGAGCAAGAAAGTGGCTGATGTTGCAGCATCCATGGGAATTCCATGTGAGGCAGAGCTTGGTAAGGTAGGCGGCAAGGAGGATGACCTGGTTGCAGTAGCAGATACCAATACAGATCCACAGGAAGCCAGGGAATTTGTAGAGCGCACAGGCGTTACTTCCCTTGCAGTTGCAATCGGTACAGCACATGGTTTCTATGTAGGAACACCTGTCCTTGATAAAGAGCGTTTAAGTGAGATCCGCGAAGTTGTAGATATTCCGCTTGTTCTTCACGGTGCATCCGGACTTAGTGACGAAGACGTTATGGACTGCGTAAAGAGAGGAATCTGCAAGGTGAATTTCGCTACTGAGCTTCGTGCTGCATATTCCAAGGCTGTGAGAGAGACACTTGAAGATGAGAAGGTATTTGATCCGAAAGCATACGGCAAGGCAGGAATTGCAGCTGTGAGGGAACTTGTAATGGCTCGTATGAAAGTTTGCGGCTGTGACGGAAAGGCTGAATAAGAGGCGGTTTTATGGCAGCGACGATGAAAGACATTGCCAGACGGACAGGACTTGGCCTGGCAACGATCTCCTCTTATTTTAATGGGGGCAATGTAAGAGAGAAGAACCGCATCAAGATCGAGGAAGCCATCGAAGAATTACACTACGAGGTGAATGAAGTTGCCCGGGGTCTGAAGACCAATGCTACCAAGACGGTGGGAGTTGTGATTCCGGAGTTGAACAATGTATTCTGTGCAGAGATCATCAGCGGAATGGAGGATATTCTGAGAAGCCACGGTTATGCAGCCATTGTCTGTGACTGCAGGACCGATAAGAAGCTTGAGAAGGAAGCTATAGATTTCCTTACCAGGAAGCGGGTAGACGGAATTATCAATATGCCGGTAGATATGTCTGGTGCCCATTTGAAAGAATTTCAGAGAACTGGCAAGCCGATTGTACTAATCGACCGTATGATTCAGGGAATTTCCTGCGATTGTGTACTGGTAGACAATGAGAATGCCGCCGAGAAAGCTGTAGCTATGCTGGTAGAACAGCAGCATGAAAAGATTGGCCTGATCGGTGGACCGGATGAGGTATTCACAGCCAGACAGCGTATGTCCGGCTACCTGAAAGCTCTTAAGGCTCATGGAATTGCTGTTGACGAGAAGCTGATCTGTCATGGCGATTACACCATCCAGGGAGGCGTACAGGCAGTGGAAGAACTGGTGAGGGAGAATCCGGATATGACAGCTATTTTCGTGACCAATTACGAAATGACCATGGGTGCGGTGATCGGACTTAATGAGATGGGGGTGTCCATGCCAGATGAGATTTCCCTGGTTGGATTTGATAACCTGCCCTTTGCCCGCGCATGCAGGCCATCTCTGACCATCGTTTCCCAGCCCACGGAGAAAATTGCCAGGGAAACTGCACAGATCATGCTGGAACGGCTGGAAGGTGCAGAGAATCTTCCTGAGCACATTGTACGAAAACTTCAGACCGATATTTTTATGGGGAAATCCATAAGGAGACAAGGATGAGCAAAGACTATTTATTAGGAATTGATATTGGAACCAGCGCATGCAAGGTTGCCATATTTGATAGGAACGGACAGGTGATGGCTTCTGTAAGCGGTGATTACCCTGTTTACTATCCGCATGAGGGATGGGCACAACAGAAGCCAGATGAATGGTGGAGCGCAGTATGCGGCGCCATCAAAGAATGTTTGGAGAAGAATAGTATTTCCAGTGAGCAGATTGCAGGTGTGGGAATTGATGGACAGAGCTGGTCCGCCATTGCCATTGACGAGGAAGGTCATGTACTGGCTGATACACCGATCTGGATGGATACCAGAGCCCAGGAAATTTGTGACAGACTTAATCATGAGATCGGCAGTAGTAAGATTTTTGAAATTGCCGGTAACTCCCTTCAGCCTTCTTATACCACGGCGAAGATCCTGTGGTATAAGGAGAATCTGCCTGAAGTGTATGGGAAGATTTATAAGATCCTTCAGTCCAATAGCTTTATTGCTTACAGACTGACGGGGGCTATTACACAGGATCTTTCACAGGGATATGGATTGCATTGCTTTAATATGCGTACCGGTACCTGGGATGAAGAGATGTGTGAGAAACTGGGAATTCCTATAGAGTTTCTTCCAGAAATCGTTCCCTGTGACAAGGTTGTTGGAAGTGTGAACGAAACAGCTGCCAGGGAGAGCGGACTTGCTGTTGGAACTCCTGTAGTGGCAGGTGGGCTTGATGCAGCGTGCGGTACACTTGGAGCTGGCGTGATCCATCCAGGAGAGACACAGGAGCAGGGCGGACAGGCTGGCGGCATGAGTATTTGCATGGATACTTATAAAGCTGATCCAAGTCTGATCCTTGGATATCATGTAGTGCCAGGTCAGTGGCTCCTCCAGGGAGGAACTACTGGAGGCGGCGGTGTTATGCGCTGGTTTGAGCGGGAATTTGCGGATTATGAGAGAAGCCAGAAGACTGAGACGGGGAAATCTTCCCTTGATCAGCTGAATGAAATTGCCCAGGAGATACCAGCTGGAAGTGAGGGCGTTGTATTCCTTCCTTACATGTCTGGTGAGCGATCCCCTATCTGGAATCCGTATGCAAAGGGGGTCTTTTATGGCCTTGATTTTGCCAAGAAAAAGGGTCATATGGTGAGGGCCTGCATGGAAGGCGTGGCGTTTTCCCTGCGTCACAATCTGGAGGTTGCGGAAGCTGCTGGAGCCATGGCAGAGGTGCTCAGAGCCATGGGCGGTTCTGCGAATTCTCTTCTCTGGACACAGATCAAGGCAGATGTGACCGGGAAGACCGTGGTTGTTCCTGCCTCGGATACCGCGACGACATTGGGAGCGGCGATCCTGGCTGGAGTAGGAGTAGGATTGTATAAAGATTATGAGGAAGCAGTGTCTATGACTGTTAAGGAAACAAGACGCCATGAACCTGATCCTTTGAACAAAGAAGTTTATGATAAGGCATACCGTACATACAGAGAGTTATATGAATCTCTCAAGAATATGATGGTGCGGCAGTAAGGAGGTATTTCAAGATGAAAGCAGCAGTTGTAGTTGCAAACGAGGACGTACAGTATCAGGAAATCGAAGAGCCACAGGCAAAGCCAGGCTGGGTAAAGATCAAAGTAAAAGCATCCGGTATCTGCGGATCCGATGTTCCACGAGTATTAAATCATGGTGTGCATTTTTATCCTATCGTTCTTGGACATGAATTTTCCGGTGATGTGGTAGAAGTTGGAGAGGGCGTTACCAAGGTAAAAGTTGGAGATCGTGTTTCCGGAGCTCCTCTGCTTCCATGTATGAAATGTGATGACTGCCAGAATGGAAACTTCTCCTTATGTAAGCATTACAGCTTCATTGGTTCCAGACAGCAGGGAAGCAATGCGGATTATGTAGTGATTCCAGAGCAGAATGCAATTCCTTTTGATCCGTCTATTTCCTATGAGCAGGGCGCTATGTTTGAGCCATCTACCGTTGCCCTTCACGGACTCCTTCAGAATGACTATCAGGGCGGACGCTGCGTAGCAATTTTAGGATGCGGAACAATTGGTATTTTCACCATGCAGTGGGCGAAGATCTTTGGCTCTAAGAAGGTTGTCGTATTTGATATCAGTGATGAGCGTCTGGATCTTGCTTTAAGAATGGGCGCAGATGCAGTTGTGAATACAACCAAAGAAAACTTCATGGAAGAAGCTATGGCAATTACCGGCGGCAAAGGCTACGAATTTGTATTTGAGACAGCAGGACAGGTACCGACTATGCATATGGCATTTGAGCTTGCAGCAAACAAGGCTCATGTATGCTTCATCGGAACTCCTCATGCAGATTTGACCTTCACACCAAAGCAGTGGGAGAACATGAACCGTAAAGAGTTCAAACTTACTGGTTCCTGGATGTCCTATAGCTCTCCGTTCCCAGGCAAAGAGTGGGATCTTACTGCTCACTATTTTGCAACCGGACAGCTGAAATTTGATCCAGGATTTATTTACCGCAAAATGCCAATGAGTCAGGCACAGGAAGCGTTCCAGCTTTATAAGACTCCAGGTCTGGTAAAAGGCAAGATTCTTCTGATGAATGAGGATTAAGGATATGATACTGACGGTAACATTAAATGCAGCCATTGATAAGCGCTATGTAGTGGATAATTTTAAGACCGGCGAGGTAAATCGTGTAAAGGAATGCACGTATGTACCTGGGGGCAAGGGGCTGAATGTTTCCAAGCCTGCTTCCATTTATGGGGCTGAGGTAGTTGCTACAGGATTTGTTGGTGGCCATGCAGGCGCCTATATTGAGGATGCCCTGAAGCCATTTGGAATTAAGAGTGCTTTTTACCATGTGGGTGCAGAAAGCAGATCCTGCATCAATATCTGGGACGAGATCAATCAGGTACAGACAGAATTTCTGGAGCCGGGATTTACACTTACAGATGAGGATTTTGCAGGATTTGAGGAGAAATTCCGAGGCCTTGTAAAAGAAGCAAAGGTAGTAGCCATGTCTGGAAGTGTTCCCAAGGGACTTGACGGAACTGCCTATCAGCGTCTGGTAAAGATCGTGAAGGATGCAGGAATCCCGGTGATTCTGGATACAAGCGGCAGGCTTCTGGAAATGGGGATTGAAGCAGCACCGACTATGGTCAAGCCGAACATTGATGAGATCCGTATGCTTACAGGCAAGCGCTGTGATGATATTCAGGAGATTATAAATGCAGCGAGGGAAATCCATGCAAAAGGTGTGGAGATCGTAGCAGTCTCCCTTGGAGGTGATGGTTCTATTGCTGTAGGTGACGAGGGGATTTTCCGGGCACGTGTTCCGAAAATCAATGCTGTGAATACTGTTGGCTGTGGAGATTCCATGATCGCAGGATTTGCTCTTGGTTTATCCAAGGGACTCTCTCTTCCAGAGACCCTGAAGCTGGCAAGTGCCATTTCAGCAGCAGCGGCCATGCGCGAAGAGACAGGCTTCTTTGCAATAGAAGACATGGAGAAGCTGTTTCCACAGATTGAAATTACGAAATTATAATGCAATTCAGTAAAGGGTGTTACGTAAAAATCAATTGAATTACATAATATAAATGAAATGTTGCAGTTTGTGTAAATTCTTTTAGGTATTTTATCCGAGCAGTAACAATTAAAAGGGTGTAAAACTATATATTTTATCCACATAAAAATGTGCGGAATGTTAAGGAGGACAAGAAAATGACAATGATCGATCCGGCAATTGTTCCACAGAGAACACTTTACACTGGTGCGAAGATGCCAGCTGTAGGAATGGGAACCTTCGGAAGTGACCATGCAGACGCAGATGCAGTTTCCGCTTCTGTTGCAGGTGCACTTCGTGTAGGCTATCGTTCCTTTGACTGCGCTGCATGCTACGGAAATGAAGACATGATCGGAAAGATTTTCGCAGATGCCTTTGCAGAAGGAATTGTAAAAAGAGAAGAACTTTTTATTGCATCCAAAGTATGGAATGACATGCATGGCGACGGAGATGTACTCATTGCCTGTGCTAAGACCTTAAAGAATCTGAAGCTTGATTATCTGGATATGTACTATGTACACTGGCCATTCCCGAACTATCATGCACCACATTGTGATGTGGATTCCAGAAATCCTGATTCCAAACCGTTTACAGTAGAGCGCTTTATGAAAACCTGGCGCCAGATGGAGCGCCTGGTAGATATGGGTCTGACGAAACATATCGGTATGTCTAATATGACAATCCCGAAACTGGAGGCAGTACTTCCACTTTGCAGAATTAAACCAGCTGCGATCGAGATGGAGCTTCATCCATGCTTCCAGCAGCCGGAGCTGTTTGATTATTGCAGAGAACATGGTATTGAGGTAGTAGGCTTCTGCCCGATTGGTTCCCCTGAGCGTCCAGAGCGTGATAAAATGCCAGAAGACATTGCAGATATTGAATTGCCAGAACTGAAAGCGATTGCAGCAGCACACGGTGTTCATCCGGCAGTAATATGTATCAAATGGGCGGTACAGAGAGGGGCATCTCCAATCCCGTTCTCTCTGAAAGAGAAGAACTATACCATGAATCTGAAGTGTGTAACAGAGGATCCGCTGACAGAGAAAGAGATGGAGACAATCCGTTCCCTGGATAAGAACAACCGTCTGATCAAAGGACATGTATTCCTGTGGGAAGGTGCCAAAGACTGGCATGACCTTTGGGATGAGGATGGCGTAATCGTAAAGTAAAAGACTGTCATTTAAGAAAGCTTGTTTTACAAAGTGCTTTGCAGGTTATGCCTGCGGCCAGAGAAATTTTATACAGATATACACATAAGAGAAAAGCTGAATAATTGCAAAAGCTGCAGAGTTTATAAGTGAAAATATAACTTTGCAGCTTTTGTTTCCTTTTTTATAAAATTATGCTCAAAAACATTTAAGTTACCTGTGAACAGTAACACGCTTCGCGATGCACAGAAATCATGCATTCGCATGATTTCGTGCTGAGGTTCTCGGGGGGTCTGTGAACTTTGTTCACAAAGAACACCTCGCGGAACATTACTAGTGAACAGTAACTAACACATTTAAAAATTGTCAGAAATATTTTGTTTAGTTTGCTTAGATTTATAGTCTGTGATAATATAATATTTAGATGAAATTAATAGAACGCTATGTACAAACCGGCACCGGGGGGACGCCGATGAGATACATGCTATATACAGAAAGGGAAAACAAAAACTATGTATCGAATTTTACTTGTAGATGATGAGATCCTGGTACGTGATGCCATTAAGGAGAATATTGATTGGAAATCTATGGACTGTGAGCTTGTTGGAGATTGTGAGAATGGGAAGCAGGCAGCAGATTTTGTAAAAACACACCCGGTGGATATTGTCCTTACTGACATTCTTATGCCTTATATGGACGGAATGGAACTGAGTCATTTTCTGCATGATCATTACCCAGAGATTGTGATCGTGATCTTCAGTGGTTTCGGGGAATTTGAATATGCCAAGAAAGCCATTCAGTATAATGTAAGCGAATACATGTTAAAGCCTGTGACAGCCATGGAGCTTCGGGAAGTGATCGGCAAAATGAAAGAAAAAGTAGATCAGCAGCGAAAAGAAAAGAAGAAAATGGAATCCCTCACAAAGACTTCCCAGGACTATCACAAAAATGCGCTGGTAATCCGCTCCAAGGCCATTGAGTCCCTGGTAAGCTGTACAAGAGATGTGCAGGAGAGCCTGGACGAACTTACAGAAATGGGCATTTGTCTGGAAGCAGCATCCTACCGTGTTGCAGTGTTTGATATGGATCTGTTTTCCGGCATTCACCAGATTGATATGGAGAAGCGCCAGGAGAGTGCGCTGATGGCGTTCGTATTATTTAATGTGGCGGATGAGATTGTCACTGGAAAAAATGCAGGAATTGCTTATCAGGAGGGAAATAACCGGGTATGCATCCTTTTTATGGGAAACCACAGTCGGGAATTTGCCGGTGAAATACAGGAAATTTGTGAGGAAATCCAGAAAAAAGTAAAAGAAGTGATCGGTATCGAAGTTTCAGCAGGAATCGGCGGCTGGGTAAGAAATCCAGGGGAGACCATCCAGTCTCATAACCAGGCAGAAAAAGCGATTGAACTGCGTTATCTGCTGGGAGGAAACCTGCTTATTGATACAGAAACACTTAGCCCGGAGAGAAGTCTCTCTTTACGGCAGCCTTTAAGTAACCTGGTTGATGGAATTAAGAAGGAGAATAAAGAAGAACTGCAACAGGCTCTTGCAGTTATGAAGTCTGAGATTAAGAAGGTCAGAGCAGATAAAAGCCAGGCCTGTGTCTGCCTGCAGATGATTCTGCGTCATGCAGGAAGCTGCTGGGAATCACTCTCTTCAGAGAACGAAGATCTGTTTCATAAAAGAGAACTTCTTATGGGGAAGGTGACGGAGCAGAAGACCTTCAGTGAGGCATTCAGGATGGTGGAGGATTATGTTTACGAAGTATTCGAAAGATGCTCTTCCATGAACAGCTCCAGCGGTCAGAAGCAGGCACTGCTTGCCATGGAATATATTCGGGGACATTATAATGAACCGGAATTTGGTTTGAATGATATCTGCTCCTATCTGAATATTGGAACCAGCTATTTCAGTACGATCTTTAAAGAAACTACAGGAGGAACCTTCCTGGAATTTCTCAGTAAGGTACGAATGGAGAAAGCAAAGGAGCTTTTGGAGCAGACTACACTTAAGAACTATGAGATTGCGGAGATGGTAGGATATTCTGACCCGCACTATTTCGGAATCTCTTTTAAGAAAATGACAGGCAAGACACCTACAGAATATGCAAGGGAAAAACGATCTGTATGAAAAGAAAAGTACTGATAGCTGCTGCTATAGGGACTGGAATCTTGTTTCTGGCAGGGGCAGGCCAATGGCATTTTAGGCAGAACAGGAAGTGTCAGAAACAGCTGTTTGCAATGGATACCTATATGGAATTTACAGCATATGGCCCAAACAGCAAGAAGGCAGTAGATGCAGCCATGGAAGAAGTTCAGCGACTGGATCAGCTTTTGTCCGCGCAGGATGAAAACAGTGAAGTGTATGTCCTGAATGAGCAGGGGAGTCTTCCTGTATCCAATGATCTGGCAGAACTTATAAAGAGAGGAAAAGAGATTTTTCAGGAAACAGGCGGCCTTTTTGATGACACTATTTATCCGGTGATGAAATTATGGGGATTTCCAACGGGGAAATATTATGTTCCATCAGAACAAGAAGTACAGAAGGCATTGGCATTGGTAGATGGAGAAAAAGTAGAAGCTCAGACACCAGATGCGGAGTACGTTATAGGAAAAGAACAAGACGAAAAAGGACAAAAGGCTGAGACCCGTAACGATAGTGAAAAGAAAGAAACAGTGTCCTATGTGACGTTAGGGGAAGATCAGCAAGTCGACCTGGGAGGACTTGCCAAGGGATATACTGGTCAGAAGCTGGCAGAAATAATGGAATCCTATGGTGTTTCTTCTGCACTGTTTTCCCTTGGAGGAAATATCCAGGCGATAGGCACGAAGCCGGACGGCAGCAGGTGGAAGGTTGGAATCCGTGACCCGGAAGGGGAACAGCAGGATTATATTGGTGTCCTGTCTGTGAAAGATGCGGCAGTAGTCACTTCAGGAGGCTATGAGCGGTACTTTGAGGAAGATGGGCACACTTATATCCATATTATCAATCCGAAAACAGGCTACCCGGCGGAAGGAGACTTACTGTCTGTCACAATTGTGTCGAAAGATGGTACATTGGCGGATGGAATGTCTACAGCTCTTTACATTATGGGGTATGAGAAAGCATGCCAGTTCTGGCGGCAGCATAAAGAGGAATTTAATATCATTCTGGTCACTGACGATGGAAAAATACATATTTCAGATAGTCTTCAGGAGGACTTCCAGTCAGAGCAGAAGTGGGAGATAATACGGGGAAACGGCCGATGAACGAGAAGAACAGAGAACAAAAATTTTTAAAAGGCTTTAAAAGTATACAGAGTACCATATTTGTAGCCACATCTGTGCTGGTCCTTTGCGCAGTACTTGTGGCAACAGCAGTGTCGGTACGCTATACAAATTCTACGATTTATGAAAATTCAGCCATTTATACCCAGACTATCATCCGGCAGCTGAATCAGAATATCGATTCTTATATTACATATATGGATAACATAGCATCTGTCATTGCCAAAAGCCAGGATGCTTATCAGCTTTTGTATCAGCAGATCGGTGAGGATGAAGCAGTGAAAGAAGGGCACCGGAAGCGCCTTTTGGAACAGTTCAGCACAATTCTGAAGGGGCGGGATGATATCTGCAACATCGGAATTGTACAAAAAGACGGTGTGATGCTTATTAACAGCGGTTATCAGGCTACCAATCCAGATCTGGATCTGTCCACTCAGGAGTGGTACACCAATGCAGTAGATAATTATAATCAATATTGTTTAAGCTCTTCCCATGTACAGCATGTGATTAAAGGACAGCGCCCATGGGTTATCACCCTGAGCCGTGAGGTCCACAATTTTTATGGAACGGGAAATAGTGATGGCGTGGTATTTATTGACCTGAACTATAGTGCTATTAGTGAACTGTGTGATCAGAACAGCATTGGGGATAAAGGCTATGTCTTCATTCTGGATCAGGATGGAAATATTGTTTATCATCCAAGTCAGCAGCAGCTGTACAATGAGCTACAGACGGAGAATATCGATATTGTAATGAATGCAGATTCAGATACGGTGGTAACTGGTGAGGGGGACGAGGAAAAGATTTACACACTTTCCCATTCCGAAACCACTGGCTGGACCATTGTGGGCTGTATGAACATGGCAGAGCTTTTAAAGGGCAGTAAAGAAGCAAACAATATTTATGTTATGACAGCCATCGTATTGGTTGCCATTGCTATGCTGATCTCCAGTTTTATTGCCCGCAGTATTACCCTTCCGATCCAGAAGCTTCGTGATTCCATGGAGCGTGTACAGGAAGGTGATTTCAAGGCCGCAGATGATTTGCTTGTTCCGTCCCAGAACGAGATTGGAAGTCTTACCACCTCATTTAACGTAATGACTCACAAAATAGAAGATCTGATGGCCCAGAATGTCCATGAACAGGAATTGAAGAGAAAAAGTGAACTGAAGGCACTTCAGTCCCAGATCAATCCACATTTCTTATATAATACCCTGGATTCGATTATCTGGATGGCAGAAGGAAAGAAATATGAGGATGTGGTATTGATGACGGCGTCTCTTGCAAGACTTTTGCGCCAGAGCATCAGCAATGAAGATGAGACAGTGCTGATCGGGCAGGAAATCCAGTATGTGAAGAGCTATCTCACCATTCAGAAAATGCGCTATAAGGATAAACTGGAATTTGAGATCAATGTGGATCCTTCTATTAACAGTGTTCATATCGTCAAGCTGGTACTTCAGCCCATTGTGGAAAATGCAATTTACCATGGATTGAAATACAAAGAATCGAAAGGCCTGCTTACAGTTACTGGATATCAGAAGGATGGTGATGCAGTGATTGAAATTACAGATGATGGTGTGGGAATGGATGAGGAGACCTTAGACCGTATTTTTGAGAAGCATAAAGTCAATTACCGCTCCAATGGTGTTGGCGTATACAATGTTCAGAGGAGACTTTCCATGTACTATGGAAAGGAATATGGTCTGAGCTATAAAAGTGAAAAAGGAAAAGGTACGACTGTTACAGTGGTAATTCCGATCGAGCAGGAGGAACATCATGAAAAAGCGTAAACAATGGCTTATGCTTGTATGCATAGCGCTGGCGGTGTGTCTGGTTTCCGGAGGAATGCTTTATATTCGTCAAAAAAATAATAACAAAAAGTGGTCATTAATTTACATACCGAAAACAGAGGATGGAACCAATGACTTCTGGACCTCCCTGATTTCCGGGACAAGAATGGCGGCGCAGGAATGCGGTGCAGAACTGGAAGTGCTGGCACCGGAGAGAGAACAGGATGTGGAGGTACAGAATAAACTTCTGGAAGAGGCCATTGAGAAAAATCCGGATGCAATATTATTTTCCCCTTCCAGCTTTGATGCTTCCGATGAATTATTGCAGGAGGCAAAAGATAAGGGAATCAAGATCACATTTATAGATTCCTATACAGAAAGCAATATTCAGGATATGACAGTTGCCACAGATAATCTGGAAGCAGGAAAGCAGCTGGGGGAATATGCCAGAACTTTTTTAAATAAGGATTCCCAGATTGCAATTGTAAGCCATGTAAAAGGTGTTTCCACCGCAATCGAAAGAGAACAGGGCTTTCGGGAAGGTCTGGGGGATTATAATAAGAATGTTGTAGACGTAGTATATTGTAATTCCCAGTTTGATAAAGCTTCACAGCTTACAGAAGAACTGATGGAGAAATATCCGAATCTTGAAATGATTGCAGGAATGAATGAATATTCCTCTGTAGGCGCAGCACGGGCGGTACAGAAACATGATATGGAAGACCAAATCCAGGTAGTGGGGGTAGACAGCTCCCAGGAAGCAGTTCAGCTTATGGAAAAGGGTGTCTTCAAGGGAATTGTTGTGCAGAAAGCGTTTAAGATGGGCTATCTGGGTGTAACGGAGACTGTGCGTATGCTGCAGGGCAAACCTTACGATGAGAATGTAAATTCCGGCTGTCAGCTTGTAACTCCGGAGAATATGTATTCCAGCGAAATCGAAAAGCTGATCTTCCCATTTAATACCATAAAACAGACTTTGTAGCTGTTCTGTATCTTCACAGCTGCACGTTTTGCGGAAGAGTTACCCGATTTATGCTGTACCAGATCTTTTTAATATACTTTGTCAGATAAAATGAGACCTCAGGTTCGATCCTTTTGCGTTTCTTACGTATGAAAAGGATTGAATTTGAGGTTTTTTTGATTTTACACGGTAAAGTGTTAGTGCATATTTCACATAAAAGGTTAAAAATTTATGACCATACCGTAAATATTTAACCTTTTTCTGGAAAATATTCTATTACAATTGTGCAGAATTCAAGGTATTATATAGAAAACGCAGAGAGTGCAAAAAGTTATTGCTCAGGAAGAGTGAGGTAAACCTGGACAATAACAAAAAATCAAGGAGGGTGAAAAGTTGGAAAAGTTAAAACAAAATCCAATTGTGAAAAAGCTCGGCCTGAACAGAATCATGCTTGTCTGTATTCTTGTTCTTATGTTCGTAGTTTTCAAGGTAGTACTCGGAAGTAAATTCCCTGTTGGCGACAGTATCAAATCTACTTTGAACTATGTATACTTCCTGGGCTTTTTATCACTTGGAGTAACATTTGTAATTGCTACGGGAGGAATTGATTTCTCCATCGGACCGGTTATGTTCTGCTGTGCACTGGTTTCCGGTTACTGCATGACTTCTTATGGAGTTCCTTGTGCAGCTGCCATGGTTCTGTGCGTGCTCATCGGTCTTGCATTTGGTATATTTAATGGATGGCTGGTTTCTTATATGTCAGTTCCGCCATTTATCGTATCCATGGCTTCCATGAACATTGCAAAAGGTATTGCTTCTGTATTTACCAAGACACAGTCAGTCAGCTGGCCGCAGAGTTCTGATCCGGTAAACGGATGGTTCCGTAATATCACATCTTATAATGGATTCCCGGTTGGTCTTGTGATCTTCCTTGGAATGGCAGTGGTTTGCGGTATTGTTCTTTACAATACAAAGCCAGGACGTTATATCCTTTGTCTTGGATCTAACAGCGAGGCAGTTCGTCTTTCTGGTGTCAACACCAGAAAATGGAGAATGCTTGCATATGTGATCTGTGGATTCCTGGTAGGAATCGGAGCACTGTTCTTTGTAGCTACTTATACAACCGTTCAGCCAGGATATGGCGATCAGTATAACAACGAGGCAATTGCAGGCTGTGTAATGGGTGGTACATCCATGGTTGGTGGACTTGCTTCCATCGGCGGTACTGTAATCGGTGTATTTATCATCTCTCTTCTTCAGCAGGGAATCATGGCATTTGGTCTTGGTAAAGGACAGCAGATGATTATTACAGGTATCATTGTTATTGTAGCAGTTTACGCTGACGTTTCTGCAAGACGCAGAAAGAACTGATCATAAGGGAGGATTCGATAATGGGTGAAGTTATTTTAACTATGAAGGATATTGATAAGTCCTTTCCTGGAGTTCATGCCCTGGATCATGTTAATTTCGAAGTGAAACGCGGTGAAGTACATGCACTTATGGGAGAGAACGGAGCCGGAAAGTCCACACTGATGAAGGTGCTTACCGGTATTTACCAGAAGGATTCCGGAACAATTACATATAAAGGCAAAGAGACAGAATTTCACAATACCCGTGAAGCTCAGGATGCCGGAGTGGTAATCGTACATCAGGAATTAAATATGATCGGAGATCTGACTGTTGCACAGAACATCTTTATCGGACGTGAACCGAAGAAGGGAATCCGTGTAGACGACAAGAAGATGATCGAAGATTCCAGAAAATTATTTCAGGATCTGAATATTGAGATCGATCCGAGAGAAAAAATGAGTAATCTTACTGTTGGTAAGCAGCAGATGTGTGAGATTGCAAAGGCTATTTCCCACAAAGCTGAGGTAATCATTTTTGATGAGCCGTCAGCAGCTCTTACTGAGAAGGAGATTGCGGATTTATTTGAAATCATCAAAGACCTTCGTAAGAAGAATCTGGGTATTGTATACATCTCACACCGTATGGATGAGATCAAGGTCATCACAGACCGTGTAACTGTCATGCGAGATGGTGGCTATGTTGGAACCCTGATCACAGCAGACAGTACAAAAGAAGATATTATCAACATGATGGTTGGTCGTGTTATTTACGAAGATCCGAAGGATCATAGCATGGTTGCGCCAGATGCTCCGGTTGTTTTGAAGGTAGAGCATCTGAATGCAGGCAAGATGGTTCAGGATGTAAGCTTCGAGCTTCGTAAAGGAGAAATCCTTGGCTTCTCAGGACTGATGGGAGCAGGACGTACCGAGACAGCCAGAGCACTGTTTGGGGCAGATCCGAAACAGAGCGGTAAGATTTCCATTATGGGTAAAGATGGACAGCTCCATGAAGTAACCATCAACAGCCCACAGGATGCTGTTAAATATGGTATCGGTTATCTGTCTGAGGACAGAAGAAGATATGGTGTTGTTGTTCAGAAATCTGTAAATGAAAACACAACACTGGCAACGATGGAGCAGTTCACAAGCGGAATCTTCATCAACAAAGCAAAAGAAAAAGAAGTTTCTGAGAAATACATCAAAGAACTTGCTACAAAGACACCGAGCGGAGACCAGTTGGTTGTTAACCTTTCCGGTGGTAACCAGCAGAAAGTCGTTATTGCAAAGTGGCTTACCCGCGACAGTGATATCCTGATCTTCGATGAGCCGACAAGAGGTATCGATGTCGGTGCGAAGAACGAAATTTACAAGTTAATGAGTAAACTGGCAGCAGAAGGAAAATCTATTATCATGATTTCTTCTGAAATGACAGAGATTCTCCGTATGAGTGACCGTATCATTGTAATGTGTGAAGGTAAAGTGACAGGAAATATTGATATTTCTGAGGCAACACAGGAACACATCATGGATAAGGCAACAAGAAATATCAATTAAGGGGAGGACAGTCATGACTAAGAAGAAAAAAAGTATTATAAGTGATCAGAGATTTATTGTTTTACTTGTTATCATTGCACTGTCTGCAATCTTCTCTATTATGAGTAAGGAGTTCAGACAGTATACAACACTCTTAAGTATGTTGGACTTTTCTTACTATGATCTTCTGATGGCAATCGGTGTTACATTCCCGCTTATCACTGGTGGTGTAGACCTGTCAATCGGAACCGGTATGGTGTGTTACGCACTGATCGCCGGAACAATGGTAAGAAGCCACGGATGGCCGGTAGCAGCAGCTATGGTACTTTGCCTGGTACTGGGAATTGCGATCGGAGCACTGAATGGTGTCCTGATCGGAATCATGAACCTGCCGCCATTCCTTGCAACTCTTTGTACATGTATGATTACCCGTGGTGCCGGCTCTCTCTGCAGTGCTACACCATGGCCGGGACTTACACAGGATGGTGGATGGTTCCACACAATCTTCAAGATTACAGTTGGTACAGGAAGAAGCGCTTCCCGTTACCCGATCGGTTTCCTGTGGATGATCATTCTGGTACTTCTGATGGAATTCGTTCTGAACCATACAAAATTCGGACGTTACACCATCGCAATCGGTTCCAACAAAGAAGCAGCAGCTCTTTCAGGAATCAACGTAAAATTCTACCATGTAATGGTTTATGTAGTATGTGGTCTGTTTGTAGGTCTTGCAGCTATCGCTTATGCAGCAGTTACACCTACTGTACAGCCGGGTACCGGTGCCGGACTTGAAATGGATGCGATCGGCGGTGTATTCGTCGGTGGTGTTGCAGCAACCGGTGGTTACGGTTCCGTAATCGGTACATTTGTTGGTATCTTTGTCATCATGCTTCTGAAAACAGGTCTTCCATATGTCGGCCTGCAGGCAAACTGGCAGCAGATCATCACAGGTCTTGTACTTATCATCGCCGTCCTGATCGATATCGTCAAAGAAAAGAAAAAAGCTGCTATGTAAGCAGTATAAAATCAAAGCGGATTACTGATATCCGCTTTGACAACCAAAATTTCATAAGGATGTGGGGCGTCAGAAATTTCCTACTGACGTATCATCATAATAAAAAACTATATAATTTATAAGGAGGAAGTAAATTATGAATTTCAAAAAAGTAGTAGCATTAAGCATCTGTGCAGCAATGGTAGCAGGTATGTCTGCATCAACAGTTATGGCCGCTGATCTTCCGGATCAGTTCAAAGATCTCAAAGCAAACGAAGCTTATGAGTTCCCGATGATGGTTAAATCTTTCCAGTCCACATACTGGGATG
>OLRJ01001902.1_pt1 | contig 16665 bp, 8 predicted proteins | sample 1672741 | NCBI WGS metagenome assembly OLRJ01 (sample SAMEA3136719, study PRJEB25190) | human gut metagenome | biome: human gut; feature: human-associated habitat; material: faeces | place: Austria | collected 2013
CCCTGCAGCCGGCATGGAAAATCAGGTGCCGGAGGATGTGGTAAAAGACCGTTTCGATCGTCTTCTGAAACTAGTTCAGGAGAAAGGAAGAGAGGCTTCCTCCAGATTTGAGGGCGAAGTGCAGGAAGTTCTGGTAGAGACCGAGAGCAAGGAGAAGGGCATTTTCACAGGAAGAACCCAGTACAATCTTCTGGTACACTTCCCGGGAACCCCGGATCTTCTTGGCAAGTATGTGAATGTGCGTCTGGATACCTGTAAAGGCTTCTATTACATGGGAACAAGAGTGGAGGATTAAAGCACCTGCCGAATCGTTACAAAAGATTTATATATCAGATTTTTTGATTCTGCAATCCTGACTATGAATAAAAAGCAATATTTGGCAAAAAGGCTACTGTCACTTCGTGACCAGTAACACGCTTTGCGATGCGCAGAAATCATGCATTCGCATGATTTCGTGCTGAGATTCCCGGGTTTCCTGTGAACTTTGTTCGCAAAAAGCACCTCGCAGAACGTTACCATTGAACCGTAAAGTAAAAAGCGCAAATAATATAAATAATTACAAAAAAGGTTGCATTTTTGTGATAAATAGTGCAATATTATTATATTGAACACTCGTGGGAAAGGCGGCACCTGTAATGGTTAAAGGGCTGTGCAGGAAATTTAATGCATTGTTGAGGAAAGAAGCAGTTCATGAGAATGAGCCTCAGCGTATATTGTTCCTTCTCAGAATTATATTGTTGATTCTGGGACTTTATTTTCTGATCATTCCGTTAGTATTCTGCATTGTGGGACCGAAGACAGAGGTCTGGACAGGATATATTTTCGCAGCAATGGCGGTTGCTGCTTTTTATGCAACATACCGGCTGAAGGTACACACCAGTGTGCTTGTCTGCAGCGGTCTGCAGCTGGCATGGATAATTGTGTTTGTTGTTCTCTATGGATGGGACTGCGGTATTCAGCATCTGATGTTTGAGATGCTGGTACTGGTATATTTTGCTGTCTACAATTCTCTTGTGTATAAGGTCAGCTATACAGTAGTTCTGTTTGCAGTACGATTCAGCCTGTTTTTGTACTGCAGGGTAAATATTTCTGTTTTTGCCCTGACCGAAACGGCTACAGTTGTATTACAGATCATAAATACCATTGTGACGTTTGTGCTTATGGCTGTAGCGTGCAGTATGTTCAGCTCCAATGTGGAATCTGCGGAGAAGAAGCTGGTGCTGTATAATGAGCAGCTGAAGAAACAGGCAGGGACCGATCCGCTGACAGGTTTGTGGAACCGCCGTCAGATGATACAGTACATTACGGAGAAGCGCAGGAAAGAGCCTGTTATGGCGTTTACCATTGGTATGGGCGATATTGATTTCTTTAAGAGAATTAATGACCACTGGGGACATGACTGCGGAGATGCGGTACTGGTATGGATCACACAGCACATGAGCCGGGAATTGGGTGAGCATGCCAAATTGTGCCGCTGGGGAGGCGAAGAATTCATCTTCTTTTTCCCGGATATGAACGGAGACGAAGTATGCCTTATGCTCAACACTTTTCGCATGAAGCTGGGCAACGATCTGTTTGACTGGAGGGGAGAATGGATTCCGGTTACTATGACGTTTGGCGTGGAGGAGAATGATTTCAAGTCCAATATAGACACCTTGCTGAAAAATGTGGATGCGAAACTTTATATGGGCAAAGAACAGGGAAGAGACCGGGTGATCTATTAAACTCACCGGGTCTTTTGTCGAATTAACAACAGTAATAAGCAGGAGAATAAAACTTGTATGTATACAGTTGAAGAAATAAAAAATAAAGTAAAAACAGGAACCTGGACAAAAGAGGATGTGGCACGCTGTGTGGAGGAGCTGAAGCAGATATCGGATTTTACTGTTTATACAGAAGAAATCTATTATATAAGTTATGGGATTTTTGCCTATAATTTTCGGGAATATGCTTATCCTCTGATCGAAATCTGCCGGGAGGCCGGAGTTCACATGGAGCGTTCCAAGGAGAAATCCAGACTTTATCTTGCCCTGGTAAGACTTTATTTCTGCCTTGGTTTTCCCCCGAAGATTGTGGAATATGGCCTGAAATATGCCAATTCCGGATTTACCTTAAGATCCCCTCTGAAATCCGTTTATAACACTATCGTAGCCGCTTTTTCAGACTGTGGACTGTTTTTTGAGGCGGATTTTTATCTGGAGAAAATGATGGATATTTCCAGACTGGATCCCTGTGACAGCAGTGTGGATTTCTGGAATTCGGATACTTTAAATGAGCTGGTCTATTATGACAGCAAGGTTTACGTGAAGCTGGGCATGGGAGATGTTGCAGGCGCGGAGCAGGCGGCAGTGGATATGCAGGCGATTCTTACAGAACGGGAGATTCCTGAAGATGGCAGAGCCTTTTTCCTGCTTCAGAAGGAATTTACGGACTTGTACCTTCGTCTTTACCAGCAAAAAGACAAGGCGGCCATTGCGGAAGAATTCAACAGTTATATAAAGAAAATGGAAGCCGGGGAGGGTGCCAGGGATACCTTAAGCTTCTGCGTCTGCTATTTCGGAGAGTTCCTTCAGGTAATGGCGGAGAAAGAACGCTGGGACGATATTATACGTATTGGCAGCTACATTAAGAATGCCAGGAATTTCAGCGGAAGCTTCTGTCCGGTTTATAAGCTTATGCGCACTGCTGCATACAGAAGTGACCGGGAAGAGCTTCGGAGACAGATACCGGAATTCGAGAGAATGTATCTGGAGTCTCTGGAGCAGGAGAAGGAGAATTACGACCAGATGGTACGTCTCCTTACCAGGGAGGAGCTTCGGATTGAACGCCTGAAGGTGTCCATGGAGAAGGATGCCCTTACCGGCTGTCTGAACCGTGCGGCTTTTGACCGCAACAGCAGGCGCTTTATGAAGAATCATAAGAAGGGCAGCCTTGTATTTATTGACCTGGATTATCTGAAGCTGATCAATGACTGTTATGGCCATGAAAACGGAGACCGTTACCTGGTGTGTTTTGCAGAGAATATGAAGTGTGCTATGGACAGGCAGGATCTTCTGTACCGGTATGCAGGAGATGAGTTCCTTATTTTGTCTGCACTGGAGCCGGAGCAGATCCAGGAACGGTTAAACGAAATTCTGGAAAAGAGCCCGATCCATTTTGATATTAACGGAGAAAGCCGCAACATCAGCTTTTCCTATGGCGTTGTGGCATTTGAGGAGAAAAAGGGAAAAATCGAAGATCTGGTAAAGGAAGCGGATCAAAGAATGTATCAGTGCAAGAGCCGGAATCATGAGCGTATTTCCAAAAGAGGTGCGGCGGAATGATCACGCGGGAAAATATTATTCATTTTTACACCAAATACAAAGAAAATCTGAAGACGGAAGATCAGATTCAGGAGAATCTGCTGAAGGCAGAAGACCAGGAGGCGTGGATCGAAAATCTGAAGAACAAATCCAGAATGATGCGCCGGCTTTACATTGAGAATGAGGCACTTCTGAATCTGTATATCCGCCCCTTCCTTGACGGAGAGGCGGAGCTGAACGAGGAGCTGGCAAGAGAATTTCTGCATCAGATACGCATGGCCGATGAGGAGGGCTATGAGGATAACCTTGCCATGCTGGAAATTCTGGAGCTTCTGGATGGATATTTTCAGAAAAGTGATGATCTGGACTCTTATATCTGGACCCTGAATCTTCTGGGAAATTTTTATAACCGTCCTTTCAGTGATGAAGATGGAAAGAAAGGAGCCATGTATTTTGACAGACTGCGGGCACTTTCTTCCAGATATTTTGAAATCGAGGATTTTGACGTAAGGAAGCGAATCCTTTTTTCTTATTATAATTTTCCGATCGTGTTGATGAACTTTAATCTGGACACGGCCAAGGAGCTTTTGCAGTACATTGATGAGGCAATAGAATTTTATAATGATGAGAAAGTCCGGGAATTAGACGGAGAGCGGTTTGATTTTGATGATCTGATCGAAGAACTGAATTATGATCTTCTTGGAAATTCAGTCCTGAGATTTACAGTGAGGGAGATTGATCCGGAGCTTCTTTCCAGAGCATCCCGGGTACTGGAAGAATATTATCAGCGTGAGCTTGAGAAGAATCCGGAGCCCTACGAAATGCTGGATGAAATATACTGTAATTATAAGTCCTGTCTGTTCTATCAGGGGAAGATAACCTGTACAGAGCTTCTGGAGGATTATCGGAAATTCTGTGAATATAGTATGGAACATGACGATCTGGACAGCCAGGAGGGAGTGCCTTTTTCTGACAGCCGCTATTTTCAGGTTGCGATCAACCATCTGCCGACGATTCTGGAATTGTTGGAGAAATATGCGGATGAATATCACGGAGCACCAGATCTCCGTGATTTTTGTGTATCCAATTATGTGCATGCTATTCGCAGGCTGTCCAGAACAGAAAACGATACCTTTGTAAATGATGTAGTATGGCGTTCTCTCAGGGATGTGTTGAAATATAATACCGGAGATGAAATAAACACCCTGGTTCTTATGCAGATCATGGTAAGCCGGGATGAGGGCACTGCCATGCACAGCGCAATGGTGGAGCAGATTGCCAGGCGAATTCTGAATGTAGTGATGAAAAAGCGGCCGGAGCTTCTGATTGGAACCTTTGGTTATGAGAACGTGGTGGAAGTACTGGAAAATCAGGAGACCATTCTGGACTATGTTTCCCAGTCTGCACAGCTTCTGGATATTGGAATGATCAGACTTGCATCTATTGTGAACAAGCAGTCACGGCAGCTGACACAAAGGGAAAAGAATGGTATTTTCAGCCATCCCTGTGAAGGGGCTAAATTCGTCGAGGAGATTCCGGCTCTTCGCAAATATCGGGATGCTGTTCTGGGACATCACAAATCCTGGGATGGAAAAATAGGATATCCGGCAGATTTTGACAATACCAGGTCAAAAGTGCGTTTCCTTATTGAAATATTGCATATCAGCGATTGTCTGGATGCAGCCACTGACTTTGTGGGACGAAGCTATAAGAATGCCAAGAAGCTGGAACAGGTAGCAGAGGAGTTTTCCTGGGGAAAGGGTTCTGTTTATTGTCCGGAGCTGGTGGAGCTTCTGGAAGAGGACAAAGAACTGCAGGCAGATCTCAGATATCTGCTGGGAGCGGGACGCATCCGTACCTGTTATTCTGTATATGGCAAGGCAGTAGATCAAACTGAAATAGAAGAAAGCTGGTTGTTCACAGATATTGAAAACTGGGAAGCCAGCAGCCAGAAGCAAAGTGATGAAGAGGGAGATACGATTCTCGATTTTCTTCACAAAAGCGGAAACGAGAGCCGTCAGCTTCTTGGAGCACTGGCAAGGAATTCTCTGATCATTTTGTATGTGGATATGATGTCTGGCGAATACAAGGTATACTACCGCGGAAACCAGAGACTTCTGGATAAAAAGATTCCGGACGGTTATTACGGAGACTTCCTGAAAGAATATCTGGCGCCAAACTGCGAACCGGGTGATTGGGAAAAAGTACGGCTGAAAATCAGACTGTCAGAGCTTTCCCATATATTTCTGGAGCAGGAGGGCAGCTATGAGTGTGAAGCCCGGATCCGGGCAAAAGATGCCTACCGCTGGGTGCGGTTCCAGTTTATCTGTCTGGACGAGGAAAATGCTATGCCCGGCATGATGACTCTGATTGCAACAGATGTCCAGGAAAGCCACAGCAGAAATGAACAGCTGATGAACAGTCTGAAGGAGGCATATCAGTCTGCAGAAGAGGCAAACAAGGCAAAAAGTATTTTCCTCAGCAGTATGTCCCATGACATCCGCACTCCTATGAATGGAATCCTTGGCATGACCCAGATTGCCATGAACCATCTGAACGATCCTGCGCGTATTCTGGATTGTCTTCAGAAGATCGACGATTCTTCCAGACACCTTCTGGAGCTGATCAATGAGGTTCTGGATATGTCGAAAATTGAGAGTGGGGATACGACACTTCACGAGGAACCACTGTACCTGAGCAAAACCATGAAAATTGTGGATGGAGTATGCCGTCAGGCAGCTGTTGACAAACACCAGATTTTTGATATGGATATAGAAGAAATCCAGGACGATCATGTGCTGGCAGATCCGGTAAGACTCAGGCAGGTTTTGATCAATCTGATTTCCAATGGAGTGAAGTACACGCCTGAGCATGGATGTGTGCAGGTAAAGGTAGCCCAGGGCAATAGCTTTGCAGAGGGCAAAGCAAGCTATTCTTTTGAGGTGAAGGACAATGGAATCGGAATGTCGGAAGAATTTCAGAAGAAGCTGTTTGAGCCTTTTTCCCGCGAAGATAACAGCATGACAAATGCTACCCAGGGAACAGGACTGGGACTTTCTATTGCCAAGTCTATCATTGCACAGATGGGTGGAAGTATTGAGGTAAAGAGCATTCAGGGGAAAGGTACGACGTTTCTTGTGCGGCTGGATCTGAAGCTTGTGGAAGAAGAGAAGGAGGCTGACCAGGCCTTACTGGCAGCAGAGGCTGGTGAAGAGAAGGAAAAGGATCCGGGCTTTTTGAAGGGACGCAGGATCATGCTGGTGGAGGACAATGAGCTGAACCGGGAGATTGCGTACGAGCTTTTGTCCGAATCCGGTCTGATCGTGGATGTTGCAGAGAATGGGCAGGAGGCGATCAAGCTTCTTGGAATCAGGCCGGAGAATTATTATGAACTGATCTTCATGGATATCCAGATGCCGGTGATGAATGGGTATGAGGCCACGGCAACTATCCGTGCAGGAGAGAGTGACTACTGGAAAACTATTCCGGTGATCGCCATGACCGCAAATGTGTTCCAGGAGGATGAGAGCCGGGCAGCAGAGTGTGGAATGAGCGATTATGTGACTAAGCCCATTGATATGAATGTGATTTATTCTGTCCTTGAAAAATGGCTTCGGGGACAGAAAGGATGATGTGAGCCAGTACCTGCCAGAGCTTTTTATATACTCTGGCGGCAGACCGGAAGGGGCTTCCGGTGGTGCTGGCATATGGATGAGGGAGCGATAGAGTTGAGTAAAAATAAGTACGAAATTGATATGTGTAACGGAACCATTATGGACAAGCTGGTTTCTTTTGCCATTCCGCTGATGGTTTCCGGAATCCTGCAGCTGATGTTCAATGCTGTGGATATTATTGTGGTGGGACGGTTTTCCGGCAGCCAGGCCCTGGCAGCAGTTGGTTCCACTACCGCTTTGATCAATGTGTTTACCAATCTTTTTATTGGTGTTTCACTGGGAGCCAATGTTCTGGCGGCCAGATTCTATGCGGCAGGTAAGACGAAAGAGATGTCGGAAACGGTACATACGTCTGTTACACTGGCTTTGATCAGTGGTGTGGCGATGGCTGCTGTGGGACTTGTTTTTTCAAGATGGGCACTGGAGGTTATGGGAACACCTGCTGATGTTATTGACCAGTCCACCCTGTATATGAGGATTTATTTCCTGGGAATGCCGTTTTTTATGCTTTATAACTATGGTGCAGCTATTCTGCGTGCGGTAGGGGATACCAGACGTCCGCTGATGTTCCTGGTTGTGGCAGGTGTGACCAACGCGGTGCTGAATATGATTCTGGTGATCGTGTTTCATCTGGGTGTTGCAGGTGTTGCCATTGCGACCATTATTTCCCAGCTGATTTCCTGTATTCTGGTTCTTCGCTGTCTGTATATGACGGACAGCAGTTATCAGCTCCGGTTTTCCAGATTGTGCATGAAGAAATTTTATCTGGTACAGATTTTCCAGGTGGGAATACCGGCAGGAGTGCAGAGTACGGTTATTAACATTTCCAATGCGCTTTTGCAGTCTTCTGTAAATTCCTTTGGTTCCACTGCCATGGCTGGCTATACGGCGGCGAATAATATTCTGGGATTTTTGTATGCGTCTGTAAATGCGGTCACTCAGGCCTGTATGAGCTTTACCAGCCAGAACTATGGCGTTGGGAAATATAAACGTATGGACAGAGTGCTGCTGGACTGCGGAATCCTGTCCTTTGTGATCGCCCTTGTGCTGGGATGCGGATCTTACATGTGTGGCGGTGAGATCCTGAAGGTTTACACAGAGGACCCGGAGGTTATCCGATGCGGTGTGGAGATTCTTTCCATCACCACAGTGCCTTATTTCTTATGTGGAATCATGGATCTTTTTCCTGGAGCCCTCCGAGGAATGGGACATTCCGGTGTGCCTATGATCCTTTCTATTATCGGTACGGTTGGTACCAGAATTGTGTGGATCTTCTGGATATTCCCACAGCACAGAAGTTTGTACACCTTGTTTATCTCTTATCCGGCCTCCTGGTTCATTACCATTGTGCTGCAGGTGGTTTGCTTTGTGTTTGTGAGACGGACGGTGCATGGACAGCTGAAGAGTACCGGGAAAGCGGCGTGATGGAAAGAAGAGAAATGTTATAATATGTTTCTGAAACGGGTAAGAGCCAGGGAAAGCGAAACGCTTCCCTGGCTCGTTTTTAGCTTCCGTTCCCTCTGAGCTTCACGAAAGATAATAATGGAAAATGACATAATTGGGTAAGTGTGAATGATTTAATAATTCGGCTGGGCTAACTTCCTCCCATTAAAGTTAGTGCAGGCGATTATTTGTGTGGGCATTTTGGGTAATTTGTTGTGCCTATGCAATCATAAAGTACTAAATGATTACATTTTGTACAAATTTTAGCAGTATAGGTTTTTACAATACATCCGCCATTGCTTTGGGGATAATGTCTATCTGCATAGCCAGATTTAAAATTATGTGTGCATATAAGTGCACGTGGTTCTAAATCTGAAGATGTAGTTGTAATAGTTTCATGGTTGTCCGATTCAAAATAAATGTCAGAATCGGAAAAATTAGAATTTAATATAGGCGCTTCTTTAAATGAAATGGATGTTTCGGTAATTGGAGATAAATCCATGACATGTGTCGTCTGCATCGGCGCATACCCAAACACCGTAGTCCCGCTCAAAAATACAGATGCCAATATTGCCGCAGCAGTACCAATTTTACTGGCTTTCCTATTCTTCATCATAATAAATTCCACTCTCCTTTTCATCGTATGTTTGGCCCCCAACAAGTTGTTTTTCCAGACTACAGGAACCTGTCTGTTTCTTGCGGAAAGATTCACGAGAGCGACTGCGTAGGCTTTTCTCTCCTCCGTGGTGAAACCTTCAGTGGCGGCTTGATCTGCAATATTTTCGGAAAAGCTGGTGTAAAGCAGAAGCGTAAGCAATGTTAACGGATTATAAAAATGAAGGCAAATGGCTAACAGGCAGAGCAGCTTTACAGCTGAGTCATGGCGGCGCAGGTGCGAGTATTCATGCCGCATAATCATTTCTGACAATCTGGAATCCTCAAGGCTCTCCGGCGCGACAATGAAAGGTTTCAGGAAACCTATAGTATAAGGAGAACCAATAAGGGGAGAAATACGGTATTCTACATCCCCGATTCCAGGTAAGAAACAAGTTCTTTTCTCAGTAATCTTTTTCAGCTTTCGCGTGAGCCGGTGATACTTTATGATTTCGTAGATACTGAAGCCTGATATAAAAAATAGCCAGCATAATCCAATCATAAGAATCCAGTCGGACATCCATAATGAGATTCCGTGATAAGAAATTGATCCTTTGTCATCAAAATTGATGTAATAAGAGATGTTTGCAAGAGCATCTGTTCTTCTCAAAACATCTGTTGGCATCAGATATTTAACCACCTGAAACGGTATCAAATACCCTGCCAGACTCAGAAACACCAGGTTCCGGCCAAGCCGGTATGAAAATTTTTTCCTTTGGAGAAGCAATAGCAGGAGACAGATGATCAGTGGCACTGTTCCTGCTATGCTCATACAGATTAAAAGCATGCAAGTCCCTCACTTAAAATTTGTCAATAAAATCCAGCAAGTCCTTCTGATCCTCTTCGCTGAGATTGGAATCCTCAGCAAAGGCACAGAACAGACAGGTAAGTGAATTTTTAAAGCTCTGGAAATCAGAATCTCCAGAATCCCTGCAGCTGGTCTGGCGATTTTTTATCAGCTCCTTCATCGCATTCCGGAACAACAGGTTCTTCTTATCAAGCTTCTGTCTAAGCTGCAAACAGTGTACGAAGAGACCTAAGGTTACCAGAGGAAAGCTAAAGGATAACAGAATTGCTTTCGCCAGGTAAAAGGCAGCAGCCGGCTGATCCAAATTCGGAATTCCGTTCATCATGCAGATCAGCAGCGAGCATCCGGTGACGATCACGAAAAGAACGCCGGATAAGGTTAAAATTATTTTTTTCATTGAGTACCTCCTCATTCTACGTAGAAACGGGATTTCAGAAATAATTTTATTTCCTGCTCCCTTCACTATATATACGAAAACCAGAAGCAGAAATAACACGAAATTTGAAAAAAAGTTTGGAAATTTTTCAGATAAGATAAATTTATGGTATACTTACAGAGAAACTGAGAGAAATCACAGGTCTGAAACCATATCAGATATTGAAAAGACACTTCCTAACAGTGTGTAAAAAATCAACGATTTGTTAGGAAGCTGCCAAATAATCATAGAAGGAGAACAATCATGCCCAAATTTCTGATCATCGACGGCTCCTCCATGCTGTCCACATCCTATTATGGAAATCTTCCCAAATCTATCCTTTTCGCAAAGACAGACGAGGAAAAAGAGAGACACTATCCGGAAATCCTGCACACCTCCGATGGAAAATATACAAATGCCATGTTCACCATGCTTCGCACCCTTCTGGCTGTTTATAAGAAGGTAAAGCCGGAATACGTGGCATTTACCTTTGATATGACAAGAGATACCTTCCGCCGCACCCAGCTTGGTGCCGATTTTTACAAGGCTAATCGTAAGGAGACTGCCCAGCCCTTAAAAGAACAGTTCGTCCAGATGGAAGAGTTCCTGAAAACAATCGGCTGTCCGGTATTTATGAGCCAGGACTATGAGGCAGACGATTATGCAGCATCCCTTGTAGAGAAATTCCAGGGTCCGGATCTGCAGACTTATGTGCTTACCAAGGATCACGATTATTTTCAGCTGGTAAGCGAATACACCCGCATGTGGCGCGTCGTTACGAAGGATAAGCTGGAGAACTTAAAGGATGCATACGGCCTGTTTGGAAAAGAGGCTTACGAGGCACTTCCTTCCAATGTATTTGAATATACACCGGAAATCGTCTGCTCTGAGGAAGGAGTGTATCCGGAACAGATTCCTGTGCTTCTGGCAATCACCGGAGATCCAGGCGATGGAATTCCAGGCTGCAAAGGCGTTTCTTCAGCAGCAGCGCCGCTGGTAGCAGAATACAAAACCCTGGATGCGATCTATGAAGCAATTGAGGACTGCCAAGGCGTGGCAAAGAAAGAAAAGGAACTGAATACTTTCTGGAAAGAAAACCTTGGAATTGGCAGAAGCCCTCTGAAAGCACTGAAAACAAATAAAGAGATGGTATACTTAAGCGAACAGCTGGCTACTATGAAACGCGATATTGAGATAAAAGAAAGCCTGGAAGATATGCGGCTTCATATTAATGCAGAAGAACTGATCAGACAGCTGAAGCGCTACGAAATGAACAGTATTTTGACAGAATATGAAAAAAATACCAAAATAGTCGAAATATAAAGAAAATACTTAATTGTCAGAAAAAAGAGAAAATATCAGAAAAATACAATTGGGGAGTGGGTGATGTGTGTTTATTTACACAAAAAATACATAAATTTTTCACAAAACACTTGCCTAAATCGGAGTAATACGCTATAATTTCCCCATACTACTTATTGATCAATTTCAATAAATTTAATTCATGGAGGGAAATGTATGAAGAAAGATTTGAAAACACTCAATAAGTCTGTTGCCATTGCAATTGCAGCGGCAATGACCGCAACTTCTGCACCGACACCACTTCTGGCGTCAGATTTTACAGATGGAGGAGATTTCGTATCTGAGTCTCCGGCAGCGGAAGCGGACACCACAGAGGAAGCTGCTGTAGAAGCAGATGGCTTCGGAGATGAGGCCGCAGTGGCAGCTGTTACAGAGGATGGCTTCGGTGACAGCGAGGCAGTTGCAGACGCAGCAGAGAGCGGAAGCACCGATGAGGTTGCTGCTTTTGATGCAGAGGCACCTGGCAAGATCGGACATGTTGCATTTGATGAGGAGGATAAGAATGTTCTTACCTGGTATGCGGACCAGAAGGCAGATGAATACCAGATCCGTGTAACAGACGGAGAGTACACTTACCGCTACCATTATGATGCAAGCGAGCCAGAGACCGGTTATCCGTCCACTGTCGACTTAAGCTATAGACTTACAGATCTTACCATGCAGCCGTTCAAGGTTGACGCAGAAGGAAACCTTGTATACAAACCAGATGGTAAAGACGGATATATTGCAGGCCTTGAGAATGGCAAGACATACAAAGTTTCCGTTCGCGCCGTAAACCGTAACAGTGCTGATGGAACTGTTGCATATGGTGAATGGTCTGATGCAGTAGATTATACCTACGCAAAGAAGGTCGCTGAGCCAAAGAGTGTGACAATTTACGCAGCTGAAAGAAAGAATCAGATCCAGGTATCCGGCGAGGGTCAGAACCTTGAGGTTTCCATTAAGGATGAAGCTGGAAATGAATATTATTCTTATGCATACGGAGCAAAGGAACCTTCCTATGTAACTACTTCAGGTAACTGGATCAATTTCTATGAGAATTACGGTTATCTGCTTAAAAAGAACGACACCACAGGTCTTTATGAAGTCGCTTCTGATGCAGACGGAAAATATATCGGTGCTTTCCAGAAAGGCAAGAAATATACCGTTAAAGTCCGTGCATATACAGGCTCCGGCGATGAGAAGAAAGTAGGCGACTGGTCCAATGAGCTGGTTGTAGAAGCAGACGACAGCGGCAGTCTTGTACCAGAGAAGACCGGTAATTTCAAATACAACGATGAATATGAATACGTAAGCTGGAATCCTATCCAGAATACATATGTGTCCCAGTATGAAGTTGAGGTAGATGGAAAAGTTGCCTTTACAACAGATTCCAATTATTCCTATCCAAACTTCTATTTAGGAAGAACCTACGGAGAGTTCAAATTTGAAAGAGGCAAAACCTATACCATCCGTGTCCGTGGAATTAATTACAGATATGAGAATGGTGAAAACAAGAAGCAGGAAGGTGAATGGTCTGACGCTTACACAGTAACTTATAAAGCAGCAGATACAAGTCTGAAGAAAATCTCCGGTGTAACAGCATCTTCTTATGTTCTCAGCTGGAATCCGGATAAGAATGCAGACAGCTATGAGATTAAGATCACAGACGAAGCTGGACGTGAGTACTTTGAGTCACTGGCATCCGATCGGAAGAGTGGCAGGTATACCAGAGTAAGCACCAGATATTCCTTTGATGAGTCTGATTATAGAACTTATACAAGCGTAGACGGAGTTCTGGAACCTGTTATTTACCCGGCTACCGGTCAGCCTGTTTATGCATTTGAAGACGGAAAGACCTATAATCTTTCTGTTCGTGCCGTTAAGATCGGAGAGGATGGTAAGGAAGTATACGGAGACTGGTCCAATGCATTTGCATACAAAGTAACCGCTTCAGATGCAGGTACCAGTGAGAAGCCTGCAGTTGTTTCCGGTGTAAACGTAAACACAGAGGATAGTGAGCCAACCTTGCGTTGGAACGCACTTGACAATGTAAACCGCTATGAAATCCTTGTAAAAGATTCTGCCGGCCGTGAATACGTGAGCTCAGCTTCTCTGAAGGATGACGGAACTGTTGATAAGACCTACTACAGCGTCGGACGCGGTAATTTCCCAAGTGTTTCCCTGTCAGAGCTTAAAGATGAAGATCTGTATACATATACAACAGATCCTAAGGTTTCATTTGACCGTGTAAGAGATGAGAATGGCGATCCGATCAAGGCAATGGCTCCTGGAGAATCCTATACTTTCCAGGTACGTGCAGTACGCACTTATACCGTTGATACAGACGGAAAGAAAGTCACAAAGACCGTAGAAGGCGACTGGTCAGCACCGTCCGCTGCATTTACAGTAGATGCTCTTCAGCCGATCACAGATCTTCAGTATGTAAAAGCTGACGACAATTACTATTATTTCACATACAGTGCAAAGGTTGATTTAGACAGCGTATGGTATCAGATCGCAACAGGCACAGAATTTACCACTGCAACTATGGTAAGTGACTGGAGCAGCTTCTATTATGATGGCTCAGCTGGTTCCGCGAAACTGAAGATCAGCAAAAACAACAGTAATCTGGAAGCAGGAAAAACCTATTATGTTCGTGCAGTGAGCAGTGCAGACAGACCGGAAGAGGAAGAGGTTGCAAAACTGAAACCTGCAGCAGTCTCCTTCACTACAGATGCAGAAAAGGCACCTAAGAATGTAACTGGTTTAGAGATGTATAAAGAATCTGAAAACAGCTTCGAATTCCGTTTTGATGCTGTTCTGGAAGATGGCGACTCTTATGAACTCCAGTACACAGATAAGGCACAGCCTTCCGAAGAGGACTGGGTAACAGCTTCTTCCAGTGGTTACTATGATGAAGATGATGATGAGTACTATGAGGATGATGATGCACTTACATTGAGTAAATCCTTATTAAAAGAAGGAGCAACCTATGTAAGAGTTGTCGCTTATGTAAAAGACAAGAGCGGAAATAAGAAATACGGTACTCCTTCCAATGTAGTAGCTGTCAATGTTTCCAAAGCTACTTCAGCGATCAGCAACCTGAAGCTGGTTGAGAAAACACCGGATGGCTATGTATTCTCCTATGACGGAACTGTAAGAAAAGAAGAAGATGTAGAATTCTGGTATTCTGAATCACCTGAATTTGTAAATGATTACAAGGTTACAGATTGTATTTCTGGTGAGAACAATAAGGCAACACTTTACTTTGAATCACTTACACCAGGCAAGACCTATTATGTGCGTGCCCGTGTAAAAAATGATAAGGCAGCTACACTTGCACAGAAATACAGTGCATACACAAATACAGCATCATTTAACGCTGGTATGCCGAGTATATCTGTAACAAATGTTATCACAGCTAAGACCGTTACCTTAAGAATGAGCGCTGAAAGCGGAAGTGAAGGCTGGCTCACCGGATATCAGATTCAGAGAAAGAATGGCAAGAAATATAAAACAATTGCCAAAACTACAGACAGCGTTTATAAGAACACCAAACTGAAAGCAGATACCACCTATACTTACAGAGTAAGACCATATTATTATGATTCCGAAACAGGTAAGACCACTTATGGAGCATGGGCTTATAATAAGGTTACTACCTGGGGCGGTGCGCTGAAACTGAAAGCAACACCTAAGAGCACAACTTCTGTAAAACTGTCATGGACCAAGATCAAAGGTGCTAAGGGATATGAGATTTACAGATGTGAAGGATCTTCTATTGGAGATACTGTAGCAGCTGGCATGGCCAACAATTTTGCTAAGTATAAACTGATCAAGACTACAAGTGCAAAGGCTTCCAGTTATACAGATAAGAAGCTTCAGAGCGGTATGGATTATTACTATCTTGTAAGAGCTTACAAGACTGTAGGAAACAGCAAGTATTACATTGATGAGAGTGTATATGCAAATCTTAGCTTCGAGATGACTACTGTTAACAGAATTTCTTATGCAAACGGTAAGGTGAAGTTAAGCTGGCAGCCGGTATATGCCGGAAAGGGTTATCTGGTTGAGAAGAGAAATGAAGAGACTGGTACATGGGAAACCTATAAGACACTGAAGGCTTCCACATCTTCCATTATATTCCCGGCAGCAGATACGGAAACAACCTATCGTGTACGTGCATACAGAGGACAGGAATACAGCAATGAAATCAGCGCAACAGTTATCCCTGTTATAGCAACTCCTGGCAATGTAAAAGCTGTTGCAAACAAAGCAGATGGAAGTATTACTGTAACATGGAATCCGGTAGCAGGTGCTGATTACTATCGTGTATACAGAACCACCTCTTCCTGGAACAGTTATAACAAAGACAGCAATTCTTACAGCTATAATTACGGTTCCAGTGCAGTCGTTCCGAATTATGTTGCTGATTCCACAACAGTCAGCGGATATAAATTTGTTAGTGAACTGAAGGAAACGACTATTACAGATCGCGAGATCAAGTACACCTATAATGGTGCAACAAGCACAGAGTACAAAGGACCGAAAGCAGGAGTAAAATATTACTATTATGTAGTTGCTTACAAGAATGGCAAGTCCTATGAGTACAAAGATTCTGCTGACGCAACATACACAAGCGGTGCAAGCAAATCTGCAAGTGCTATGATTTCCACAGCACAGATCGCGAAGCCAACCAGTCCGAAAGCGAAAGCAACAAAGGGCAAGATTACTGTCAGCTGGAAGAAAGTAACAGGAGCTACCGGATATCAGGTATACCGTTCCACTAAGAAAGGTTCCGGATATAAACTGGTAGGAACTATTACAAAAGGCTCCACAGTGAAATACGTTGACAAGAGCTCCAAGAAGGCTGGAACCAAGTATTATTACAAAGTACGCGCCGTTGGAAACAACGAGGCAGGTGTTCCAATCTATTCTTCTTACAGCACACCGAAATATGCGAAAGCAAAATAAATAAAGTGTAATAAAATCCCCTTCCTGTCTGACAGGAGGGGGATTTTTGGT
>OLRJ01001909.1_pt1 | contig 16614 bp, 16 predicted proteins | sample 1672741 | NCBI WGS metagenome assembly OLRJ01 (sample SAMEA3136719, study PRJEB25190) | human gut metagenome | biome: human gut; feature: human-associated habitat; material: faeces | place: Austria | collected 2013
GCAAGTTCAGGGACAAGAGTATTCCGGTTGATAATGTTTCAACGCTGGATACTACAACAGACCTTATTCTGTATGCTGAAGCGATGAAAGATATGACCTGCGAAAAGGTTGACAATAATTATATTATGGTAACTAATTTAGGCGGTGTAAAAAAACTGCCTGGCATTGAATTTAACGTGAAATCGAAAAACACTAAGTACATCAAGCTGAAAGACGGCGAGGTATGCACGAATTTTGTGAAAGTAGAGAAAAATGAGCCTGAAATCGTGCTTGTAAGTGAGGCTGGACGATTCCTGCGATTTGCTGCGGCAGACATCCCTGAGAAAAAACGAGGTGCTGGAACGGTTACCGGTATCGCGATGAAGGACGATGAGAAGCTGAGTGATGTGTTTTTTGTATGGCCGGAGGATGTAAAGAAGGCGGCTGAAACTGGAGGCGAAAAGACGCCGGCGGGAGAGAGTAGCGAAGAAAAGAATAAAGATGATGCCGGGAGTGCAAACATGATGCCGGAAGCAATGCTGGCAGGCGGGGAAAAAATGCCTGTAGATGAAACGGCGGCGGCGAAAGATAACGGCATGTCCACAGAAGAGCAGCAGCCAATTGAATTGATATTAACCTTAAAGAACAAAAAGCAGATTCCATTTTCCAAACTGGCGAAAGCAAAAAGGGGAGGAAAAGGAACGCTTAAAAAAATATAATAACGAAAGCAGGAGGTGTACAATATGTGGCTTTGGATTGTAGTGGCTGTGGCGGCTGCAGTGCATGCGGCAGTCATTAGTGATGATGAGAACAGACGCATAAAAGACATCAAAGACGAAGTTCTTGGCAGGTATACGAAGATGCGCTAAACGCTAAAAAACAAAGAGGAAGGAAACGACAGGTGCTTTAATGTCGTTAATCCTTCCTCTTTTTGTTGTATTGTATTACCTCATGCAGGATGTATGACTTCATGCCTGCGTCTGACACGATAAAAAGGGGTATGCGTGTCAGATATGCCTAAACTTGAGCAAAGATAGTATATCGCACCCTACGGTAAAATACAACTGAAATTGTGTATTTGCCAGCAAAAAAATGAGGACGAGAAAAAATCTCGTCCTGTGTAATACGGTTTCAGTATAGTCTGAGTTCTCAATACCATCCATGATTGTTAAATTCATTATTCTTATACGCATCAATCACTGTATCTCTTTCTTCTTGTGTCAGGTCAGAAAAGAAATTAAACGCACGGATTAGCGTCCCAAATCCGATTTTCTCGTTACTAAGAAAGTCATGAGTTTCTTTGATGATATCTCGTGTTTCAAGTTGATGTTGCATTGAATCAATGATTGCCTGATATGCCTTGCAAAGATTGTCAGGCTCGCCGTTCAGGTAGTCCAACCGTTCTTTTAGTTCTCCTCGCAGATATTTGATAGCAGTTTTCTTTTCCTGTATTTCTGACTGCGTTAAACATTTTTCCATATTAATTTCTCCTTTCGTGCTTGCGAAATATTTTCATATCTAATATGCAGGAAAACAAAACAACAAAAAAAGAGCCGCAGAAACGGCTCTAATTCTGACTGACAGTTAATCCTCCTCTGTATCGCAATATGGCATGATGTATTCTTCCATACCAAAACAGCTAGTATCGTATTCCGGATACAGCTTAAGTAACTTGTTCATAGCTTTCTTTCTGGATTTTGCGTAAATTCTGTCGTAAATGATTTCACCCTTTATATTAACCCAATTGTTATCATCTGCTATGACCTCATCTATCCATTCGGAAATATCTTCCTTTGGCTCGTCAGATACCGGAGGCAGGCATGCCTGCGCGTCTCTGGTGTCGGCTGTAATGAGATAGCATTTCTTCGGCTTCAGCATTTTAACTGCAATATCGCAAGCCTGATAAAGCAAATCCGGGCAGCCCTCAAGAATATTCAGACGATATCCCATCTGCTCCTTAAGAAGTTTAGCGGCAACTTTATTTTTTCTGCGTGTATTGTCGTCATCCGGTGCGATATATGTTTCAACGTCAAAACTGTCAATATCATGCTGCGGGCATTTTTTAATGAATGCCTGTACGGCTTCTTCTTTGGAATCAGCATAAATTCGGTCGTAGATAATGCTTCCGCTTACATCAGACCAGATGTCTTCTTCGTCCAGTTCTTCAACATCGCTGTTTTCCCATTCGTCTTCGTCTGACGGTGGAATACAAGCCGGCTCCAGATAAGCCTGTGCATCTCTTGTTTCAACGGTAAAAACATAGCATTTCTTTTTCGGCGCCATAGCCTCAAGTGCTGTCTGATACGCCTGACAAAGTGCGTCAGACTGGCCTCCAAGGTGTTTCAGCCGTGAATCAAGCTCCTTTTTAAGATATTTTTCTGCAAATTCTTTTGTCATTTTGCTCATAATATAAGCTCCTTTCTTGTTGGAAAAATTTTGTTGTCAGATATAAAATGCTGAAAAATATATAAAAGAAAATGCGCAAAAATTGCTGCTCATGGCAAAAAATTCGGCATATTGTATGTAGAAAATAATACCGGGAAGGTTGATGAAATATATGGGCAAGTACTGGAAAACACTGAAGGAAATGTACAAAAAAGAAAAGAAAAAGAGCGAGGTGGCTTAAGTATAAGAGTCTCCGCCGAGAAATCGGCGTGACTCTTTTTTGTCATTCAAAAAATCACGCATGTTAACTGTGAAACAATATTTTTCTTAATAAGAAAGGAGATAAAAAATGGTAAAAACTAATATCACTCTGGAGACTTTTGAAAATATCATCGTCTCTTTACTGAAAGAAAAAGGATACGATACTGAAATCGTAACCTGGAATGGAACTGGCGGCCCAGAACATCGCTTAGTAAGAAAAGAAGTTGAAAAAGTGGGTTCCGGATTAAGTATTACTACATCCATTAAGATTGAAGTTATTTACAATCACTACATGAAACAGCTCTCATCCGGCAAACCTCCACTCCTTGATGATGTTGTTGACAGCATTATTGATGATTTGGAAAGCGAACCGCCTGCAGCACTGAATGATATTGCAGATAATATGAATTCATGGGACTGGGTTAAAGACAAACTGGTTCTTTCACTGTACAACACAAAGCTTCACAAAAACTATCTGAAAGATAAAGTCTATGAAACGATTGATGACCTGGCACTTACTCCGCGAATCTTCGTTAATGTAAATTCCGAAGATATAGCAAGCACCCTGATTGATTATCACTTACTAAAAAACTGGGGAGTGACAAAAGAAGATGTTATACAGCAGGCAAAAATCTCTGCACCGCAGCTGCTTCCGTTGTGCATTGTAGATGTGGAAAGTCTGTTTTTAAGATTTCCTAATAAAAATATTATTGATATCAACAGCCAGAAAATCAGCGATGTAATCAACAAGCCTGGAATGTATGCCATTACCACAAATATGGGGATATCAGGTGGCTCAATATTTTATAATGGGGTGCTTGATGAACTCTCAAATGTTTTTGGAGGATTCTTCTTTATTATTCCATCAAGCCTCTACGAGGTCTTAGTCATGCCAGGAGATAAGGCTATGTCGCCAGAAGAGCTTTCAGAAATGATAAAAAATGTCAACAGCAGTAATGACCTTATTAAACCGAAGGAAATACTTGCTAATCATGGTTATGTGTACTATCATGGCAAGGTTTCTGCTTATATCTAATACATATTGTTTTTACATTTTTTTCTTAAGCCCGATTTATTCGGGCTTATTTTTTTTGTATTGTTTTGCATATTAAATGCAAGGAGGTGTTAAAAATGAGAGCAATAATTAATCCAAAAGTTAAGAAATATCTTCCGTATATCCTAATTATCTGCATTGCGGCGTCATTCCTGGTTCTTTTTGTAGATTACAGGTATGCTGAAAAATACAGCGATTTTGTAAATGTGGATGCGGTTATTGCCGATGTAACAAGAGAGACAACATATCATGGGGAATCTCAGAAAACGTCATACGATATTCTCATTACATACGAATATTCTTATGATGGTAAAGATTACGTGTCAAACAGAAGAGAACTAACAAAAATTGGCAAAAAGACCGGAAAACAGGTTTCAATCAAATGTAATCCTGAATCTCCGGAAGAAATCCAGGAAGTGTACAAAAGAAATATTTTTGCTCTAATTACATCCTTATTGCTTTTGTGGGATTTTTTCCTGTGGAAAGGCATGCAGGGCATTACGAAAGAAAAATAAAAAAAATGCAAAATTCTTTTTCAAATTTCGATTTTTTAAGCATATTAAATGCGCAACAAAAAAACAAGAAAAAATGGAGGTAAAAAAATTATGGAAAAGTTAACATTAAGACAGTTCGCTGATGTAACCAAAGCGCTCGTTGAAGCAGGCTTAAGTAAAGAAGAAGGTGAATACACCGTCAAGCTTAGTGAGATGCCTGACAGATTCAGAGACGAAGGTATTTATTTCAGCCTGAAAGGAACAAAAAAGATTGAAAAAGAAGTTAAAGATGACGATGCTGAGACTGATGTTGCCTGCAGCTTTTGTTCTGAGGGCGAGATTGAGTTGGATATAAATCACAAATATGAGAGATATATCGAAGAGATGGATAAAGGCAAGAACCAGACAGAAATCCTGAAAGAAATTGCCGGAGAAATTGCTGAAGATATTCTTCACTGCGATGAAGAACCTGATGATATGTTTGGTGAATTTGATGAACTGAGAGGATGTATGCTCTGCCGAAATGCAGCAAAAGCAACACTCACAGTTGCCGCAATAGCAGCAGGAGTGGCTGCTGTTAGAAAACTTGCAAAAAAAAATTAAAAAAATAAAGAAGTGGCCGAAAAAATTCGGCTGCTTTTTTTGTTAGGTAAAAAATCACGCATATTAAATGCGTTAAATAAAATAAGGCAGGAGACAATCTCCTGACCACACAAAGAAAAGGAGAAATAAAATGAATAAAATGAATCTTAGAGAATTTGCAGAAGTAATGGCAGTACTTGTGAACAAAGCCGGTGTGTCTTGTATTATTGATAATAATGGACAGGATGGTCAGCTTCGTTTTGCAGCAAAAAAAGGTGATATTGTGGTTTACACTGATGTATCAAGTCTTTGGAAACAGTGCAACGAAACCGGTGCTGATATTCAGCCGCTCGCTAATGCTTTAGCACAGGCGCTTTCAAATGCTCTTGCAAAGGGCGAAGCAAACATGCCAAAACGTCCACAGCCTCAGTACCAGCCTAATCCACAGTCTCAGAAAAAGCAGTTTAACGCTGAAGATATGCTGAGAAAAGCTATTCTTGGTGAATCTACATCAGCACAAAAGCCTGTAAATACTCAGACAAGTCATAATGCAGAAGAAAAAACACTGAATGATGTTCTGAATGAAATGTTTAGACAGGCTGACGGAACCGTAAAATCCGGATGTACATGCAACGGTGATAAATGCATTTCCGCTTGCAAAGAACATGCTGAAGAAAAAGAGTATGACCCAATGGATGATGTACCAGAATATCTTCGCCCGGCAGTAGAAGCAGCCCTGGATGCTCTTGGAAAGAAATTAGGAATTAATATTCCAAATGAGTGTGAAGAAACAACTTACTCGAAATCTGACAGAATATTCGACAGGAAAGCTCTTCTTGAAAATATTATGCCAATGTTTTCTACATCAGAAGAAGTAGAACAGCATCCTGATGTTCTTTATAGAACATTTTTTGATATGCGTATCGTATATTACATTAAAAGTGATTTTTGCGATAAGATTGGATTTCCACACAGAGGTCCGGCCGTGCTTGCAGAAAATGTTTTAAAAGAATTTGGATTGACAGAGAAAGATGTATATGATGCAGCAATCAAAAATATCGCTAAAATGACAAAATACAGCGTTTCATCTATCCCTCTTGGTAACGAGAATGTAAAATCTGCTGTTATCACAACTCCGAATGGAGAAGGATACGGTGCAGCAGGCATTCTTGCAAGCAATGCCCTGAAAACTGTTGCACGAGAACTGAACGATGAAGCAATCTTTGTTATGATTGTATCTGATGACACTGCTTTCGCAATTCCGGCATCTCAGGTTGATACATCCATTATCGAAAATATTTTAAAAAATATGGAGGAAAATATCCTGAGTGATAATCTTTACGCTTATCATGTTGGAGGAAATTGCATCGCATGCCCTGCGTACAACCTTGACTAATCTTTGATTCTTAAAAATATAAAACACCGACGAGATTTCTCTCGCCGGTGTTTTTTTATCAGCCGCCTGGCAGTCTCACAAAGGCGGCACGCGCGCATCACCGCTCGGCCTGACAGACGACCTCTTAGAAGAATATATGTAAACTGTCTGGCATAACCAGACAGGAATCCGGAAAAAGGAATTGAACCTTTTTTTGCCATCTCCGGAAAAATAGATAAAATTATCATCTATGTACTTAATATGAAGAATAAAATTAAAAATGGACGGTTTTCTGCAAAAAAAAGTGCTGTCATTTGTAAATGACAGCACGTAAAACTAAATTATCTTTCGTGACTCTCCGCTAATATCTGCGGACGTAATAAGATTTGTTTTTGCTTTTTTATCCCTTGTAAGTCTTAATGCATGCTTACTGATTGCTTCGTCTAATATATTTCTTACAGTTCTGGCATTACCAAAATCTGCTTTTGTAAGTTCAACTTCATAGCGTTCTCTGAATTTTTCCATTCCTTCTTTACTGATTCTAAGGCCAGCTCCTTTTGCCATTGATTTAAAGATATCTTCTGCCTCATCAACTGTATAGTCTGGAAATTCAAGGTAATCTTTAATTCTTGAACGAAATCCTGGATTTGAAGATAGCAGATTGGCCATAGGTTCGGTATATCCAGCAAGAATAAGGACGAACTGACCACGCATATCCTCCATGAGTTTAATAAGTGTATCAACAGCTTCATTTCCGTACCCTTCAGCCATAGAGTACGCTTCATCAATAAATAAAACTCCGCCCATTGCATATTTTACAAGAATTTCTGCTTTCATGCCGCCTTCACCAGGGGCAGAAGCCTTTAAAAGGTTACCGTCAACTTCAATACATTGATTTTTTGAAATAATTTTATTTTTATACAGGAATCCTGTAAGGATTCTTGCAAATGTTGTTTTACCGGTACCAGGGGCGCCATAAAAAACATAGTGAGAACTAAATCCTTCTCCCTTTTTTCCTTGCTGCTTATCATAATTAGCCCTTGCAACAATCTCTTCAATCTTAGATTTAACATCCTCCATTCCAGAAAGAGCAGCCATATCCTGCTCCGGTTTTTTGGAGCCAGGATGAGTTGCTTTTCTGATTGTTGACTCAGGCATAACTCTGTTCATTTCTTCTTTTCGCTGTTTATCATATTCTTTACGCTCTTTGTCAGACAGACTGAAATAATCAAACTTGCTAGTCATACCAAAAGCATCGGCATTTTTGGTGTATTTTGATTTTTCATACCATCTGTTACATGATTTAAATAAAACGGCCCAGATGACTGCTCCAATGCAAATCGGTATTGGATACTGTTTAACCATGCCAACTAAATCAAATCCAGGCTGCATGGACAAGTAATAAATTCCGCCACATGGAATTAGCAATAAAAGAATCAATGATAAAAATGACAGCCAATATTTTAGTGATTTCATATTTATTCTCCTTTTTGATATTTTATCTTTACAATTAATATGCAAAATTTATATAAAAAGGAGACAATATTATTGTGTGAATTTTTATTTATTTTTTCTGCGTTTTTAATACGGACTGTTGTTCTAACATTTTTTGTATGTTTTCAGGGTGTAATGATTTTGGTACTTCCGTTTTTAGCATCGATTCTTCTATTCCTTTTTTTATCTCTTCTTTTTTCATATATTTTCCCTTTCTGCTATAAAATAGTCATTCTATTTTATTCTTTTACACTATCAATATAACCTATACAATTATATATTGTCAATAATCAGAAAATTTTCATCAGATGCGCATTAAAAATACGAACATATTTTCGTTTTTTTATCATTTTAGGTATTTATTTTGGACCAAGTATGTGTTATATTAAATCTACAGATACGAACAAACGTTCTTTTCTTTTTATTTAATTCTGTTTTTTATTAATTTCGGCATATTGTAACCGAAACAAATAAAGAAAAGGAGAGAAAAATAATGGATAAAGAAAAAAACGTTTATACAGATGACCCTTTCACTCATCTTCATGTTCATACTGATTATAGCCTGTTAGATGGCCTTGGAAAGATTGACGATTATATAAAAACCGGACTTTCCCTCGGTATGAAATCAATGGCTTTCACAGACCATGGAACGATGGCCGGTTTAGTATCGGCATATGATGCGTGCAAAAAGTATGGAATGAAATTTATTGGAGGGTTTGAAGCGTATGTTGCGCCATATGGACATTCACGATTTGAGAAAAAGACCATTGATGAAAACAAGGCGTATGACCATTTGATAATCTTGTTTAAGAATAAAACAGGATATAAGAATGGATGCACGTTAGTAACACGGAGCAATACTGAAGGTTTTTATTATAAGCCACGTATTGATTTTGATTTACTGAGAAACCACAGCGAAGGTCTCATAATCATGTCGGCTTGTCTCGCAGGTGCAGTTCCACGTGCCATTTTAAGTGGAGACATGGAGAAAGCAAGACGAATTGTAAAGGATTATAAAGATGTATTTGGTGATGATTATTATCTCGAAATTCAGGACCATGGCTTTAAAGAAGACCAAATCGTTATCAATGAAATCTTAAAACTGTCCAAAGAATTCGGAATTAAACTTATAGCAACAAACGACTGCCATTATGTTCATAAAGATGACAAGGAAGCTCATGACTGGCTGCTATATATGCAAATGGGAAAACATCTTGGTGAAGAAAATAAGATGATTAATGACGGCGATTACTACTTAAAATCAAAAGAAGAAATGCTTGCATTGTTCCCTTATTGCCCTGAGGCAATATATAACACACAGGAAATTGTAGACAAGTGTAATTTTGAATTCGAATACGGAAATTACCGTATGCCAAAAGTAGATATCCCAGAAAAGTATCATAATGATTATTACAAGTATCTGGAAGATGAAGCCTGGAAAGGATATGAAAAAAGATATCCAATTCCTCTTGTTGACGGAAAAAGGGAAAAGGCAAAATCGCGGTTGGAATATGAACTCGGAATCATCAAGCAAATGAATTTCGCCCAGTATTTCCTTGACATCAGAAAAACAATCGTTGAAGCTAGAAAAGTAGGCATTTTGGTTGGCCCAGGACGTGGTTCGGGAGCAGGAAGTTGTTTAAACTATTGCCTTGAAATCACTGACCTTGACCCACTGCAGTATGATTTGCTGTTTGAGCGTTTCCTAAATCCGGAGAGAATATCAATGCCAGACATTGATACCGACTTCGAATTTTTAAGAAAGGATGATGTGCTTAAAGAAGAAGCCGATGATTATGGCTACGATTGTTTTGCCAAAATTGAAACATTTGGAACTATGAAAGCAAAAAATGTTTTAAAAGGATGCGCAAAAGTATCAGGTATTGAAAACCATGTCGTTGTTGGGAACAAGTTGGCAAAATTCATCCTAGATGATAAGCAGAAACTTAAAGACGCATGGAGTCAAAATCCAGAGCTTCAGGCTTATATCCATAGTGATTCCAGACTTGAAAAAATCTGGGAAATCGCGTTAAAACTGGAAGGAACGAAGAAATCTGCTGGAACTCATGCATGCGGACACATTCCAACACCAGTACCATGCGAGCAGCTTTTTCCATGCCGTGTGGATTCTGAATCTGGTTACCTCGTATGTGAATATGACAAAGACCAGGCTGAACATCTTGGAAACCTGAAAAAAGACCTACTGATGCTCAGAAATCTTACAATCATTGATACAGCGCAAAAAGAAATCAAAAGAAGAACTGGAAAAGAGATTCCTCTTTGGACGCCAGAGATTCTGAACGATAAAAAAGCACTTGAAATGATTGCTAGTGGAGATACGAATGGGGTATTTCAGCTTGAATCAGATGGAATGAAACGGTTTATGAGACAGTTGCAACCTGACTGTTTTGAAGACATTATCGCCGGTGTGGCATTATACCGCCCGGGTCCAATGGATTATATTCCTGATTATATCAGGAATAAACATAATCCAAGTGGCATTAAATACGCTGCGCCTGAATTAAAACCAATCCTGGAATCTACATATGGAATTATCGTGTATCAGGAACAGGTCATGCTTATTGTCCAGGCAATTGCCGGATTTACAATGGGCAGAGCAGATTTGGTCCGAAAAGCTATGGGAAAGAAAAAAGAGGACATCATGCAGCAGGAAGGACTTCATTTTATTTATGGAGATAAAGAGCTTGGCATTGAAGGATGTATTAACCATGGAATTCCAAAGGCTGTAGCAGAAGACCTGTGGAACCAGATGAAGGATTTTGGAAAATATGCATTCAACAAATCACATGCAGCCGCGTATGCTGCTATTAGTATGCAGACGGCATTTCTGAAAGCAAATTACCCGCTTGAGTTTGCAGTTGGTCTTTTAACATCTGTAATGGATGATTCAAAGAAACTGATGAAATATGTAAGTTCATATAGGGCAATGGGAATCAATGTTCTTCCACCTGATGTAAGAAAGTCAGAATATGGTTTTTCCATTGAAGAAGAAAACGGTAAAGACTGCATTAGATTTGGCCTTTTTGCACTGAAAGGTGTTGGAGAAAGTATTGCACGAAATATCCCGGAAGAAAGAGCAAAAGAAACATACACCGACATTGAAGACTTCGTCACACGCCATTTGGAATTCAACAAAAAGGCATTCGAATCTCTCGCAAAATCAGGTGCTCTCGATTCTTTTGGATATACAAGACATACTCTTGTAGATAATCTTGGTGATATGTTAAATGCAATGAAAAAGCAGAATAAGAATGTTGATAAAGACCAGCTCACACTATTTGACATGGGACTTGAAAAACCAACAAATTCATTTATGATGGATGAACTCCCAGAATATGATTTTCTTGAAAAATGCAAATTTGAAAAAGAAGCAACTGGAATGTATGTTTCTGGACATCCGGCATCAGAAATCAAAGACACAGCCAGAAGACATGGTGCAATTGAGATTGAAGATATCCTAGATGAAAATTCCATATATGAGAACAACTCTAAAGTTTGCATATATGGAGTCATCACAGAAATCAAGAGAAAGGTAACCAAAAAGGGAAATCCGATGATGCTCTTGACGGTTGAAGATGAAACAGATTCCATTACTGTTATGATGTTTGAAAGAGGAATCCAGCAGTATGCTTCAGAATTACAGGAAGATGGTCTCATCTTTGTTAAAGGTAAAGTAAGAGGTGGAGGAGAAGACAGTTCTATCATTCTTGATAAAGTATATGCACTGAAAGAAACTCCTTCAGTTTTGTGGATTGCAACAAATGACGTTTCACTTATCAATATTAAGAAGCTTGCAAAAGATTTTATGAAGGAGAACGGCGGAATCGGAGATTATATTTATGTAGTCTCATTAAATAACCGTCATCCGGAGTGTCTTGGGGAAATTTCTGTAACACCGGAAGTTATCCAGAAAGCAAGAATCAAATTTGGCAATGGAAATGTCAAAGTAACTCAAAGAAAAAAGAAAACGCAGAATATAACTGCGGCATAACAATTCTCGAGCTCCCACTCTCGATTATGTCACAGATATCAAAATCTGTGGCGGAATATAAAAATCCCACTTTAAAAACTTAATCCAGAAATCTAAGGCGGCTGCATTTTTTTGCAGGCAGCTGCCTTTTTTATACCCTAAAAACGATAAAATTTAAGATTTTTTTGCATTTTATTTATGACTATGAAACTTTTCATAGAAAAATGCAAAGGAAAAACAAAACAATAATGCAGGGAAACTGGATTTTAAAAATATATCCAAAACAATATCAAATAAATAAAGTTAAAAAGATATGCAGAAAAAAAACAAAAAAAGAGAATTATTACACATATGTAAATAAACCAAAAAAAGAAATAAAAAGGCTCCAGAAAGAGAATATTAGATATTCATGCTACCGTGTAGAGTATGAACGTGCTTCAAATTACCGACAAACATTCTTTCAAAGGACTGAGGGACCCTACAGGTGCAGATACTGTAATAAAAAGTTGCCTAAAGATAAGGTATTTGTCGACCATATAATACCGGTTGCTAAAACACAAAAAAGTAAAACCGCCAGATTGATGCTGGCGGTAAGGAGATGTGGCAGTGTTAATGATATACGGAATCTCGCACCGGCATGCAGAAGCTGTAATTCAAAAAAATCAGACAAAATGGGGATTTGGATAATCCGTGGATGGCTTGGTAAATATAAAATTTACTGGGTTTTACTTCGAATATTACAGGTTTTATGCATATGCCTGATTTTATTTGGCATTTTTGACTTAATTCTGGCAATCAGATATCAGTTTTTCTGGTATCCAGGGATATCTGCCATCATCCAATAGTTGATTTGTAAAAAAAAAGAGTCGTTCTTTAATGGAGCGACTCTTTCTTCTTTTATCAAACAGCAATCAAATCTTCAGTTAATTTAATGTGCAATATGTATATATGACTGCTGCCAGCAAAATGTATATTATATGTTTTTATGCGTATGTAAGTATGCACATTTTAAAAATATATTTGTATATATAATAATATATACACAAATGTGTATATAAAAAAGCAAATAAATTTTAGTTTATGGAACGAATTTCGGCAAAAACAAAAATATATAAACATATGCATTTTTATTTAATAAACAAGGGTATATAAAATTACATATAAAATAAAGAAACAGCGTCTGGCAGTGGAACTGCCGGACGCTGGAAAAATATATGTATAAAAATATCCACAAAACAATGATATTCATATGTATAGTAGCATATGCACAAAATATAATTTTGCGTACAAAAAAAACAGTAAAAAACAATATAAAACAATATTCAATCAATCTACTAAACATATGCATTTAAATTGCGTATTTTTAAATACATAAAGATATACATAAATATTACAAACAAAGAAGAAAAATGTATATCCAAGTTTGTACAGTCACTGGCAGATATCCTGAAATAGCCCGGAGCCATCGGCAGATGGCGGAGGGCGTCTATGCAATGAAAGTGTATGCATAAGAATGGTATCTAACTGCTCCGCACAGATAAATCTGGCAGTATCCAACTTTGACTTTTTGTGATTCTTGCTCACTGTAAATGAAAGATGGCTGTTTTGTTTTAACCTGTAATTCTGGAAACCTGGAACCGTCGCCAGACGTCCTCCAACAACTGGCGTTGTTTCCGGACTACTTCTTTTTTCACGTAGCACAATAAAAGCGTGAGGGCCACACAAAAAAAAGAAAAAAGGAAAATAAAGAACCAAAAAAGAACAAAAAAATAAAAATCAAAAACATAAAACGCAAACGGGAGATACACATAGACTGATAAGTATTACTGAAACCACTAAAAAAAGAAAAAAAAAGAAACAAGAAAAATAGCGTAGATGTTCGTAATATTTGGACAAGATTGGCGGTGGTTGGGTGGTAGCCCGGAGCCATCGCCAGATGGCGGAGGGCGTCTGGGAATCAGAAGAAAAATAGAAAGTAAAAAAGTAACACCTCGTGTTTTTGGCGATGTAAAATTCGTCATATTGTTTGTATAAACACAAATAAAGTACACGAAAAAGAAAGGAGCTAAAAATGGAGAATTTCCCAAACAGAAAAATCGTCGCAAAATTAAGAGAAAAATATCCTGAAGGATGCAGGGTGGAGCTGGTCAAAATGGATGATAAATATGCACCTCCGATTGGAACCAAAGGCACTGTGTCATTTGTAGATGACACTGGAAGTGTTTTTGTAAACTGGGATACGGGCAGCGGTCTTGCTGTTGTGTATGGGAAGGATAAATGTAGGAGGGTGTAGGAATGTTAAATCATTTTAGAACAAGCAGGTAATGCTTGTTCTTTTTTTGTCTCACAAAAATCCAGCATATTAAAAATGCAATTAAAACAGAGACAGAAAGATAAGGAGGTTTTTTATTATGAATTTTTACACTGCAGATATGCATTTTGGCCAGGAATCACTGCTTGCATCAGGAAAATGGCAGGAACGTCCATTTATGACACTTGAAGAAATGCATGCAGAACAGATTAAGAAATGGAACAAAAAAGTAACAAATGGAGATGATGTTTATATCCTTGGAGATGTAGGCTCACGTGGCTACCATAATATGCATCCGGAAATCCTGGCACAATTGAAAGGGCGGAAGCATTTAATTCTTGGAAACCACGATGATGTGAGTGACCTGAGAGTAAAACAACAGTTTGTTGAAATCGTACAGATGAAAAAGCTGACAGATTCATCAAACGGTGAAAATAGAAAAGTTCTGCTGACGCATTGTCCTTACATGATGTGGGAAGGCCAGCACACCGGGACTATTATGCTTTATGGACATCTCCATGACACAATTGATGAATTTTTATTTCAGAAATATTTAAGAGAATACAATAAAGCACGTCCTCCAAAGCAGGAAAGAAAGGAAGTTTACTGCAGGGCATACAGTGTGTGCCAGTGTTTATGGGGATATGAACCTGTCACATTAGATGAGGTGTTAAGCGGGAGCGATTCAGGACAATCATTCAGATAATAATATATAGTGGGATGCATAATTGCATCCTGCTTTTTTTGTTACCATATTTTTCAGCATATTAATATACATATGACAAAAACAAGAAAGGAAATTAAAAAAATGAATCTTAAAAATGTATGTGCTGTTTTATTAGCTATCACCGGAATTATGGATGGAATGTTGTTGCTGGATATCGTAATCGCAGTAATGCTCCTAATTTTCTCATTCTCAACAACCTGTTTGTGCCTGCAGTTGTATGCGCTGCATGTGCTCAAAATAGAATTGACAGAAGATGAGATGCATGTCTATGACCTAATGTGTTACGATGATGGCGAATTGATGCTCGCAGAAGATGGACTTGCAGAAGATTTTGTCCATAACACAATTTGCAAAATTGAAGATATTGTCGAGGAAAACGCCTGGATGAAACTTGTACATGTATATTAAGAGAAGCATTACTGTTTCTCTTTTTTTTGTGTAGATAAATAAATTGCATATTAAAAACGATAAAAACAAAAATAGAATTCATTACGAAAGGGAAAATGAATATGAACGATAAAAACAAAAAAGATGAAACAGTACGGCCAATGCTTAGCGAAATTGAAAATACAGATATCGCAACATTAAAGAAACATAAAGCAAAGGCCGCTATTCCGCTGCGAATCGGCGGAATTATATTTGTGGCATATATGATTGCAATCGTAATTATGCGATATATGCTGCAGATGCAGATTCCTTCAGATGCATTATGGATTGCAGAGGCAATGTATATTATAATTGCACTCTCCATTCCATTCTGTGTAAAACATCAGGATGAAGTAATTCAGGAAGAATCGCGCATGATGACATTACTAATGTTTAGCGGCAGCCTGACAATAATTGCTCTTATGGTTGTTCTTTAACAAAAATTTAGAGAAGAATTCTCCTGTCATCTATAGGCAGTGAGATGAATTCTCTTATTTTTTTACTAAAAGACTCGCAAAAATTTCACAATTTAGTAAAAATTTGGCATATTATACATGTAAGAAAAATATATACAGGAGGTGAACGTATGTCAAAACGAAAATCTAAACATGATGATTTTATCACGATGTGTGAAAAGAATAAGAAGTTATATACACTTGCTACTACATCTACGCCATCCTGTAGCCTGTATGATGTGATAGACAGAAATTTTGTTATTTCAGAAAAGTCTACGTCGCATAAAAAGTCGTCATCCAGACGTATTGCGAAACCTGACACTGTATTTATTGCATACCGTTTTCGTGGATACCCGACTAAAGAACAGGAGCCTTTATTAAAGCAGAATATTGGAGCGGCCCGTTTTATGTGGAACCGGATGCTTTCTGATTACAACCTGATGTGGAAAGAATTGGGTTTTACCATTCCAATGACACCTGCAGACTATAAAAATGTTTCCGGGATGGAATGGCTGAGAGATATGGACTCTTCTAATCTGGCAAATGTACAGCTCCATCTGGAAAAAGCACGCAATGATTATTTTTCCGGAGATAAGGGGAAGCCACGGTTCAAGAAAAAGAATATCTGCACAGACAGTTATACGACAAATTGTACTAACAATAATATCAGAATAGAAGGTAATGGAATACGCCTGCCTAAGATTACGGGACCGATACATCTTTCCATGCACAGGCCAGTTACACCTGGCGGCACATTAAAAAATGTGACCATCACACATGAACCGGATGGAAAATGGTATTTTTCCATCGCGTTTGAATATCCGGCAGAAGAAATTGAACCATCCACCGGATTGCAGAATTTTTTTGAAACAGGAAACAGGGACTCAGTTTCTGGAATCGGGCTTGATATGTCTGTACCGTTCCTGTATATAGATTCCACTGGAAAGAGGCCGTCCTATGAATTAAATGGACGGGAAGTTCGCTTTCTGAAGCAGTATCGCAAATTAGAAAAACGTATCGCAAGGGAGCAGCGTAAACGTTCCAAGATGGTTAAAGATTCTAATAATTACAACAAACAGT
>OLRJ01001924.1_pt1 | contig 16515 bp, 15 predicted proteins | sample 1672741 | NCBI WGS metagenome assembly OLRJ01 (sample SAMEA3136719, study PRJEB25190) | human gut metagenome | biome: human gut; feature: human-associated habitat; material: faeces | place: Austria | collected 2013
ATTATGATTTTATTTTTTTCTTAATATTTTATATTTTAATAATAAATAATTGTCAAAGTATTGGTAATACTATATAAAATTACGATTTTTCTAATTACCAAAAAATACCATTTGATTTTTATGTCGAATTTTGCTATTATAAATTTAAGGTTATCCCCCAGATAGCCATACTAATATTTCTATTCGAATACCCCTTTTGAGAATAGACTTTATATTATTTATTATTGTTAAATTGAAACGGAATCAGTTTGACCCCTTAAAAAAAGAGCTTCCCCTGGCTCTTTTTTTGCTATTAAAAATAGAGAAGTGTTTATCACTTCTCTATTTTTTTATGTAATATTATGATTAGAAATATAGTCTATACATTCATTCAAATCTATTCCAACTAAATTCATTTTTATTTGTTTATTATTTAAGATATTTATTATTATCGTGTCTTTGTAGTCTTTATTTATTTCATCTTGATTGTATAAAGTATAAATAACTTTAATTGTTATGTTGTTATTTAATAATGCTTTAATTTTAAAGCCTTTGCAATCATTTTCCTATGTGTAAACTTTATTTTTTACGGAATTTTCGCCTATTTGTTTAATTCTTTAATTAATAAGTGTCATATTTTCTAATTTTATTATGTAAAAACAAAAAAACAATTAAATTATCATCTATCGGTATAAAATCAAGCATTAATCCCAAATATAAAAGATGTACATAATTGAAAACATATTATAAAATATTAAATATAATTATATTTGACATTCGGAGGTGCATTATGACAATTAAGAAAAAAGTAGCTGTTGTTTTCACTGGTGGAACAATATCTATGACAATAGATCCAGAACTTGGAGCGGCTATACCTAGTTTATCTGGAGAAGAAATATTATCTTTAGCAACTAACATAAACAAAGTTGCTACAATAGAAGGTCACAATTTTGATGAAATACCAAGCCCTCACATGAGCTTTGAAAAATTAATGGAATTAAAACATTATATAAATAATCTATTAGAAAGAGAAGATATATGCGGTGTTGTTGTTACTCACGGTACGGATAGTTTAGAGGAAACTGCATATTTCTTAGATTTAGTTATAAATACTGAAAAACCTATAGTCGTTACTGGAGCTATGAGAAGTAGTTCTGAACTTGGATACGACGGATCTAGCAACTTATCTGCAGCAGTTTGTACGGCAATATCAGACTCTGCTGTTGGTAAAGGTGTTCTTGTTGCTATGAACAACGAGATCCTTCTTGCATCTGAAGTTACAAAAACAGATACACTTTCATTAAATACTTTCCAATCACCAGCTCACGGTCCTTTAGGTATAATAGACTGCAACCAACTTTTATTATTAAAAGATGCATCTAAAAAGACATTTATAGATACTGATAAATTTGAATCAAAAGTTGCTTTATTCAAGTCAGGTCTTGATATGGGCGATGATTTAATAAAATTCGCTGCTGATAGCGGATATAAAGGTATCGTAATCGAAGGTATGGGTAGAGGAAATATACCACCAGAAATGTTTAGAGGTATTGAATATGCTAGAGAAAAAGGTGTAGAAGTAGTACTAGTTTCAAGATGTTTAACTGGTAGAGTTTATGACTCTTACGGTTACTTAGGTTCTGGACGTGACTTAAAAAATATAGGATGTATATTCGGCGGAGATTTACCAGGTCAAAAAGCTAGAATAAAACTTATGTTAGCTTTAGGCAAAACTAATGATTCACAAGAAATAAAAGATTACTTCGAAAAAGGAGTATATTGTTAATATATAACTGACTTAGATTTTTAATAAAATCTATAACTAAAAAGAAAAGGAGGTTATTAAAATATTAATCGATTAGTATTTTAATAACCTCCTTCTGTTTATGATAATATTTTTGAGAAGAATTCTCTTGCTCTTTCGTGTGTTGGATGCTCGAAAACAACTTCTGGTTTGTCGTCTTCAATTATCTTTCCTCTATCTACAAATAACAGTCTATCTGATACTTCTTTTGCAAATCCCATCTCATGTGTTACTATTGCCATCGTCATACCATCTTCTGCTAATTCCTTTATAACATCTAAAACTTCTTTTACCATTTCTGGGTCAAGAGCTGATGTAGGCTCATCAAATAACATCATATCAGGCTCCATCGCTAATGCTCTAGCTATTGCTATCCTTTGTTTTTGACCACCTGATAATTGTGATGGATAAGAGTCTTTTTTGTCTAATAATCCTACTCTTTCAAGTAATATCTCTGCCTTTTTGTTGGCATCTTCTCTGCTTAATTTTTTTAATCTCATTGGTGCCAAAGTAATATTGTCTAAAACAGTCATGTTAGGAAATAGATTAAAGTTTTGGAATACCATACCTATTCTTTGTCTAATTTCATCAATATTCACCTTTTTATCTGTAATATCTGTTCCTTCAAATATTATTTGCCCCTTTGTTGGAACTTCTAATAAGTTCATACATCTAAGTACTGTACTTTTTCCAGAACCACTTGGTCCAACTATTGTTACTATTTCACCTTTTTTGATTTCTAAATCAATACCTTTTATTACTTCTAAATCTCCAAATGATTTATGCAAATTCTTTATATTTATCATTTTATCACTTTCCCTTATTAATTTGATTTAGCTAGTTTCTTTTCTAATATACCAACTAATTTTGATAATATTGTTGTTAATACAAGATATATAACTGCTGCAGCTACATATGGTTCCATTGGACTATAAACTGCTGTAACGACTATACCAGCTTTAAACATGATTTCTTGAGTTCCTATAACTGAAAGAACTGATGATTCTTTTACTAATGTTATAAATTCATTTGCTAATGCTGGTAATACGTTTTTAACAGCTTGTGGTACTATTACAAATCTCATAGTATCTGTATATCCTAAACCTAATGATCTACTAGCTTCCATTTGCCCTTTATCAACTGATTGTATTCCTGATCTAAATATTTCTGCTATATATGCACTTGAGTTTATTGATAATGCAAATGCACCTGCGATAAATTTAGATGATATCGGCCCTATATCTGGGAAATCTATACCTACTTGTGGTAAACCAAAATAAATAATAAAAACTTGAACAAATAAAGGTGTTCCTCTTAATATTTGTACATAAGCACTAGATAAAAGCTTTAGAACTTTAAAATTTGACATTTTCATTAGACAAATCAATAAGCCAAGTACAAATCCTACTACTAAAGATACTAATGATACTAAGATAGTATATTTAGTACCTTCTAAAAGTACCCCATAGTATCCATTTAATATACTAAAATCCATAATCACATCTCCTAATTTAATTGCCTATTATTCTGCTAATTTTAAAGCTTCTTCCATATATTTATCCATATCTCCACTATCTTCTAATCTTTTTATAGTGTCATTTATAGATTTTAAGAATGAAGTATTATCAACATTTTTACTAGATTTTTTGACTGCTGCAGCAGCAGTTTCTGCAACATCATCACCTACTGTTGTTTTGCATATTGCTATATGGTCGTATTTTTTAACGTTTATTTGAGCAACTGCTTTACCAGTAACTATAACATCTATTTTACCGTTTTGAAGTTCTAACATTAAATCTGGTATTCTTTTTAATTGAGTTGCATCAGTTATTCCTAATGTATTAGTAACATAATCCGCTTGAGTTGTTCCTTTTTGTACCCCTACTTTTAATTTTTTCAAATCATCTGAACTTTTTATAGAATCTTCTTTACCTTTTGCAACTATACAAACATTGCTATTTGTGTAGTATATTTCAGAGAAGTCCACACTTTTCTTTCTTTTTTCATCTGGTGTCATACCAGCTAAAACTATATCAACTTTATCAGCTTGTAATGCTCCCAATAAACCATCAAAGTCCATATCTTCGTATTCAACTTTTACTCCCATATCTTTTGCAATCTCTTGAACTACGAAATCATCAAATCCAACGATTTTGTCTTCTCCATCTACAACTTTATGGAATTCATATGGAGAATATTCAGCACTTGTACCTACTTTCAATACTCCTGCATCCTTTATTTGTTGTAACTTATCTGTTTGAGTACTAGAACTTCCTGATGAACTACTGCATCCAACTAATCCCATAACCATCATTGCTGCTAATCCTGTTGCTAATAATTTTTTTAATTTCATTATTAATTCCCCCTTGTTCCTATATAAAAATTTGTATAAAAAAAGTCCCTTAGTTAAAAAACTAAGAGACGATTTACCGCGTTACCACTCTTTTTGATAATCAAAAATAAAATTTTAATTATCCACTCAAGCCTTTAAGGCAGGCATACCTCCTATCCTACTGTTATTTCAGATAGTCTTCTCCAAAGCTCTCTTCACAATAAACTCCATTGCTGACTCACACCATACTCAGCTCGCTTTAATTTATATTTATGCTACTTTCTTTTTCACAGAATTATTTGTATTAAATTAATACTAATTATAAGATATATTTCCCATTTTTGTCAATTATTTTAAATAATTTTAATTTATTTATTTTATATTATTCTTAATATTCTTATATTATTCTTATAATTTTCTTTCTTAAGCATATTTTATAGTCTAAAGTCTTTGTAGAATTTTTAAATTTTACAGTTATCATGTTGTTTTTCTTTTCTATTATTTTTCCCTCTTTAAAGGTGCTGTGATATACTTTATCTCCAACGCTAACTTGCTTTAATTCAGAGTTTAGTGGTTCTTCTATTTCGTTTATAAATCTAGAAATAGATACTTTTTTACCATATTTATTTTGTGGGCAGCTTATGCATAATCTATCCTTAGCCCTAGTAATAGCAACATACATAAGTCTTCTTTCTTCTTCTATTTGTTCATCTCGTTTTTCATCATCTTCTATATCGTATGACTTTTCATGAGGTATAGTCCCATCGTTTACTCCGATTATATACACATTGTCAAACTCTAAACCTTTTGCACTGTGCATAGTTGTAAATATTACTCCATTTACTTCTTTGTGCTTTTGATTTTCTTGTAATTCTTCTTTTACCTTTTCTATATGATTTAGATATTCTTCGATAGTTTGGAAGTTTGATGAAGAACTTTCAACCTCGTTAAGTATTTCGATTAAGCCATTTGGTTTTATTTTTCTATTCATACAATAATCTAATATATACTTATCATAGTCTAGCGTACTTCTTATATAAGAAATTGCATTCTTTGGTGATAATGCTTTTAAATAACTTAAATCTATTTCTAAGTCAGTTATTGTTTTTACTTGTTTTTGGTGTAAATTACACTTCGTTATTAAAGCATTTAAGAAGAATTTTTCATCTTTTACTGAGTTTATGCTTTCTCTAGATATATATCTAAACGGTTTGTTGATTATTCTTATCCAGTCTTGGTTTGAATCTGGGTCAATTGATAATTTTAAGTATGATAATATATCTTTTGCTGCCCAGTGGTCGTATATCGTAACGACAGAATCTCTAATTACAAACGGAATCCTCATATCCATAAATACATCTACTAATGCTCTCGACTGGATATTTGTTCTGTATATTACAGCAAAATCATCATACTCAACATAATCTTCTTTTACCTTTTCTAGTATATCCTTGGCTATTTGTATAGCTTCATCTTCCGAATCTTTAGGAGTTAAATATTCCACATTTCCCTTTTCATCTTGGGCACATTTGATAACTTTATTGTATCTGTTTTGATTTTTGTCAATTAATCTATTTGCAGTGCTTATTATTTCTGATTTTGACCTATAGTTTATATCTAGTCTGACTTCTTTTGCCTCTTTAAAGTAGTCTTTAAATTTAAGTAAGAAATCTGGTCTTGAACCTCTAAATCCGTATATACTTTGGTCCTCATCTCCCACTACAAATATATTTTTATCTTCACCCGCAATTAATTTTAAAACTTCAAACTGAACTTTGTTAACATCTTGGAACTCATCTACTAAAATATATTTGTATACATTTCTCACAATTTCAAGCACTTGAGGATTGTTTTGTAATAAGTAGTATGTTCTGATTAACATATCGTCAAAGTCTATTTTTTTGATTTCATCTTTATAATTTTCATACATATTGTATGTATTTATAAATTCGTCTTTTGTAAGTACTTCAGAATGAAAATCAGCTTTATCCATAAGCTCATTTTTTACATATGAGATTTCATTTATAACTTGGCCTATAAGCTCATCATCTTCTCCATTTTCTACATTTAGACTTTTTAAAATCCCTTTAAGTGCGAAACGTTTTGTCTTTTCGTCCAAAATACTATCTAAATTCATCTTTTCAAATTTTCTCAGAATCCTGAAAAATACCGCATGAAACGTACCGAAAGTTACCTTATTCATTCTAAAATCATTGCATATACTTAAGGCTCTGTTTTTCATTTCGATTGAAGATGCCTTTGTAAAACTTATCGCAAGGATTCTAGTCGGTGGTATACCTTCGTTCATGACCATATTCACAATTCTATAAGTTATTACCCTTGTCTTTCCTGACCCTGGCCCAGCCAATACCATACATGGCCCATCGACATGATTTACTGCTATTTGCTGATTTTTATTTAAATTATCTATATCTATCATATTTTCCACCTTAATGTATTAAAAATTATCACGACAATATAAAAATATACTGTCGTGATTTTATCAAATTATCTACATCATCATATTATATCAAATATACGATCAAAAATATCCTTATTTAATTGTTCTCTTATTTTGATATAAAAATACATCAAAATAAGCACTTTCATAAATATAATTTTATTTTAGCAAAAATTAATAACAACTAGCCTTCTTGCTTATATCATCTAGCACATTTGGAGCTGTTTTTTCATTTGTCATAACAGTCACCAAATCACCAGCGAGAAGTAGAGTCGACCCACAAGGTATTATTTCCTTTTCACCTCTAAGTATTGATACAACTAGACACCCCTCTGGCCATGCAACATCTTTTATATAATTGTTATCCATTACACTTCCCAACTCTACAGAAACCTCAACTAATGTCTTTTTGTTATAACTTCCTTCCAAAGAAAGATGATTACTTTGTAAAATTCTATCTAATAATGCCTCATAAATTGGTTTTGTATTTAATAAGTCAGAAACTAAAAGAGCAACTAATGACACAACTGCTAGAGAAAGTAAGTGATTAAGTGAGCCTGTCATCTCAGATATTAATATAATCGCTGTTATTGGCGATTTTACTATAGCTGCAAAATGTCCAGCCATTGCTATTACTATAAAGTTTAATAAATAATGCGATGGAATATTGAAGTAAGTAACCATGATAATACCTACTAAATCTCCAACTAAAGAGCCTAAAGTTAATAATGGAAAGAATATACCTCCTGGCGCTCCAGAACCAAAGCATATAAAAGTAAATATAAATTTAATTATTATGTAAAATACTAATAATTTCGTCGATATATTTAAATTTTGTAAACTCATTATTAAATCATGTCCACCACCTAATAATGATGGTAGTGTAAGTCCAACTATACCAGTTATTATAAACGGTATAATGCACTTCATTTCTATAGATAAGTTTGTCTTTTTATATAATATTTGAGATATTAATAACCCCTTATTAAAAATCGTTCCACTAATTCCTACAACAACTCCCAAAATTAATAATGCCCAATAATATTTTAACGGCATTGCTGATAATTGTTGGAAGTTCAATGATGGTTTTAATCCAAAGAAGTTTTTAGATGCAAAATCAGCCGCAAGTGATGCTGATATAGCCGAAAGAAGAACGATTGGTGAAAAGTTTTTATGCGCCTCTTCTAGCGAAAACATAACACCTGCCATAGGTGCATTAAACGCCGCCGCAAGCCCTGCACTCGACCCACATGTTATAAAATATTTCTTTTCATTGTCCATTTTTTTCGTCGTTTCAGCAAATCCTTCTCCAACACATGCCCCAATTTGAACAGATGGGCCTTCTCTCCCTAGTGATAAACCTGTCCCCAAACAGACAAGACCGCTTACAAATTTTAAAACTAAAACACTATACCACTTTTGCTTTAGCTTTCTAAGTAATATTCCCTCAACTTGGGGTATACCACTACCAGTTATCATAGGGTCTAACTTTACAGATTTTCCTACGATATATCCCAGAAATATCAGTACTGCAAATATAAGTGGTATATAGATGAAGTTTTCTCTACCCATGTTATAGAACTTTTTGAACAGAGAAAACACATTTGATAAAATAAGCCTGTGCATTACTATCACTAGTCCTACTAATAATCCTACTAATAATGATTCTGCTAGTATCCTGTACTTTTCTAGCTCGCCATAAATCAGCATTTTTTTCGTTCTTAAATGATTAGCTTTCATAAATATTTCCAATATCCTCCTATTTAATTTAATTTTATTAAAAATTTATAATTTCCACAACTTCTATTATATAAAATTGCATCAAAAAAAGCAGTGTAAAATTTTCGCACTGCTTTTTTTAATATGTAAAATATTTTATTATTTACCTTATATTTATATATTTATTTGCATATATTTTATGTTTATTTTAACTAATTTATTTTTAACTAACTTTTATATATTTTTAACTGCACAGACTTTAAACATAGGCGTTGGATTATAAAAATCATCTTTTATTTTATAAATCCTTCCGCTTACTTCACAGTCGGTTTTACATGATTCAAAACCTATTTCTTGTAGGTATTTTTCATCCCATAGAGGTCTATGTTTTTTGCTTATTTCTAGTTCTTGCTTAATATCATCACATTCCTTTACTAACTTAGAATCCATCATATTATGAGCATGTTCTTTTCCTAGCGATTTCATCTCTTCTTTTAATGAAACATGTCCATAATCGGCATCAAAGTTTAAAAGCACTCCATCTTTTTTCAAAACTCTGTACCATTCCTTATAAGCCTTTTCTATATCAGGTAATGTCCATGTCAAATTTCTAGAAATAACTACATCAAATTCCTCATCATCAAAACTCAACTCTTGTGCATTCATAACCTGAAAATCTATATCATAATTTAGCATATCAGCTATTTCCCCAGCTTTTTCTATCATTGATTCTGTCAAATCAATCCCAACAACATCATGCCCCAAAGATGCTAATATAACAGAGAAAAATCCTGGTCCACACCCAACATCTAATACTTTTAAATGTTCTTTATCTGGTAAGTTTGATATTATTTCATCTTGCCATAATTGTCTCTTATCGCTGTTTAACTCTTCTATTCTTAAGTCAGAAAAATCATCACTTCTCTTTGACCAATAACTTTCTATTCTATCTACTAAATTCATTTAAATCGCCTCCATATATCCCTTTTAAGTTGATGTATTTTTTATTTGTTTATTTCTCCCCAATTATCATAAACATCGGTGTAGAACCATAATTTAATTTTTCTTCTTCATTCCAAGTTTTTGTCCAAATATTTTGGTCTATTTGTATATTTTTAAAACCTATTTTATCTAAAACAATCTTGTCCCAAACAGGTCTTTGAATCTTGCTAAGTGGAAGTTGTCTAGCTATATCTTCCATAGAATCTATATCTGTGCATGTGTAGTGGTCCTCCATTCCAGAAAGCTCCACATTCTTTCTATCAGATTCATATTCTCTTCTTTTTTCATCATCAAATAAATGTAAATACCAATTAGCGTCAAAATTTATCATCTTTCCGCCATTTCTCAATACCTTATACCAACTTTTATAAGCTTTTTCTGGATCTTTAAGGTTCCAAGTAAGATTTCTAGTTACAATTAAATCAAACTCTCCCTCTCCAAACTCCAGATTATGTGCGTCCATTCTTCTAAACTTAATCTTATCCTTCAAATCACCTGCGTTTTCTCTCGCTTTGTTTAACATCTCTTCAGTATAATCAACAGCAGTCACATCGTACCCAGCAGATGCTAATATTATTGAGAAAAATCCTGGTCCACATCCTATATCCAATACCTTTAATCTTCTATCACCAGCGAAAACTGGTGCATTAGATTTTATAATGTCAATCCATTCTAATTTTTTATCGCTTTTTAACTCTCCTATATTAACTTGGCAATATCCCTCTGCCCTATCAGCCCAATATCTCTCATTTTCCTTTAAAAATTCTTTCATACTCATAATTCCCACCCCTTATTTCTTTTATAAAACAAAAAATGCCATAAAAATACACGCACTTATAGAGTGCAAGTATCTTCATGACACCGTTAATTAATTATTCATTGTTAATTAAATTTTAGCACATTGTTTTTTTAGAGTCAAATATAGAATGTTTTTTATGTTTTTAAGAAGTATAAATAATATTCTATATTTATTGTTTGCTAATTTATATTATATTTTTAAATCATATCTTCTATATGAGTATCTTGCTCTAAATCATCACTTTTACTTTTTAATAATACTTTAAGCATTTCTAACGCTGGAACTAATATACATCCTATAACAAAAAATATTATATTAAAACTTTCTAAATTCATTGGTGATTGTGGAACTTCTAGTGATAATGGCCCCATAATAACTGCATATATAGACCCAATCATAAGACCAATAATACAGTATATTGTTTGTGATCTAAACTTTCTCAACAAATATCTAACACTTCTTATAGTTAGTAAAACACCAATTAAGATACCACTTCCGAAGATAACAACCCCTGGTAAGTATTCAAAATTTAATTTTAGTATACCCTTTATAGCATTAAGAATAGGAGTATAAAGTCCAAAGATTAATAAAATAGTAGAGCCTGATATTCCCGGTAAAACCATTGCTGATATAGCAATCATACCAGACAAGAAAATATATATTCCAAATATCAATCCTAAATTTTCAGCTTTAATCGAAAAACTTCTTCCACTACTACTTATTGGGTTAAAATATGTCATTGTAAATACTACAACAATTCCGATTAATAAAAATCCAATATTTTTCCCTTCTGACAATGTTCTTTTTTCTGATTTAATTATCAAAGGTATAGAGGCTATTATAAACCCTAAAAATAAAGAACTGATTTCATAAATATTCTTTTCAAATATAGCTGTTATAAAGATTACAGATAATATAAATCCAGTAGCCCATCCTATACCAATCTTAGATAAAAACCTTAATGCATTAATTCTTTCTACTTTACTCCCCGATATTAAGTTGTGTAATGAACTTACAAACTCATCATAAAATCCAAGTATGAACGCAATAGTACCTCCTGATACACCTGGGATACTATCAGCTAATGCCATACAAAATCCTCTAATAAAATTTAATATATATATTTTATCCACCCCCTCAAGTAGTATATCTATATAATTAATGTTTATCTAAATTTTATTTATTGCTAGTTTTTTATATCCATTTACATTATTCTTATGCCATCTCCAAGCATCTTCTATAATTCTTTCAAGTGAATCATACTCTGGTTTCCACCCAAGAACTTCTTTAGCCTTATCACTAGATGCAATCAGAACAGCAGGATCTCCACTTCTTCTTTCTTCTAACTTAGCTGGTATTTCATGACTTGTAACTTTTCTCGCAACATCTATAACCTCTTTAACTGAATATCCATTTCCATTACCTAAGTTGAAGATATTACTTTCATTACCTTTTCTTAAATACTCTAATGCTTTGTAATGAGCAGATGCTAGGTCCATAACGTGGATATAATCCCTTATACATGTTCCATCTTTAGTATCATAGTCATTACCAAATATACTTATATGCTCTCTCTTACCAAGAGGAACTTGAAGTATTAATGGTATAAGATGAGTCTCAGTAGTATGAGCTTCACCAATACTTCCATCAAAATATGCACCAGCAGCATTAAAGTATCTCAATGAAACATATTTAGTTCCATATGCATTGTCAAACCATTTCATCATCTTTTCCATAGCTAATTTAGTTTCACCATATGTATTAGTTGGATTTGTTTCATCAGATTCTAATATAGGTATATTTTTAGGTTCACCATATGTAGCTGCAGTAGATGAAAATACTATTTTATCTACATTATTTTCTTTCATTACATCTAATAAACACATCATACCATATACGTTGTTATGATAATATTCATATGGTTTTACCATACTTTCTCCGACTAGTGAATTTGCTGCAAAATGAATAACAGCTTCTATATCATTTTCTTTAAATATTTTATCTAAATTTTCCTTATCTCTTATATCGTAATTATAAAACTTATCACTTAAAACTGCCTCTTTATGTCCAGTCAATAAATTGTCTACTATTATTACATCCTCATTTTGTTCAATAAAATACTTCACTGTATGAGAGCCTATATATCCTGCTCCACCTATAATTAATATACTCATAATTTCTCCCTCTACAAAAAACCTCTGGATGTTTAATCTCTCCAGAGGTCTATTTTTTCAATAAATTTATACTATATGTGTTGATTTACTTTCTAAAAATGCCATAAAATCATCTCTAAGCTCAGGTCTTTTTAATGCAAAATCCACAGTTGCCTCTAAGAATCCTAACTTATCACCAACATCATATCTTCTTCCCTCAAAATTATATGCATATATAGCTTCCTTAGTTGCTAAAGTTTGAAGAGCATCAGTTAATTGAATCTCTCCACCTTTGCCTGCCTCTTGATTTTCTAATATATTAAATATCTCAGGAGTTATTATATATCTTCCAAGTATCGCTATATTAGAAGGTGCATCTTCCACAGATGGCTTTTCAACCATATCTTTTACTTTATACACTCTATCTTCAATATATTTAACATCTAATATTCCGTACTTGTCCACATTTTCTTTTGCAACTTCTTGTACACCTAATATTGAGGTCTTATACTCATCATAAGCATCTATCATTTGTTTTAAACATGGAGTTTCCGCGTCTACTATATCATCCCCAAGTAAAACTGCAAAAGGCTCATTTCCTATAAAGCTCTTAGCACAATGCACAGCATGTCCTAATCCTTTTGGTTCCTTTTGTCTTATGTAGTGAATGTTTACCATGTTTGATATATCTTGAACCATTTCTAGCATTTCAGTTTTCCCTTTTTGCTCAAGTTCAAGTTCTAATTCAACAGAACGGTCGAAGTGATCTTCTATAGATTTTTTACTTCTTCCTGTTACTATTAGTATTTCTTCAATCCCCGATTCAATCGCTTCTTCTATTATGTATTGAAGTGTTGGTTTATCTACTATTGGTAACATTTCCTTTGCTTGTGCTTTAGTCGCTGGTAAAAATCTTGTACCAAGACCAGCTGCTGGTATTATCGCTTTTCTTACTCTTTTACTCATTTCATTCCCCCACGGTTAATTTATTGCTATTTTTAGATTAAAATATTTACTATACTAATTCTAATTCTTTTACTTTATATCCATTAGGATTTGTACTTTGCCATTTCCAAGTATCTTCACACATTTCTTTTATAGTATACTTAGCTTGCCATCCTAATTCTTTGTTTGCCTTTGTTGGATCTGCATAACACATTGCTACATCACCATTTCTTCTATCTACTATTTTGTATGCAACTTTCCTACCACTAGCTTCACTACATGCCTTTACCACATCAAGAACACTATAACCATTTCCTGTTCCTAGGTTATAAGTAACAAGACCTGGTAAAGTTTCTAATTTGTCTAAAGCTTTTAAATGCCCCTTTGCCAAATCTACAACATGTATGTAATCTCTAATTCCAGTTCCATCAAGAGTATTATAATCATCACCAAATACACTAAGCTCTTTTAGTTTTCCAATAGCAACTTGAGAAATATAAAGCATTAAATTATTTGATATATCATTAGGATCCTCACCTATTAACCCACTTTTATGTGCCCCCACTGGATTGAAATATCTAAGTATTGCCACGTTTAACTCCTTATCCGCTTTGCACAAATCCCTTAGCATATCTTCTATCATTAATTTAGTTGATCCATAAGGATTCGTTGTACTAAGTGGGAAATCTTCAGTTATTGGACAAGTATGTGGATTTCCATATACTGTTGCCGAAGAAGAAAATACAAACTTCTTTACATTATATTTTTTCATTAGAGTTATAACTGTTAAAGTATTTCTTATATTATTTCTATAGTATTCTAAAGGCTTTGCCACAGACTCTACCACAGCCTTATATGCAGCAAAATGTATTAATGAATCGATATCATTTTCTTTGAATAATACCTCTAATGCTTTTTTATTTGTAGTATCTACTTCATAAAATTTAAAATCTCTCTCTGTTATTTCTCTAATTCTATCAAGACCTTTAGTCATTGCTAAATTTGAAGCTATCATATAAAAAGCAGTTAATTGAGTAGTGTAAGCTTTTATTGATGCAACAGCTATTTTGGGACCTGTCCAAGTGTAGAATATGTCACCAGATTCTCTTGCTATTGATGAACCAACAACGTTAGTTATTCACCTTTAGCCTTCGCATCTAATCTATCAGCTGTTTCTCCTGATTGACTTATTATTATTAAAGTATTTTCATCTACAAATAGATCAGAATATCTGAATTTTGATGATATATCAGTTATAATTAGCATTTTAATAAATTTTTCCCTTGCATGTTTGCCAACTAGTTCTGCATGATAAGTAGTACTACAAGCTAATATACATATTTTGTTTATATTATCCAAATTTTCTTTAGTTATTTTTATATCATCTAACTTGATTCTTCCGTTTTCATCAAGTCTTCTTAATAATGTATCTTCAACACCTTTTGGTTGTTCATACATTTCTTTACTCACGAAATAATCATATCCACCTTTAGATGCAGCTTCTACATCCCAGTCTATTGTTTTAACTGCTTTTTCAACTATGTTTTTGTTTTGTTCTAAAATAGTTAATTTATTTCCTTGTATGTAAACATATTCATCATTTTCTAAGAATATAACATCTCTAGCGTATTTTAATATTGCTGATGTATCAGATGCTATAAAGTTTTCATCTTCTCCTACACCTACTATTAGATGTCTGTCTTTTCTTACTGATACTAATTCATTGGTGTTGTCCTTATAAATAACTCCTAAAGCATAAGCTCATCTTAATTTTTCAGTGCTTTATAAACAGCTTCTAATAAGTTTACTTTTCAGAACTTGTTCACTAAATAAGCTACAACTTCTGTATCTGTTTGAGATAAGAATACATATCCTTCACTTTGTAATTCTTCTCCTATATTTACAGGAACCCATTCTGAATCGTATCCTCTCTATTCTAACTTAGAAAGTCCTTCTACTAGAACTTATGTTGCTTCTCTATTTCCTAAGTAGCCTACTATTCCACACATATTTATTCTCTATTTTTAATTATGTTAAACTTTTTTATATAAAGTACATTTTACATTCTATCTTAATATTAATATTTCATATATATCAAAGTATTTTTTAACTCTAATTTTTTCAATCTATTAATCTTGGTTTTTCAACTTTATCATCTTTAGTTTTAAGAGTTTTAAAAAGTTATACTCACTACCTTATAATTTTAGTATAAATTGATCCGTTACGTATAATAATTCTCGATTACTATACATATATTCAGCATTCAAAGTTATATATACATAACCTATATATTATATATAAAACTTGTACTTAACAAGAAATAATCGCTCAGTATACTACCGAATGTAAAAGACCTTTTATTTACTAATATTAAATTATTACCTGTTTTTGATACGCCTCGCTGGAACTCCTACATATATGCCATACTCATCTAAATCTTTACTTACAATACTCCCAGCTCCCACTATAGATCCCTTTTTTATTATAACTCCAGGTAATATTACACAATTACATCCAATCCAAACATCGTCTTCTATTATAACTTCCTTAAATATATGTCCTGAAAATCTTACAGATTTATCTCTTTCTTCAGGTATCTTATGATTTGCCGATAATATCTTAGTTCCGTATCCAATCATTGAGTTTTTTCCGATAGATACCCCCCCTCCTGAAGTTATTAATACATCCCTTGATAGCACCACATTATCTCCAATACTAATATTATGTGGTTTATCAATCCAAACTCCTTGTGATATACTAACTTTATCTCCAATATCTGATCCCATATTCTTCAATAATTTTGATTTCAATTTATTATTTATTTTACTTGGTTTTAGTGTTTTAATAATAAATGAAAAAAAATTTTCCTTTGGCTCTTTTATTAACTTTTTCAACATTTTTCTTAGAATTTTCACTATTATACCTCTTACAATTATCTATTAGTGTAAAGTTTATTACACTTATTATATATATTTTGTTTAACTTTAGTAGAATATTATTATAAATTTTAACTGTTTTTCTTAATATCATTTACAGATAGATAATACGTTTATATTCCTCTTTATCTTTCATATCTACTTTTTTCGTTTTACCTTTCAATTATGAAGCTCTAGAAAGTCACTAACTTATTTCATATACTATAAATTAATTTTTTATATTTTGTAGATGTAATATTAACTAAAACTTTAAACATTATTTATTTTAATACTTCTATATTATTACCCTGCCATATGTAGTTAGCTCTTGCACTAATCAACTATTATATAATCATTTAATATAAAAGATATCGTTCCTTTCATTTTATATAGTTTTAATATCTAT
>OLRJ01001925.1_pt1 | contig 16513 bp, 19 predicted proteins | sample 1672741 | NCBI WGS metagenome assembly OLRJ01 (sample SAMEA3136719, study PRJEB25190) | human gut metagenome | biome: human gut; feature: human-associated habitat; material: faeces | place: Austria | collected 2013
TTATTATATAGTACATATAAGTGCCTGCAGCATATCCATTGCTTCTCCTCCACGTACTTCGCCCACAATGATTCGTGATGGTCTCATTCGAAGGGCAGTCCGGATAAGATCCCGGATGCTTACAGGAGGTGCACCGTTAACACTTGCCGGTCTTGCTTCAAGGCGGACCAGATTATCGATCCCCTGAATTTTTAATTCGGCATTGTCCTCAATTGTGATAATCCGCTCATCCTTGGGTATGTATTCAGACAACGCCCCCAGGAAAGTGGTCTTCCCACATCCGGTTCCGCCTCCGATTACAATGGAATATCGGGCTTCCACCAGTTTTTCCAGAAACCTGGCACATTCTGGCGTTATGCTCCCCAGCTCGATCAGCCGCTCCATGGTGATCGGCTTGTCCGGAAAACGCCGGATTGTCAGGATAGGTCCATTTAAGGCAACTGGCGCAGCGACCACATTTACTCTGGAACCATTCTCCAGTCTGGCATCCACGATCGGACTGGATTCATTTACAATACGATTGCATTTTCCTACGATCTGCTGGATCACATCCTCCAGCTTCTCCTGATCAGTAAAAGACTTCTGCCATCTTGTGAGCTTTCCTTTCCGTTCTACAAAAATGGCATCAGGGCCATTTACCATAATTTCAGTCACAGTTTCGTCTTCGATCAGCTCCTGCAGCACATCCAGTTTTCGTACAGAATAAAATAATTCCTGGCGAAGCTGTACCTTTTCTTTCAAGCTTACTCCAGATTCACGCAAAGTATTTACAATGAGCTCATCAATGGTTTCCAAAATCTCCTGGTCGGTAAGCTCCCGGTAAACATCCAGCTTTTCCATAAGCATTTTTCTCAGTTTACGAAATATTTCCTGGCTCATTCCTTTTCCTTTCTCAAAATCTCTCTCACATAATCTCCAAGTTCACTCCACAATAGTCCCTCAATGTAATTTTCCGGTGGGGTATTTCCTCCATGAAATGGCGGACGTACCTTTACGGTTCTGGTAAGGATCTGAGGATAGTCCCAGATTCTTACCAGATTTTCAAACTGGGAAATCTTTGAGACGGATACCGGATCAGACAATACAGGCATATATATCCGCTGGCACATATCCAGCATTTGAAATGTGCCGTCTATTGCCCCTCCCATATCCAGGATCACCACCTCATAATTGCTGTGAAGCATGATCTCCTGCAGCAGTTTTTCCCAGTCCTCCCATTCAGTTCCGCGTATATCTTCTGGTGTACGCACTGGTGGAATGTAATCCAGATTACTGATGGTCTGTATCATGCTGTTCATCTTATAGATCAGGTTTCCATTTTCCTGGCGTACAAAATAAAGAAGATCGCTTAAATTCTGAGCAAAGCCCTTCCCCATCATTTCTTCAAAGCCAGAATATTCTTCCAGGTTGAGATACAGCACAGCCCGGTCTCTTGCCAGGATCTGCCCCAAAGTAAGGGCAAAAGAAGTTTTCAAGCAGCGTCCTAAAGGAGAATATACAGCATAAATCTCTGTGGTCTTTTTCAGTACAGGAAAGACTACCGGCGCAACTGCCTTCTCTGCTCCATAACACGCCATTACTTCCCGGACTACATTGGAAGAAGCCTGATATTTATAAACGCTTGGATAACGGTCCAGTTCCGGAGGGTGCACGCCTTCCGAAAGTATAACAATTTTACCAATTTTTAACTCCTGCACCTGACGGCACATAGCCTTCTGGGAAATCAACAGCAACTCAATCCGGTTAACTTTCCCATAGGCGATCAGACTCTCCACATTTGTAAACGCCTGGATTTCAAAGGGAATGTTTTTCTTCTGGTTCAGATAGTCCATAAAGTTCAGGGCATAATCCACTTCAAGATCGCAGACTGCAAAAATGTTCTTCAATAGACACCTCCTGCATAGAGCAATGCACTTAGAAATATAGGAACTGTGAAATGAAAGTTTTCTGGCGGCATGCCGCTTTTGTAATAGGGTTCTCTTTTTCCTGTTTTAAGATAACCACAAAGGTAACGTAGTAAATAAAGGATTCGCTGGCTGAAAATGCCGCTTGAAACCATAAGAGCTGCTGATAGAACTGCTCCGATCAGAAAAGAATAAAACATGCAATTTAGGATTTTCACAGGTCCCATCAGGCTTCCAAGCACGCTTAGAAGCTTGATATCACCGGCCCCCAGCATTCTGAAAAGGAACAAAACCCCCAGAAGCAATACGGGAATCAGCAGACCGCAGATCCAGTTTCCCAGACTGCCCAAATCCTTTTCCCATAGGCGTGTACACAAGCTGATCAGCATGCAGAACAAGAGCCAGCCATTGTCTACCTTCGTCCTTTGAACATCCATCAGGACGGCACATCCCGCTGCTATGGCAGGGAATATTCTGTAAAAAAGCATAGATGGATCCATCCCTTCTTTGATGTAGAGTTTATCCGTAACAGGAGGGTATCCTTCGTATTTTCGCGTAGAAAAGTTCTACTATTTTATCTTTCGTAGAATAGGGAATTGTCAATCCGAAAGGATGACGTTCGATACCAGATGACTTCTGGTGAGTCTTATTATAGGTTCTCCTTTTCCATTTGTCCAGTCCTTTTTTCAAAAATATGTAAAAAAACTATAAACCCTTTTGAAAAAAGAGTATAATCAATATTATAAAAAATCGTTTCTATACAGAATCAAGAAGAAGGGGAAATTATGACAATATTAACATGTCTGGGTGACAGCATCACAGACTGTGATCACTGCTTTACTGCGGATTTTCTTGGGAATGGCTATGTGCAGATGCTGTCCAAGCGTTTTGAAAAGGAAGGAATTCCATGTCAGGTACGTAACTATGGTACAGACGGCTTCACTGTAAACAGGCTTTTGCAAAGGATAAAATGCGAAAATGATTTTTCCAGTAATATTATAACAATTTTGATTGGGATCAACGATATTAGTATGATGGCCGATACTTACACACCCAAGGAACAACAATCTAAAATGCTCATTTCCTTTAAGCAGCACTATACAGAACTTTTAACAATATTAACAAAATCTACCTCACATATTATTTTAATGGAGCCTTTTCTTTTTTCCTGGCCAGCCTTTTATGAAACATGGCTTCCACTTCTTTCTGACATGTGGAAGATCATAAAGGAACTTGCGGAAAGCTTTCAGTTGCCCTACGTTTCTTTCCACGAGAAATTAAATGAAGAGGCACGCCGCTATGGATATGCTTCAGTTACCATCGACGGGATCCATCTTACCGAACAGGGACAAAAATTTATTGCTGACAAATTATATCCATTGCTGCTTCCATATTGCGGGAATGATTTTTCAAACAGGCTCTAGAGCATACAGATTGCAGGAATGCTTTTGGGGCAGGCTCTGATGTAGTTGCATTTCCCACATTAATTATGTATAATTACGTTTAAATTCTAAGCAAAAGAAGGGTTTTCAATGGATAAAATAATCAAAGAAATCGAAGATATGTCATTAAATGCCTGGCCCTCCCACAAAATGGAGCTTTATGATGGGTGGATCCTCCGTTTTTCCTATTTCTATACACACCGAACCAATAGCGTCGAACAATTTGGAACCTCTACCCTCTCCTGGAGAGAAAAGGTTTCTTTTTGTGAAGCAGAGTATGCACGCCTGGGAAGTCCGGCTATTTTCAAGATCAGCCCTCTGGTCTCCCCTGACTTTGATTACCTTTTGGAAAACCGTAACTATGAAATCCAGCATACCACCAATGTTATGGCTGCTTCCTTAGATGGAACAGATCTTTCTGCTCCATGTGATCTGGTAACACTTACAGATGACATTCCTGATATCTGGATTGAAAGTCTCTTTGATCTGAAGGGAACTATTAATCCCGTTCACCGTGCGGTAGTTCCTTCCATGTATCACGCCATTGTGAAAGATACGGTATGTGCTTCTATCTGGAATAATGGAAAAATTATTGCCACGGGGCTTGGAATCCTGGATCGTAATTATATTGGGCTTTATGCCATTCATGTCCGTGAAGATTTCCGCCACAAGGGATATGCCCGCCAAATCTGTACTGCACTTCTGAAGGAGGGCAAAAAGAAGGGGGCAACCAAGGCTTATCTCCAAGTGGTTGAAGGGAATACGCCGGCCCGCAATCTTTATGAATCCCTGGGACTTCATTATGTTTATACATATTGGTTCCGGGTACAGACGCATATGGACTAAATCCTGTCCTAAAAAGCTTCCAGTAAAAAAGACTGTGAATCCAGTTTGTAAAATTACAAGTGGTTCGCAGTCTTTTTATTGGGGAATCGTATTTTATAGATTTATGAACTAGAGCGTGTCTGAAAAAGGCTTTCTACAAGATGTGCATCACAATTTGTGGAAGATGTTTCCAGGATGAATACGCCGCAGCGGGCTACGGCAACCGAATTCAGGCAAAATACAGCACAAAGTGGGGCGTGCAGATTGCGGGAATGATTTTGGGGCACGCTCTAACCAGTCTTATCTTTATTACGTCACATTATTCAATTTTCATTATTTATTTTATATATGCCACCGTTCTTATACGGTCTTCTTCTCCAGCTTCGCTGGTCTTACATTTCCAACGACCATACCTGTAAGTGGGCTGAAATAAAGAAGGCTTGTAATCACACAATAGATTGGAGTCATAATTGCGAACTGCACAAGGCGTCCTGGCATAATTGCATAGAAGTTTGCTCCGATCATTACCAGTCCGGCAGTCGTAAATCCAAGAGTACCAACCACACCAGAAATTACAATTCCAGCGCACATGATCGCTGTTTTTACTTTTCTGCTCTTCTCAGCCATCAGCTTGCCTGCTACTCCGGCAACAACGCCCCAGGTCACAGCAGATAATGTGATCAGCGGATTAACACCATAGCCTTTCATAAAACATCCGATAATATCGGCAACTGCACCTTCCACCCCACCTGCTACAGGTCCCATCCAGAGACCAGCTAATACGGTAGCAATGGTTCCAAGTGTAATACGGTATACACCAAGATCAATTACCAGGATACGGGATAATACAAGCTGGATTGCAACCAACAGCGCCAGAAATACAAGAGTCTTGACACTCCATGTCTGTTTGTTTTTATGCATAAAAAAAACACCTCCATAATGATTAAAATAACAGAGTAGTTACCATAAATAATAATCCCTCCACATTATGAGATGTTCTCACATGTAGCAACGGGTGCGGAAAATATATCGTAAACAGTCCTGCTGCTTTTCGTTTCACGGCGACTCCCCAGCCAATGAACACTTAACGCATAAATTCCTACTTCGCTATTATTTATTTAAGCTGATTATAGCACAAAATATGGAAATTTCAATATGTATTTGTTATAATATTCACATTGAAGAATTGTAAGGTTCCTGTTCGTTGTAATCGTGTGTATACTCTTTCCTTTTTCGCATACTCTAAGAATATCTCCCCTTATGTGGGATAAATATCAAATAAAAGGAGTATCTGTATGAGTATAAGATCAAAACAGTCATCGTCTTCCCGGGAACAGTCGCTTCTTCAAAACCCTTATAATATTTTTTATGACAATTACCTGAATACAAACGCCACAACAGAATGTACAGGACTTGGCTATCGTATGCCTGATAATCTGGAGGAATGGGATGCATACCGGCAGGTTTTTGATTTTCTTCCTGTACCATTTCTGAATTCGGAGGATATAAACCAATCATGAAGAAATTCGCAAAGCTACTTCTTAGTTCCTGTGTGCTGCTCTCTCTGTCTGGATGTACGGCTGGCGACCTGATTGCCAGTTATACGTCTTCCCAGTCAGACACTAGTACTGCACAGGAAGCTTCAGATACCCCAAAACAGCGGGTTTATATGGATGAAGTCAAGGGAACCCTCCAGGACTTCACTGGTGCTACGCTCACTATGGCAAGCCAGGAGCAGACCTATGTCTTTGATGTTTCAGAGGCAACTCTGGAATGTGAAGATGGCATGATCACAGGAGACGAAATCAGCGTGATTTACGAAGGGCAGCTGTCCAATGACGATACCAGCACCGTAAAAGCATTAAAAGTAGTGGATGACTTTCACAAAAAGAATCAGCTGGAAGACAGAAAGGCTTACGGAGAAGTCCAGAGCCTGACTCCAAACACCATAACGATTAAAAATAAAAAAGGCAAAACAGCGACCTACCCCATTACCGGAACGGAACAATACTACCAGAACGGTATCCACGCCGGGGTATGGATATACATTCATTTTAAGGGAAAATTTGCTTCCAATCAGGATGGGCAGGGTTCTTCCCTTAATGCCAGCCACTTGAAAGTACTTAGTATTTCAGATATTGATCCTCTGACACTTCCAGATCCAACACCAACACCTGATCCTGCAGAGGAGTCTGCTGATGAATCAGGAAAAGAGCAACAGCTACATGCAGTAGTTCAGAATATCTCTTCCAATATTCTGACTATCCAGCCCACAGGAGCAGATACTTCCCAGAGTTCACTGAATATAGACCTCTCCCAGATTCCCTCTTACTTCAAGGGAGGAACAGCACCAGGCTCCTATGTAACCATCAATTATAAGGGACAATATCAGGGAAATTCACTGGAAGGCGTTACGATCATCTCTGTTACCGGAGATGATCCAGATTCCCTTGCCACCCGCAATCTTTCCTATACCGTCAGCGGCACGATCATTGGACATACTGCTAATACCGTCACTCTTCAGACTGGTGACGGAGCAACTATTACCTGTTTTACAGAAGGCGCAAAGGATACTTCGACCAGCAGCATGGAAGCTGGTGCTGGTATTCGTATTACCTTTGATCCTACCAAATCCAAGGAATCTAATATCTATACTTCCATTAAGATTCAGGACGCCTGAAAGTGTCCTGAATCTTTTTTTCTCCAGCCCTCAGCCAGCAGCATACCTGATCTGATTCTCCCAGAATATCCACAAAAGCCTGATATTCATCTAGCAGACCAGTTCCATGGGGAACCATATAAGCACCCGCGTCACTGCCAAGAGCCACTTTTACCTTATATCTCCATGCCAGCTGCAGGTTCTTTTGCGCAAGTTCTATAATTGGCTTAAGAGTCTCCACCTCATATCGTCCACACCCCCAGAGATTACGTATTGTCACAAGAGTTGGAACCCATACGGTATCACTATCCGCCAGCATTTTAATTGTTTCTTCATCAATATAATTGCCATGTTCCACGGAATCCACACCGGCTTCCACCGCTGTCTGTACCCCGTAAATGCCATTGGTATGACTCATAACTGCCATCCCCTCTTCATGGGCAATGTGTACCATTTCCAGAACCGCTTTCTGCTCCAGAGGTGTACCAGTGACCTGACCGTGATTGTTAAAATCCAGAAGGCCCGTTGTCATGATTTTAATAAAATCTGCCCCCTGCTTTTTCGCAGTCTTCACCAGATCATAATATTCCTTCATATCATCGAACCCTTTTCCCACAATAGCTCCATAATGGCCATTTTTGTGGATTGCAAAAACCGGTGTCCGATAATCAATTCCATATTCTGCTGCCAGATCCCTGGCCCTTCTGGATACGCCTAAAGCGTCCCCACCATCTCTTACAAAGGTAATTCCCAGCTTCTGATACGCCTTCAGATGCTCTCGGATTACCATATCATTTATACTATCTTTATGAATGGAAATCGCTTCTTTATAGTTCACTCCATCCATAATGATATGCGCATGACATTCTCCAAATATTTCTTTCATATTTCAGCTGGATTGCTTCCTTTCTCCTGATAAGGCAGATATTTCCTATCAGAATCTGTTATTTACCAAAAAAATCACGTATTTCCTTCTCCGATGCCTGCACGGATCCCTGCACAAAGAACGGCTTTCCTCCGCCTCTTCCATTAAGCGCCGCATTCATATCTTTGGTAAACTGGCGTAAATCGCCGTCTTTCTCTCCCATTGCGTATTTATAGCTTCCGTCTGTATTTCTGGAGAATACAGCACAGCGTCCCTTGCAAACCTGTAAGATTGCATCCGTAAGCTTCTGTACACTTCCAGCATCCATTCCCTCCTGGAATAAAAGCACGTTCTCTTTCTCTTTCCATTTGGCAGCTTCACTGGCGATAAATTCTTCCTCCAGCGCATGCACCCTTCCCTTTAATACAAAATTCTCCTCCTGAAGCCTTGTCACTGCTGCAGCTGTTTTATCTATTTTCGCAGAAAGCTTTACAGAAATCTGGCGGTTCTGTTCATTAACCATGTTCAAATAATCCAGAGCTCTTTTTCCTGACAGCATTTCCATACGGACACCTTCACGGAATTTTACTACGGAAAGCAGCTTCACCATTCCAATTTCTCCTGTACGTGTCACATGAGTTCCACAGCATGCGCAGGTATCTGCTCCTGGAAACCGCACAATACGTACCCATCCAGAAAGTTCCTTCTTGCTTCTGTACTCCAGTGCTTTTAATTCTTCCTCTGTTGGATAAAAGATTTCAACCTTCTGGTTCGCCCAGATGATCTGGTTCGCCTTTGCCTCAATCTCTGCCATCTGCTCTTCATCCACCACTCCGCTGAAATCAATGGTGATCACATCGCTTCCCATATGAAAGCCTACATTATCGTATCCAAACGCCTCATGAACAAGGCCACTTACAATATGCTCCCCAGAGTGCTGCTGCATAAGGTCAAATCTTCTGTCCCAGTTGATTTCCCCAGTCACTTCTGTGCCAATTTCCAATGGACCATCTGTATAATGGATCAGTTCGCCATTTTTTTCGTGCACTTCTTTTATATTTACATTCCCTAACGTACCGTTATCACTTGGCTGTCCGCCGCCTTCCGGATAAAAAGCAGTCTGGTCAAGAATTATTTCATAGCCTTTCTTTCCTTCACGGCACTCCAGAACCTTGGCCTTAAATTCTTTCTTATAAACATCTTCATAGTATAATTTCGTTGTCTCGTACATATATGCTCCTTCTTTCGCTTTACTCGCCGTTAATATTCTTCTAAGCTTTTTCACAAGCTTGATTATAGTCTATTTGTTTTCTTCCTGCAATTTTTATCCTTTCATTTACAAAAATAAAATTTTCATCAATTTCTGAAGTACTTTTCCCTGCAGCCGCGTTATAATTAGAGAACGGACAGGAAGGGGGCTGATAGCATTTCACAGGAACAATATCTGGAATATTTAATTGAGCAATACCAGAATCTTATTTATTCCATTTGTCTGAAATCCGTAGGCAACCCTTTTGATGCAGAAGACCTTACCCAGGAAGTATTTCTGTCCGCCTACAAAAATCTTGCCAACTTTGATGGGCTTTATGAAAAAGCCTGGCTTAGCAAGATTACAGTACGTAAATGTCTTGATTTTCTGAAAGCAGCCGGGCGCCGTTCTATCCCAACGGAAGATATTTATTTTTCCCAGCTCCCAGATCAGGAAAATCAGTCCTCACCAGAGGAACAATGCCTACAGTCCGATTCTGAACAGCAGGTATTCCAAATATGCAGCAGTCTGAAAAGTCCTTATCGAGAAATTGCCATTGCCCATTTCTGTAAGCAAATGTCCGTAACGGAAATATCGCAAAAAGAAGGAAAAAATCCAAAGACTATCCAGACACAGTTATATCGGGCAAAAAATATGTTAAAAAAAATGTTAGCAGAAAGGAGCGAGTAAATGCATATCAATAATAATGACCTTAGCAATTTTCAAGATGAAGAAATGAATACAAATGAACTGATTGCATTTCTCCAGCATCTGGACACTTGCGATTACTGCCTGGAGCAATTAATAGATACTCAGTCAGAATCCCCGGCTCCCGCTCCTGCTTACATGAAAGAAATGATTATGAAACGTGCCACTGCTGCCGATACACAGGTTCAGAAAACAGCTATAAATGCAACTCATCAAATGCGTATTTTCTACCAGGGGCTTCGCACAATGGTGGGAGTTGTACTGGCACTGATCATGTTATTCAGCCTTGGACAGATGGATTGGTTCACACCACAGCTTCCACAGTCCACAGCCAGGTCTGCCCAGGCCCGCAGAGAAGCCCAGACTTCCTTCCGTAATTTCTCAGATAACCTGACAGATGGATTCACAGACGGATCCCAAAAAGTTGTTGACTATATTAATTCTATTTCCAATACTATAACAAATGGAGGTAACTAACATGCAAAAACAAAAAAGAGGCTTTCTCCTGTTTATCTGTTCTCTGATTCCTGGAGCCGGAGAAATGTATATGGGCTTCTTCAAACAGGGAATCAGTATTATGACACTTTTCTGGGCGCTGGTTGCGATTGCCGGAGGATTAAACATCTCTTCTTTGGTTATTTTCCTTCCAGTAGTCTGGTTCTATAGTTTCTTTCATGTGCATAATCTGAAAGAGCTGCCAGAGGAAGAATTCTATGCTGTAGAAGATAATTATATTCTGAACCTTGACCGTATATTTCCAAATTCCGAAAAGCTTGCACCAAAGCATACAAAAATCATTGCTATTCTTTTGATCATTTTCGGTGCTGCTATCCTCTGGAATGGATTCCGTGACCTGCTGTTCTGGATTCTTCCGAACGCGCTGGCTATTATTGTACAGGATATCATGTATCAGATTCCATCTGTTATCATTGGAATCCTAATCATTATTGCAGGCTATCATCTTCTTACTGGAAAAATTAAAAGCTTCTCTCTGGAAGAAAAAACAGATAATAAGAAAAACGAACAGGAGCACTATTGGCAGCCATATCGCCCTTATCAGCAGTCAGACAATAACAACACAGCAGCAAAGAGTATGGCACAGTTTCCAATTCCCACAGAACCTTCCGCAAGCTCAAAGGAAACCAATACAAACAATGAACCCACAGCAGCAAGAGTCACAGATACCCCAGCTCAGCCATCTGCTGCCGCTGCTCCTTCCAATGTTAACACAGACAATGCGGATTGACGCTGGCGCGTGTCCCAAAAGCTTCTAAGATAACGTTACCGCCGATGAATCATTTCTTCATCGGCGGTATTTTTATTGAAATTTCTCCAAAAGACAGCTTGCTCTGTTTCCCATCAGACTCCTGAACCAGCAGTTTCCCATCTGGACAAATGGATAATGCCCTGGCACTTCGGCTGCTTTTATTATCTATAATTGTAATATCATTTCCTGGAACAATATTATGCTCCACATATTCTTCTGACAGCTTCAGTTCTCTGGTCTCCTCAAGCAGATGATTCACGATCTGGGCTGCAAGGCGATTCCGGTCTGCCTTCTTCGCGGACTGCTGGTCTTCGTAGATTCCACCAGCCACCTCCTGTAATTCTTCCGGAAACAATTCACGTTCCACATACAGGTTCAGCCCGATTCCCACAATAGCAAACTCAATATTTCCACTCTCAAAATCTGTTACAGCTTCTGTTAGGATTCCGCAAACCTTGCGGTTCTCTTTGTAGAGATCATTTACCCACTTAATTCCAAGTTCTATGCCGCACACTTCTTTTACGGCCTTATATACCGCAGTGGCTGCCGCAGTTGTGATCAAAAGACTTCCCTCCAGTGTCCCCTGTGGCTCCAGGATCACACTTAGATAAATACCGCTGCCCTTCGGTGAATAAAACTCCCGACCTCTGCGCCCTCTGCCAGCAGTCTGCTCCATGGCAACCACAAAAGAGCCATGTCCTGCCTGACCGCTGACAGCCATCTGTCTGGCCTCCAGATTGGTAGAGCTGATCTCATCAAAGATTCTCACTTCTCCCTGTGGATGCTCCAGAAAAAGCCGGATTCCCTCTGCTGAAATCAGGTTGCTCTCCCTTGTAAGCATATACCCTTTATTTGGTCCAGCCTCTATGGGATACCCCTCCTGTCTGAGACTGTTCACTGCCTTCCACACGGCAGCCCGTGTACAGGAAAGCTCTCTGCCAATATCCTCGCCAGATAAAGTTTCCCCTTTATGCTGTTCCAACAACTCCAAAAGTCTGGATTTCACTGTCATGCTCTCATCCTTCATAATTCTCCAGGGCTTTCTTTAAAAAGTCCCGGTATTCTTTCCGTACATTCTCCGGTGAAAGCACTTTCACATCATTTCCAAGAGCTGCAAGCCAACCATAAAACTGGGAACTCACACTCACCTGTACTCTGGTCACCGAGTGCTCATTATCTTTCGCCATGATCATGATGTCCTGTCCAAAGCGGTCTATCATTACTCCCACAAGATGGTTCTCAAATTCCAGACTGATATTCTCTTCCCTGCCGCCAAACATTCCAAAGGTGCCGGAAGCGAACTTTGCACTGTCAAACTTCTCAAAGAGTATAGCACCGTTCCTGAATTCCTTCTCAATAACGATCTTCAACATTTTATCTACACGATAATGCTTCACAATACCGCTCTTTTCATCAACTCCTACCAGATAATAATTCCCATCCTGCCATACCATCTGCCAGGGACTGATCTGGTATCGTTCTCCGTTCTTCTTCAAATGCCGTTCCTTGGATACGGTCCATTCTGTATACTGGAAGCTGATCTGCCGGTTCTCTGAAATCGCTCTATGGATCTCATCCACATTGTAGTAGATGCTCTCATTAGTATTCTTCACCTGATTCTGTACGATCACCTGCCGCTGCAGATCCTTGGCCTGATAAATACTGGTAAGATGTTCCAGCTTCTGAATCAGCTGACGTGATTTCCCGCTGGTCAGAAATCTGGAAAACTGAACAGCATCCACAAGCAATTTCAGTTCTGCGGTCTCAAACTCACGGCTCGCCAGATAAAAGCCAGCCGGTCTCTCCCTACGGTTCACAATGTCCATTCCAAATACGCGCAAAGTCTCTATATCGTCATATATGGTCTTTCGCTCTGCGTGGATTCCAAGACTCTCCAGATAGGAAATCAGATCTTTCACACTCATGGGATGTGCCTCATCTGTTTTCTCAGAAAAGACGCGCATAAGATATAAAATTTTCAGTTTCTGCTGGAAAGATTTCGGCATGTCCTTACTCCTATTTATCTGTCAATACTGCTACGACTCCAGAATATAATACCACAAAAGCAAATATCAAGGCAACAATATCCCCACCATGAAAATCATAATTAAAGATCATAGCTCCCCCGATCATGATCTCCAACGTAATAAAAAACCCCAGTATCATGGCTGTACTTCCAGAAAACTTTCTGCCCTGGCTCTCCTGAGCTTCTTCTATGTATCCTTCTGCGAGAGCTGCCTTTCTGTTATTCAAATTTCTGCCTGAATTCCACATAATCTCTCCTCCTTTTTCCAAACGTCACCATCATCCGTCTCTCAAATATCGAACATATTTTCCGAACATGTTTTCTTGTATGAGATTAGTCTACCACATTATTAGTCCTATAAAACGGCACAAATTTACTTTTTTCGAATATTTGTTCGTTTTTACTCATAAAAATACCGCCTGCAAACACCTTTTTAAGCATTTTCAGACGGTATTCATTACAATATATTGGATTTCAGGCAAACCCTGTTTTACATAAATCCTGCAAACGCAGATGCTGCGATAACTGTCAAAAGACCGGCAACTGCTATTGCAAGGCTGCTCATTGCTCCCTCTACAGGTCCCAGTTCCATTGCTTTGGATGTACCGATGGCGTGGGCAGAAGTTCCAAGAGCCAGGCCTTTGGCAATAGGCTCCTCTATCTTCGCCAATTTAAGTACAGCTTCCGCGATCACATTTCCAAGCACACCGGTAATGATGATAACCGCAACTGTGATCGTCACAAGCCCACCAAGCTCCTCTGATACGCCCATTCCAATGGCTGTTGTAATGGATTTCGGAAGGAGAGTAACATACTCGGCATGGGAAAGTCCGAACAGTTTTGCAAAAATAAGAACACTTACCATACTTGCCAGCACGCCGGAAACAATCCCGATAATAATCGCTTTCAGGTTATTGCGAAGCAAGGTAAGCTGTCTGTAAAGAGGCACTGCAAGACATACTGTAGCGGGGGTAAGCAGATAGCTGATATACTGACCACCAGCATTATAAGTCTTATAATCCACCTGCATCAGCTGAAGGATTCCCATTACGCAAAGAATTGCGATCAAAAGAGGATTAAACAGCGCCATCTTAAATTTTTTCTTCAGCAAAAGACCGACCTCATATCCGACCAGACTTAATGCCGCCCCGAAAAACAGGGAATTCTCAATAAAAGACATCATTTCTTATCTCTCCTCCTGTCTTTTCTGATCACAAACTGCGTACTGCGGCCAGTTACTACCATTACAATAACCGTAGTCAGAATTGTGATGATCACAACAGGAATCCAGATTGGCTGCAGGTCGCCCCATGCTTCCAATAAGCCCACACCTGCCGGGACAAACATAACCGGCATGATCTCAACCAGAAAATCCGCTGCATCCTCCACCTGTTCAAGCTTCAGGATTCCACTGATAAGTGCTCCCAGCATCAATACAAGTCCGTAAACACTGGCTGGTACCGGAAGGGGCAGCAGGATATGCAGTCCTTCGCCTAATGCTGAAACCAGCAAAATAATACAAAATTGCCTTAGATACTTCAATTTCCGTCTTCCTCCTCGCTGTCTCCACAAAGAAGTTCATTTGCAATTTCCAGATATGGCTGGAGCTCGTCCAAAGCAGCTCGTCCATTTCGTTTCATCTTTGTAACCCCTGGATACTGTGCAGGGATGGATTTTGTCATATTTCCATCGCCATAGATCTTGACCATATCACCATTTTCCAAAGTGTCCCCGGCAATCAATTTATCATTTCTGTTATAAATTCCTTCCTTGGGAACCGCTGCCTTGAAAACTGTTTTTTTGTCCATATCTACGAATACCATTTCCTTCAGTACATCTCCGGCTTCCACATAGATCGCCCTGATCGCCTCTTTTTCCAGACGGGCTTCCTCCTGCTTGTCTTTCTCAGCCTGTCTGGCAACCAGATTCCAGAAAGAGCCACCTACCAAGCCAAAGATCACCAGAAGAATGACAGTCCCTACAATGAATTTCACATCAATTTCTTTTTTCTCCACTGCAAATCCTCATTTCTTTCATGGCACTTTTCTTCTGCCCCATTATACCTTATCTCGTTAAAATTGCAATGTTATCTTTCGACAATTCTGCAACCTGTTTTCCCTGTTTTTTCTACAATATTATTTGAAAGTCTTATTCGGTATATCTCTTTTTCCACATGACAGGATTTAAAACGTAATCTTTTCCACTGTCCAGACTCCGTTCTCCACCGTCATGACAGCCATAGTCACACCGCCTCCGAACCGGCTTCTGCCGCAGCTTCCAGGGTTTAACCACAGCCTTCCGTCAATCTCTTTTGAAAAATACTGGTGGCTGTGTCCAAAGATCACCACCTGCGTGTCTCCCAGTTCCCAGGCTACATCTTTTTTATCATGGACTATAAAAAATTTCACATTTCCTACGGTAAAATTCAGGCTTCTTCTCAAATTCTGCGCCCAGTATCCATCATTATTTCCCCGCACAACATATAATGCCCCCAGCGGTCTGAGGGCATCCAGAAGTTCCGGCCGGTCTACATCTCCTGCATGAAAAATATAATCACAGTTCTTCAGTATTTCCACCACTTCCGGCCGCAGAAGTCCATGGGTATCTGAAATAATTCCAATTTTTATCCTTTTTGTTTCGGTCATTTTTCTCCTACTTCTGGGTAAACAGACAGATTTTTCCATATTCACCATCAAATCCCGGCTTACAGATCACTTCTTTTCTTCGCAGTTTTCCAATGCCTTCTGCAATTTTTTCACTGCTCTCCTTCTCTATATCTTCAATGGGAATTTCCCTTAAAATCTGAAATTCATTTCCCAGCTTCTGAAGCATTTTTTCGTATTCACAGGCCACTGTTTTGGTTGTCACAGCTTTGCCAACACAGGCAGAAATCACTTCTGGAAGAGGCACAATACTTTCAAAAGGTCTGGCATTTTTCTTTACAAAACCGGTCTCCCGGTCCGCCAGATCCAGGATTCTGTGATCTACTCCCATAGTCAGTTTTTTCCCACATACAGGACATTTTCCATGATATTTTTCTGCCTCCTCCGGGCTCAGGCAAATGTGGCATTTTCGGTGGCCATCATAATGATATTTCCCCTCTTCCGGGAAAAATTCCAAAGTTCCCATAAGTCCTTTTCCATATTGAATGGCGTTATAAAGGCCTTCATAAGACAATTCAATGTCCAGAAGATTGGCTTCCCTGCCCAGCCTGGATGGGGAATGGGCATCGGAATTAGATATCAGCTGAAGCCCATCAAGTGCAGATAATCTCCAGTTCATAGGAGGATCGGAAGAAAGACCGGTCTCCACAGCATGAACATATTGGGTGAGATCTTCGAAGCATTCTTCCATAGTATCAAAGCCGGAAGCTGCACCGAAAAGGCCAAAATGGGGCGTCCAGATATGAGCCGGGACCAGCATTCCGCCTTTACAGTTTTCCAGTAAAATTTCCAGAAGGTCGTGACAGTCAAGCCCCAGGATTGGTCTTCCATCCGAGTAGATATTTCCAATCTGTTCCAGCTTCCCAGCCATCTGATCTGCCGCCTCAAGTCCTGGTAAAAGAAGC
>OLRJ01001927.1_pt1 | contig 16503 bp, 12 predicted proteins | sample 1672741 | NCBI WGS metagenome assembly OLRJ01 (sample SAMEA3136719, study PRJEB25190) | human gut metagenome | biome: human gut; feature: human-associated habitat; material: faeces | place: Austria | collected 2013
AGCAAGAAGCCCCCACTTCAAAATCAGAGATTTAAGTGGTGGGAGCATGTCACAGGTTGACTGTCGGAAGAAAATTCGTTAAAATGGTCACTAAAGATTGAATAGAATATATGTAAGAAAAAGGAGAACATTATGAACAAGATTCAGATGAAAACGCCCCTGGTTGAGATGGATGGGGATGAGATGACCAGAATTCTGTGGAAAATGATCAAAGAAGAGCTTTTGCTTCCATATATTGATCTGAATACAGAATACTATGATCTGGGACTGGAATATCGAAATGAAACAGAAGATCAGGTAACCATTGATGCAGCAGAAGCCACCAGGAAATATGGTGTTGCTGTCAAATGTGCTACCATTACTCCCAACCATGCACGTATGGATGAGTATCACCTGAAAAAAATGTACAAAAGCCCCAATGGTACCATTCGTGCCCTTCTGGACGGAACTGTATTTCGTGCGCCTATCGTGGTTAAGGGAATCGAGCCATGTGTAAGAAACTGGAAGAAACCGATTACTCTTGCCCGTCATGCATATGGAGATATCTACAAGAACACAGAGTTTTATATTGATAAACCAGGTAAAGTAGAGCTTGTTTATACCTCTGAGGACGGAGAAGAAAAGAGAGCTCTGGTGCAGGAATTCAAGGCACCAGGTGTGGCTATGGGTATGCACAACATGGAAGCATCCATTGAAAGTTTTGCAAGAAGCTGTTTCAATTATGCCCTGGATACAAAGCAGGATGTATGGTTTGGGGCAAAGGATACCATTTCCAAAACCTACGATGCCAAATTCAAAGAAGTATTCCAGAAAGTATTCGACGCTGAATTCAAAGAGAAATTCCAGGAAGCAGGAATCACTTATTTCTACAGTCTGATTGATGATGTTGTAGCCCGGGTTATGAAAGCAGAAGGCGGATTTATCTGGGCCTGCAAGAACTATGACGGAGATGTTATGAGTGATATGGTATCTTCTGCTTTTGGTTCTCTGGCAATGATGACGTCTGTTCTGGTATCTCCTCATGGATATTATGAGTATGAAGCTGCCCATGGTACTGTACAGAGACATTATTATCGTCATCTGGAAGGAAAAGAGACTTCCACCAACTCTGTGGCAACCATCTTTGCATGGACAGGAGCACTCCGTAAGAGAGGGGAACTGGATGGAAATCAGGATCTGGTGCAGTTTGCGGATAAGCTGGAGCAGGCTACACTTTCCACTATCGAAAGTGGTAAGATGACCAAGGACCTTGCTCTGATCACCAGCCTTCCTGATCCGGAGGTTCTGAACAGCAGAGACTTTATCCTTGCAGTAAAAGTATCCCTGGATGAGCTTCTGAAATAAACAGAATTCTTACAAGAGCATATATGTGAACAAAAAGAAACCCTTGCCAGTTCAGGCGAGGGTTTCCCATATTTCATATAATTCTTCCAGCTCCTGCTGGATCTTTTCTTTTTCACGACTTAATTCTGCACAGCGGCCTACATTGGTACATACATCCGGAAGGACAAGGGTTTCATCAATCTCTTTGTCTCTTGTTTCCAGTTCTTCGATCCGCTGCTCTGTTTTCTTCAGTTCATTTTCCTGTTTTCGTTTACGTGCCTGTTCTTCTTTCTGTTGCTGCCAGGTGAGCTTGCCTTCAGAAGAAACTTCTGCCTGGGCAGTTTCTGTGGTCTGTTCTTTGACAGGTGCATATTTCTCAGTCAGTTCTTCTTTTTTGTCCAGGTAATAATCGTAGTCTCCAATGTAATTCACAACAGCCAAATTGGTCAGTTCCAGGATTCTGGTAGCAGTCTGATTAATGAAATAACGGTCATGGGAAACATAAAAAACAGTTCCCGTATAACTGTTCAGTGCTTCTTCCAGGATCTCTTTGGAAGCAATATCCAGATGGTTGGTGGGCTCGTCCAGGATCAGAAAGTTGGCTTCAGAAAGCATCAGTTTTGCCAGAGAAACACGACCTCGTTCGCCACCGGAAAGAGAAGAAATTTCTTTAAAAACATCATCTCCTGTAAAGAGGAAAGCAGCCAGCATGTTGCGGATCTCCGTTTCGGTAAGGGTAGGATATGTATCGGCAATTTCCTGGAAAATTGTTTTTTCCTGATGAAGCACATGATGTTCCTGATCATAATATCCGATCTGGACTTTGGCGCCCAGAGAAAAACTTCCTTCATCGGCAGGAAGAAGATCGTTAAGGATCTTCAACATGGTAGTTTTGCCAGTACCGTTGTTTCCGATAAGAGCTACACGTTCTCCACGTTTGATCTGGAAGGAGATATCATGAAACAGTTCCTGTCCCGGGAAACTTTTGGAAAGATTTTCTACAGTGAGAACATCATTTCCGCTGACAATACGTGGCTCTAGTGTAAGACGCATCTGATTCTGGATTTCCATTGGTTTGTCGATACGCTGGATCTTGTTCAGCATTTTTTCCCGGCTTTCTGCACGTCGGATGGATTTTTCCCTGTTAAAGGATTTCAGCTTTGTGATCACTGCTTCCTGATGTTTGATGTCCCGCTGCTGGTTTAGCCATGCCCTGTACTGGGCGTCACGAAGCTGGGCTTTTTTGACTGCGTAGGCAGAGTAGTTGCCGCTGAACATCTGTACCTGTCCTGCCTCGATCTCAATGACTTTGGTTACCACCTTGTCAAGGAAATAACGGTCATGGGATACAATGAATACAGCACCGGGGTAATTCAGAAGGTAAGTTTCCAGCCAGGAAATGCTTTCCATATCCAGGTGGTTGGTAGGCTCATCCAGAAGAAGAATGTCCGGCCTGGAAATAAGAAGTTTACCCAGAGCTACCCGGGTTTTCTGTCCTCCGGAAAGGGTGGCAACCTGTTTGTCAAAATCTTCTTCTGTAAAACCCAGACCTTTGAGGACACCGGTCAGTTCACTTTTATAAGCGTAACCGTTTTCCAGCTCGAATTCATGAGTGAGACGGGTGTAAGTATTCATGAGACGTTCCAGAGCTTCCCCTTCTGCCTGGTTCATCTCTGCCTCAATAGAGCGCATGCGGGTTTCCATATCAATGATATACTGCTTGGTAGTCAGCAATTCTTCGTAGATGGTACGGTGTCCCCGGATGTCCTGATACTGTGCCAGATAGCCGATTTTTTTGTCTTTCATGAGAACAGTCTGTCCTTCATCGGCTGGCAGCTCGTTCATGATAATACGGAGAAGCGTGGTTTTGCCGGCACCATTGTTGCCGATCAAAGCTGCTTTTTCCCGTTCTTCTATATGAAAAGAAGCATTCTGCAGGATGACTTTTTCGCCAAAAGATTTGCAGATGCCCTGACATGATAAAATCATAGTGATTCCTCCAAAATAAATATACGGTATGATTATAAGGGCAAAAAAAGCCTTTGTAAAGAAAAACACTGTAAATTTTGTATAAGAATTCACAACATTGATTGACATTAAATTATCATTTCGCTATAATTAACAGGAAAGCATAAGGAGGGACAACGGTGGAAGCAAAACAGATATCAAAAGCTGTGATTAAGAGACTGCCACGTTATTATCGTTATCTTGGTGAATTGATGGAAGATAATGTTGAGCGTATTTCTTCTAACGATCTCAGCAAGAAAATGCGTGTTACAGCTTCTCAGATCCGTCAGGATTTGAATAATTTCGGCGGATTTGGTCAGCAGGGATACGGTTATAATGTTAAATATTTATATACAGAGATCGGTAAGATCCTGGGTCTGGATACGACACATCCAATGATCATTGTAGGTGCCGGTAATCTGGGTCAGGCTCTGGCAAACTACGTGGATTTTGAAAAAAGAGGATTCAGACTGATGGGTATCTTTGATATCAATCCCGTGCTTGAGGGGATTGCTGTCAGGGGAATTGAGATACAGATGATCAGTGAACTTCCGTTCTTTCTCAAAGAAAACAACATAGAAATAGCAATACTGACACTTCCGAAAAACAAGGCAGGGGATATGGCGAATATCCTTATCGAAAACGGTATCAAGGCTATCTGGAATTTTGCGCATATCGATCTGGATACTCCTGATGATGTTATTGTGGAGAATGTTCATCTTTCGGAGAGTCTGATGACTTTGTCATATAATCTCAGTCAGTACAGACAGGAACATGAGGTCACACCGAAAGCGGACTAAAAAGGTGTGTTTCCATCATAAAGGTAAGCTGTTACCCGGCTCTTCAGAGAAGAGGATGCTGTGTAACAGCTATTTTTGCATACAGGGGAGATGAGAATGAAATATATTGTAACCTGCAGAGAAATGAAAATGCTGGACAGTCATACCATTCAGAAGAAAGGGATTCCTTCTCTGGTCCTTATGGAACGGGCTGCCCTGAAAACAGCAGAAGAAATAGAAGCTCATTTCAGAGAGCATCCAGGACAACAGAAGATTCTGTGTGTCTGCGGAAGTGGGAATAATGGTGGAGACGGGATTGCCATTGGACGGATTCTGTTTCTCCATGGATTTGACGTAAAGATCTATATGGCAGGAAATCCATCCCATATGACAGAAGAAACCAGACAGCAGCTGGATATTGCCGGGAATTATCATGTTCCGCTGGTGAATAACCCGGATATGAACGAATATACTACTATAGTAGATGCCATTTTCGGAGTTGGACTCAGCCGCACTGTGGAAGGACATTGCAGAGATGTGATCTGTCAGATGAATGAAGCTTCTGCCTGGAAAGTGGCAGTGGATATTCCCTCCGGGGTAAATGGAGATACCGGAATGGAACTGGGAACTGCTTTTTGTGCAGATCTGACGGTAACCTACGCTTTCTGCAAAGCTGGGCTCTGTCTTTATCCTGGCAGGAAGCTGGCGGGGAAAGTTGTAACCGGGGATATAGGCATTTACCAGGACAATACAGAGAATGTCCACACTTCCCCGGGGGAACTCTGGCAGGCAGAAGATGAGGACCTTCTGTTCCTTAGGGAGAGAGAACCAGATGGAAACAAGGGAACTTTTGGAAAGGTTCTGGCAGTGGCAGGAAGCCCTGGAATGTGTGGTGCTGCTTATCTGTGCAGTGAGGGTGCTTTTCAGACAGGAGCAGGTATGGTCAGGATCCGTACAGCAGAGGAAAACAGGATTCCTCTTCAGACCCGGCTTCCGGAGGCAATGTTTTCCCAAGAGGACGGAGATCCTGTTTCCATGAAAGAGGATTTTGACTGGTGTGATGTGCTGGTCATTGGACCGGGAGTGGGCACAGGAGCAGAGGCGGCAGCCAGAGTTGGCTGTTTTCTGGAAATGGCTTCCGGAGAAAAGAAACCGGTGGTGTTGGATGCAGACGGACTGAACCTTCTTTCGGAGAATCCCTCATTGTGGGAATCTGTGGGAGAAAATGTGATCCTGACACCTCATATGGGTGAAATGTCCCGACTTACAGGAAAGACTATAGGAGAACTTAAGAAAGACCGGATACAGGCAGCCAGAAATCTGGCAGTGGAGCATGGATGTGTCTGTGTTCTGAAAGATGCATGTACAGTCACAGCAGGACCAGACAGCGAGGCATGGCTGAATGGTTCCGGCAATCCGGGAATGGCAACAGCAGGAAGCGGAGATGTACTTTCCGGAATTCTGGCAGGCATTCTTTGCAGAAGTATTTCGGAACAGAATATAAAGAGTAAGACCAGACTGGCTGCGGTGGGAGTGTATCTTCATGGCAGATCCGGTGATGTGGCGGCACAGAAAAAGGGAATGAACGGAATGAAAGCCGGAGATATCCTTAAGAATCTTCCGGATGTACTAAGAGGAGATAAAAATGAAAAGATTTGATAGACTGAAGGCAGTGGTATCTCTGGATGCCATTGCACATAATTTCGCAGAAATGAAGAAAAATATTGCTGAAGGAACAAAAATGATCGCAGTGATCAAAGCTGACGGATATGGCCATGGTGCGGAAGCCATTGCACGTCTTACAGATAATTACAGTTACATCTGGGGATATGCAGTGGCTACAGCAGAAGAAGCCCTGCAGCTCCGAAATGCAGGTGTGGAAAAACCTATACTGATCCTGGGACTTGTCTTTGAAGAATATTTTCGTGAGATGGTGGCAGGTGATATCCGCCTCACTGTCTGTGAATATGAGACAGCAAAGAAGCTTTCCAGAGAGGCAGTCCGTCAGGATAAAACCGTACATATTCATATCGGACTGGATACCGGAATGAGCAGGATCGGTTTTGCAGATACACCGGAAAGCGTGGAAGAGATCAAAAAAATTGCAGCACTGGATCATCTGGAGATTGAAGGAATGTTTACTCATTTTGCAAGGGCAGATGAGACAGATAAGACGCCTGCTGTAGATCAGCTGAACCGTTATCTTGCTTTTGCAGAACTTCTGGAAAAATCAGGCGTTCATATACCTTTGAAACACTGTTCCAACAGCGCGGGTATCATCCGCATGAAAGAGGCGAATCTAGATGCTGTACGGGCAGGAATTACCATTTACGGTATTTATCCTTCTAGTGAAGTGGAACGTGATATTGTAAAACTGGAACCGGCCATGGAACTGAAAAGTCATATTTCTTATGTAAAGGATCTGGAACCCGGGGCTTCCATAAGTTATGGAGGAACCTATACTGCTGACAAAAAGATCCGGGTGGCTACTATTCCGGCAGGTTATGCAGATGGTTATCCCAGAACCCTTTCCAATAAGGGTTGGGTTCTGATCCATGGCCAGAAAGCACCCATCCTTGGAAGAGTCTGTATGGATCAGTTTATGGTAAATGTGTCGGACATTCCGGATGTAAAAGCAGGAGATGAGGTGACACTGATCGGAAAAGACGGAGACGAATTTATCAGTATTGAAACTTTCGGAGATATGTCAGGACGTTTTTCTTATGAATTCGCCTGCGATATCAGTAAACGTGTGCCAAGAGTTTATCTGAAAAATGGAAAGGAATGGGGAGAGCTGACCTTTTTTGAGTAACAGAAAACAGTCTGGCTTTGCAAAAATTTCCTGAAAAGGAAGCATAAAATACCACGCATGAATACACAGGAAAAAATGGGGAATACTAATTCCAGAGAAAAAAGAATCGGAGTGTGAATTGTGTGGTAATTAAAAGAGGGGATATTTTTTACGCAGACCTGCGTCCGGTGGTGGGCAGTGAACAGGGTGGAATCCGCCCGGTACTCATCATACAGAATGATGTCGGGAACCGTCACAGCCCCACAGTGATCTGTGCTGCGATTACATCCAAGATGAACAAGGCGAAGCTGCCTACCCATATTGAGATCGATGCTTCTTCCTATGGAATCGAGAAGGATTCGGTGATTCTTCTGGAACAGCTTCGGACCATAGACAAAAGACGCCTGAAAGATAAGGTCTGTCATCTGGATCAGACCCTTCTTGACAAGGTGAACCATGCACTGGAGATCAGTCTGGAACTGACTTTCTGAAGGTTCAGGATTTCAGGTTATTATTGACGAACATAAGGAAAAGTGCTATATTTTATCAGTAATTATGCAGGTTTGATCAAAATACTACTTATATGGAGGAATAAAGAAAAGAATGGACGATGGCAGTCGATGGCCCCTTCCGGGGCTGGTTGTGTTGTTACTGTTGTTTATCATAAACGGTATCTTTTATGGTTTTGCAGCAGCAGTCAGAAACATTAGCGAAAACGAAATAGACAAAAAGGCTGAAGAGGAAGATCCTAAAGCGAAGCTTCTTAAGGAACTTCTGGAAGATCCGGTACGGTATGTCAATGCCATTCCTTTGATCGTGACAGCTTCGGGTGTTTTTGCAGGAGTATTCCTTGTACCCTGGCTTACTCGTATTTCTTATCGCTACATAGAGCATCTGCCTGCCCTGATTCTTATATCAGCTGTATGTGTGGTCGTTTTTGCATCTCTGGGTATTCTTACCTTCCGCAGGATAGGAACCTACCGGCCGGAAAAATATGCCTACCGTTATGTAAAGTTTGTGTACCAGGTGGTAAAGATTCTGTATCCATTTACTACGTTTATTACATGGATTGCCAGAATGGCAGCCAGTATGTTCGGAGTTTCAACCAGTGAAAAACAGGATGCAGTAACAGAAGAAGAAATCATCTCTATGGTGGATGAGGCTCATGAACAGGGCGTACTTCAGAAGGATGAAGCAGAGATGATCCAGAACATATTTGCTTTTAACGATACGGAAGCTGGTTCGGTGATGACCCACAGGACAGCAGTAGTAGCGTTCAGCCTGGATGATCTTCTGAAAAGCGTGGTCAACAGAATGCTGGAAGAGGGAAATTCCCGGTATCCTGTCTACGGAGAGGATATGGACGATATTCAGGGGCTGATCCATTATAAAGATGCACTGAAATTCATGACCGAAAATTCCTGGTCTAAGTACAAACCTCTGAGAGAACTGCCTGGTCTGATCCGTAAAGCCACTTTTGTGCCGGAGACCCGGAATATCGGTGAACTGTTCCGGACTATGCAGTCCAGACAGGAGCATATGGCCATTGTAGTAGATGAGTATGGTCAGACCGCCGGTATTATTACAATGGAGGATATTCTGGAGGAGATCGTAGGAGATATCCTGGATGAATATGATGAAAGTGAAACCAGAATCCGCACACAGGTGGACAACAGCGTACTCATTGACGGGCTGGCACAGCTGGATGATGTAAGCGAGGAACTTGGAATTGATTTTGGTGAAGTTGAGGTGGAGACTCTCAACGGCTATTTGACAGAGCTTTTGGGGCATATCCCTACAGAAGAAGATCTGAACAGAGAAATAGTTTCAAACGGCTACCGATTCCGGATCCTTTCCCTGGGGAACAGGACCATAGGAAGAGTGCGTGCCGAAAAAATAAATGACAAAGAAACAGAAGGAGAAAGTGAGAAATGTCAGGACATTCAAAATTCGCAAACATAAAGCATAAAAAGGAGAAAAACGACGCCAAAAAAGGTAAGATCTTTACCGTTATCGGACGTGAGATCGTTATGGCTGTTAAAGCAGGTGGTCCGGATCCAAACAACAACAGCAAACTTCGTGATGTGATTGCCAAGGCAAAAGCCAACAACATGCCTAACGATACCATCGAACGTGGTATCAAAAAAGCAGCAGGAGCTGATTCTGCTGACAGTTACGAACGTGCTACATACGAAGGATATGGCCCTAACGGTGTTGCTATTATCGTTGAAACACTGACTGATAACAAGAACCGTACAGCCAGCAATGTGAGAAATGCATTCACCAAAGGTTATGGAAGCATCGGAACACAGGGATGTGTATCCTTTATGTTTGACCAGAAAGGCCAGATCATTATCGGAAAAGAAGAGCTGGAAGATGAAAAAGGAGAAATGGATGCAGATGAGCTGATGATGATCGCTCTGGATGCAGGGGCAGAAGATTTCAGTGAGGAAGAGGACAGCTATGAAGTCCTGACTTCTCCGGATGATTTCAGTGCAGTTCGTGAAGCTCTGGAAAAAGAAGGAATCCCGATGCTGGAAGCACAGATCGCCATGGTTCCGCAGACTTATGTAGAGCTTACAGACGAAAAAGACATCAAAAATATCCAGAGAACACTGGATCTTCTGGATGAGGACGATGACGTAACAGATGTATGGACAAACTGGGATGAATGATCCCCTGGGGCAGACACAGTAAGACTTGCCTGTTAATGTATAAAATCCATATTTTTACACAGAATACCTTCATGATAAAGTCATGGAGGTATTTTTATGTCAGAAAACAGCAAAGAACCGGAACAGTCCGGGCAGGAAAAGAAACAGGAATCAGAACTGGAAAAAGAGGAGACCCAAAATAAACAGATCACAGAAATGGGACAGGTGGTGATGGATAAGAATCCTGCCAGACACAGAGTGGAGCTTCTGACCATTATCGGAGAAGTGGAGGGGCATGAATCGGCACCTTCCCAGAGTAAGACCACCAAATATGAGCATGTTTTGCCAAAACTTGCCATGATCGAAGACGATGAAGATATTGAAGGACTTTTGATCCTGTTGAATACAGTAGGGGGAGATGTGGAGGCAGGACTTGCCATAGCGGAAATGATCGCATCTTTGAGCATCCCTACAGTGTCACTGGTTCTGGGTGGAGGACACTCCATAGGAGTGCCTATGGCGGTATCTGCAGATTATTCTTTTATTGTGCCATCTGCAACCATGGTGATCCATCCTGTAAGGAGCAACGGCATGTTTATAGGGGTGGCTCAGACCTACCGGAATATGGAAAAAATTCAAGACAGAATTACGACATTCGTGTCAAAACATTCACAAACTTCTCAGAGACGTCTGGAGGAGCTTATGCTGGATACCACACAGCTTGTAAAAGACGTAGGAACCATGCTGGAAGGCGCAGAAACAGTGGCTGAAGGCCTCATTGATCAAGTGGGTGGGATCAGGGATGCCCTTGATAAATTGTACCAATTAATAGAACAAAAAGATGCATGCAACTAACTCCTTTGTACAAAAATATTGTTAATAAAACTACTTTTTTCTTTGAATATGCTGACCTTTGTGCTATAATGACAAAGAATGAGTAGTTATGTTTTAAAATAATTTTACAGGAGGGACAAAACATATGAGTAATGCATGTGGATGTCAGAACAGCGGAAACACAGACTTCGCTGAATTAGCTCCGGTACTTGAGAAGTATGCGAAAGTACCTGGAAGCCTGATTACCATTCTTCAGCAGACACAGGATATCTATGGTTATCTTTCTCTGGATGCAATTAATTACATCGCAGAAAGAACCGGGATCATGCCTGCCAAAATCTACGGAGTAGCTACTTTCTACGCTCAGTTCCGTTTACAGCCTGTAGGTAAATACCTTATTATGCTCTGCAAAGGTACAGCCTGTCATGTAAACGGTTCTGATATGATCGAGGAAGCTGTCTGTGAACATCTGGGAATCAAGGACGGAGAGACAACGGAGGACGGTCTGTTCACTCTGAACAACGTAGCCTGTCTTGGATGCTGTTCTCTGGCACCTGTTATGATGGTCAAGACTGTAGACGGAGAAGAAACTTTTGGCAATCTTACTAAGACATCTGTAAAGAAGATTCTTGATGATTACAGAGCCAAGAACGAATAGAAGGAGGTAGAAATATGAAAGTTGTTGTAGGACAGGGCAGCTGTGGTATTGCTACCGGAGCGAAAAAGACTTCTAATGAGTTCCAGCGTATCATAGACGAAAAGAATCTTACAAATGTAACACTCGACAAGACCGGATGTATCGGTACCTGTTATCTGGAGCCTATTGTTGATGTATATAATGACAATGGTGAGCTTGAGACCAGATATGTAAAATGTACACCGGATAAAGTAGAAGAGATCGTAAATGAACATCTGATCGGTGGTAAACCAGTAGAAAAATATGCGATCCCTGAAGAAGACAAAGCATTTCTTTCCCAGCAGCAGAGAATCGTTCTCCGTAACTGTGGACAGATCAACCCTGAGAAGATTGATGAATATATCGCAGTTGGTGGATATGAGGCAGTCAAGAAAGTTGTTACTACCATGACACCGGATCAGGTTATCGAAGAGATCAAGATTTCCGGACTTCGTGGACGTGGTGGCGCCGGTTTCCCAACCTGGTTCAAATGGAACGCCATTAAATCCAACAAGGGTGCTCAGAAATATATGGTCTGTAATGCAGATGAAGGTGACCCGGGTGCATTTATGGACCGTTCCGTCCTGGAAGGTGACCCACATTCCCTTCTGGAAGGTATGACTATCGGTGGATTTGCAGCAGGTGCTACAGAAGGTATCATTTACTGTCGTGCTGAATATCCTCTGGCTATTGCCCGTCTGGAGATTGCCATGGAACAGGCAAGAGAAAAAGGATTCCTCGGCAAAAACATCTTCGGATCAGGATTTGATTTTGATATCCGCATTAAAGCTGGTGCCGGTGCATTCGTATGTGGTGAAGAAACAGCTCTTATCGCATCACTGGAAGGTGAACGTGGTATGCCGCGTCTGAAACCTCCGTTCCCGGCTCAGAAGGGATACTGGAAACTTCCTACCAATATCAATAACGTAGAAACTTATGCCAACGTTGCATGGATCATCAATAACGGTGGACAGGCATTTGCTGACAGAGGTGCAGAGAAGTCCAAGGGCTCCAAAGTATTCGCTCTTGCAGGTAAGATCAAGAAGGGCGGTCTTGTAGAAGTGCCTATGGGAATGACTCTTCGTGAGGTTATCTACAATATTGGCGGCGGTATCAAGAACGACAAAGAATTCAAAGCTGTTCAGATGGGCGGACCATCCGGTGGATGTATTCCTTCACAGCTGATCGATACTCCGGTTACATATGAAGATATCAACAAAACAGGTGCTATCGTTGGTTCCGGTGGTATGATCGTAATGGACGAAGATACCTGTATGGTAGATATGGCACGTTTCTTCCTGGATTTCACCAAGAAAGAATCCTGTGGTAAATGTAACTACTGTCGTATCGGTACCAAGAGAATGCTTGAGATTCTGGAAAGAATCACCAGAGGCGAAGGAAGAGACGGAGATATTGAACTTCTGGAAGAACTGGCAGGCAAGATCAAAGACGGTGCTATGTGCGGTCTTGGTCAGACAGCTCCGAACCCGGTTCTTACTACAATTCGCTATTTCCGCAATGAATACGAAGATCATATTTACAATCATAAATGTACTGCAAGATCCTGTAAGGCTCTCATTCACTATGAGATCACAGATGCATGTAAAGGCTGCGGTGCCTGTGCAAGACACTGCCCTGTTGGTGCGATCAGCGGTGAAAAGAAAAAACAGCATGAGATCAATCCTTCTGTATGTATCAAGTGTGGTAAATGTGAAGAATCCTGTAAATTTAATGCAGTAAAGAGAGTTTAATAGGAGGTGCAGACTGTGAATAAATACAGATTAAATATCGATGGAAAAGAAGTCTACGGACTTCCGGGACAGACCATTCTTGAAGTCTGCAAAGAGAACGATATTTTTATTCCTACTCTTTGTTATGATGAAAGAACCGAGATCTACGGTGCCTGTGGTCTGTGTATGGTAGAAATGGAAGGCAATCCGAAGCTCTGGAAAGCCTGTGCAACAGAAATTGCACCGAATATGATCATCCATACCAATACCAAACGTGTACTTGAATCCAGAAAAACAAATCTGGAACTTCTTCTTTCCAACCACAAAGGTGACTGTCGTCCACCATGTATGCAGGCATGTCCGGCAGGAACAGACTGCCAGGGTTATGTAGGACTGATCGCCAATGGACAGTTTGAAGAAGCAATCGAACTGATCAGAAACAACATCCCACTTCCGGGTGCCATCGGACGTGTATGTCCTCATCCATGTGAGACTGCATGTCGTCGTGGTCTGGTTGATGAACCTGTCGCAATCGCTAATCTGAAACGTTTTGCTGCAGATACAGATGAGTTTGGTGAAGATCCTTTTGTTCCGGATTGTGAACCGGACACAGGAAAGAACGTAGCAGTGATCGGTGGTGGACCTTACGGTATCTCCATGGCATACTTCCTTCGTCAGCTTGGACATGACGTTACCATTTATGAGGCAATGCCAAAACTTGGTGGTATGCTCCGCTATGGTATTCCGGAATATCGTCTTCCTAAGGAAACACTGGATGAAGAAATCGCAGTTCTCGAAAAAATGGGCGTAACCATGGTTACAAACACAAAGATCGGCGAGGATATTTCCTTTGACGTGATCCGCAGAGATTATGATGCTGTCTGTGTGGGTATCGGTGCATGGGTATCTACAGGCGTTCGCTGCAAGGGCGAGGACGCAGAGGGTGTCATCGGAGGTATTGATTTCCTTCGTAAAGTTGTTCGTAATGAGACAATCGACCTTGGCAAAAACGTTGCCATTGTTGGTGGTGGTAATACAGCCATGGATGCCTGCCGTACAGCAGTTCGCCTTGGCGCAGACAAGGTTTACAATATCTACAGAAGAACCAAGGATGAAATGCCTGCCGATATGCTTGAGATTGAAGAAGCAGAAGAAGAGGGCGTAATCTTCCTGAACCTGACCAATCCGCTGGAGATTATTTCCGACGAAAACGGACATTGCCGTCAGATGGTACTTCAGGTTATGGAACTTGGTGAGCCGGATGCTTCCGGACGTCGCGCTCCGATCCCGGTAGAAGGCAAGACAGAAACCATCGATGTTGACACTGTGATTCTGGCAATTGGACAGAGAGTAAATGCAGAAGGCATCGAGGGCGCAGAGCTTACACGTAAGGGCGGACTTGTTTATGATAAGGATACCTTTATGACAGCGATCCCTGGCGTATTTGCCGGTGGTGACTGTGGTAACGACAAGATCTCCATCGCCGTAGAAGCAATCGGAGATGCAAAGAAGAGTTACCTGATCGTAGATGCTTATCTTCGCGGAGAAGAGATCAAATACGAACCAAACTATTATGTGACCAAGAAGGACGTAACAGCAGCTACCTTCGAAGATCGTGAGAGAATGTGCCGTCCGACTATGGAACAGCTCAATGCTGAAGAAAGAAAAGATAACTTTACAGAAGTAGTATTTGGTTATGACGAAGAGCAGGCTGTAGAAGAAGCTCATCGTTGTCTGGAATGTGGATGTAAAGATTACTTTGAATGTAAACTGATCGCTTATGCAAATATGTACGGAGTTAATCCGGATCGTTTTGCAGGAGATATCAATGAGGTGGAATTCCACGACGAGCATCCGTTTATCCTGAGAGATCCTAACAAGTGTATCCTCTGTGGACTTTGTGTTCGTGCCTGTGATGAAGTTATGGGTGTTGGCGCACTTGGTCTTGTAAAACGAGGATTTGACACAGTTGTTATGCCGGCTCTGGAACAGCCTCTGACAGAGACAGGATGTATTTCCTGTGGTCAGTGTGTAAGTGTCTGCCCGACAGGTGCTCTTCAGGAAAATCTTTCCCTGGAAAAATCTGTTCCGCTGGATACAGACGTTACAGATACTACCTGCTCCTATTGTTCTGTTGGATGTTCCATGCATCTGGAAACATATGGAGATATGCTTGTAAAAGCTATGCCTGACAGAGAGGGCGCTGTAAACAAAGGACTCCTCTGTGGACGTGGTAAATTCGGATTTGACTGTGCTGTTATGGAAGACAAGATCCTCGATCCTATGGCAAGAAAAGATGGTCAGCTTACAGAAGTTGATTATCATGAGGCATTTGTACTTACTACAAAGAAAGCCGAAGCACTTGCAGCCAAATATGGCAAAGATGCAGTTGCAGTTGCAATTTCTGACAGATACACAAACGAAGAAGCATTTGTGATCAAATCTTTTGCAGACGCTATCGGAGCCAGAACTCTCTGCTTCAACAACAGAGAAAATGGCCTCAGGAACGTTCTGGGGGTAGATGCTTCTCCGAATACCATTGATGAACTTCTTTCTGCAGAAGTAATCCTCTGTGCAGGATTTGTTGCAAAAGAAAATCAGGTTATCCGTCTGAAACTGAAACAGGCTGCAAAGAACGGAGCAAAAGTTGTTCTTGTTAATCCGGAAGGATACGAACAGGATCATATGAGCTTTGTTTACAAGACAGTTACTACTGATAATTCCCTTGGATTCTTCAAGGCAGTTGCAAAAGCTCTTGTTGAGATGGGCAAGGGTGCAGACAAAGAAGGCTTCGATGCATTCAAGGCTTCTGTTGATGGTGCAACTGTATGTGAGGAAGCAAAGGCAGTTGCTGAGCTTTATGCAAACGCAAAGAAAGCTATGATCGTATTCCAGCAGAACGTAGTAAGCGTGGAAGCTGCTGAATTACTGTCTGACATTGCTGTTGTTTCCGGCCATATCGGAAAAGCTCGTGACGGTATCCTGATGCTGAGAGCTAAGAATAACAGCCAGGGTCTTGCAGATATGGGTATTACAGCCGGTGCAGAAGCACTGGAAGGAGTGAAGGCTCTTATGGTATTTGGAGAGGATCCAGATACAGAACTTCTTAAGAACCTTGTATTCCTGATGGTTTGTGATACTCATATGACAGAGACAGCCAAACTTGCAGATGTTGTGATCCCTGGAACAGGATTTGCTTCTACTTATGGTACCTTCACCAATACAGAGCGCAGACTTCAGCCGGTAGAACAGGCAATCGAAGAAGATGTAGTATTCTCCAACTGGGAAGTTGCTGCAGAACTTGCTCATGTATATGAGATCGAAATGCCATATGATGATGTAGAAGATATCTCTGATGACATGAATGATAAACTTCCTGTTTATCGTTATGCAGAAATGGGACAGATCTCCGGTGGTGTTTTGGATTGTAAAGATGCGAAACTGGTTGCAGTTAAAGATGCTGCTTTCGTAGCTCCGCTTCACAGCACAGACCATCTGATGAACATGATCGATGCAAGACTGCCACATCAGAATGACTGATATCCATTGCATTTGTTACAATAAAACAGCAATACAATAACCATAAAAGAGCTCTGCAGGAAACTGCGGGGCTCTTTTTGTGAAGTAGATTACCGGGAAAATGCGGATAAAATCACTTAAATGAAAAACTAAATTCCAGTTGTAGACTATCGTTGTAATTCTGCAGGAT